>Ga0209119_1003943_pt1 | contig 12531 bp, 10 predicted proteins | sample COG_03_FD_184747 | JGI IMG/M metagenome (GOLD analysis project Ga0209119, IMG submission 184747) | Pelagic Microbial community sample from North Sea - COGITO 998_met_03 (SPAdes) (version 2) | ecosystem: Environmental > Aquatic > Marine > Neritic zone/Coastal water | place: Helgoland, sampling... | reverse complement strand
AATCATGTGCAGCTTTACTCATCACTAAAAATAACTCATCATTTGCTCCTCGAACTTGTAACATATTTCCAGCAAAGTTATTTACTTGCTCTTCAGATATTTCAATAACTTTTTTACCATCTTCTTTTAGGTGTTTCAATACATTCTTTCGCTCTTTCTTATCGTCTAAACTAGCCATACATATAACCGCAAAAGTTTCTGCCAAACACATCATTACATTGGTATGATAAATTGCTTCTCTTTTAGTATCTACAGTCTGATTAGCGGAAAATAACACTGGTGTATATTCAAAATCTTCACAAAACTCAATAAATAGATCTTCATCTGCTCTTGGTGATAAAGCACAATATGCCTTTCTGTTGACTCTGTCTAGTAATAAACTTCCAGTACCTTCTAAAAAAACATTGTCTTGTTCTGCAGAAGAATAATCAATAGTATTTTTAATAACAAAACCTTTTTCTTCTAGTTCATCTAGAATATCTTCTCTTCTTTCAAAGCGTCTGTTTTCTGCAAACATTGGGTACAAAGCTACCGTACCATTTTCATGAAAAGAAATCCAATTATTTGGAAAGATAGCATCTGGAGTGTCTGAACCTTCTATATCCGAAATTACAATAACATGAACACCATGAGATTCAAGCTTCTTTACATAATCATCAAACTCTTTTTGAGCATTAACATTTACAGTAGCTGGTAAAAGGTCATCTAATACTCTTTGATAATAATTATTAACGGCTGTTTGTTCATTCATCCTAAAATTAATAGGACGGATCATAAGAATTGAATTTGTTGTTTGTTGCATCATCACATATTTCTATCACAAAACTATTACTTTTTTACTTCCCAAAAAAAACAGATAGTAATTTTTTAATTTTAAAATAAGTGTAAAATTAATTAACAAGTCTTTGAGATTAATTTAACAAAATTTAATAAATGTCTTGTTTAACAATGTCATAGTTTTGTTAAACAAAATAATTATAAAAAATATATCTTATGAAAAATTTATTAAAAATTACTGCAGTCTTATTTATTTCACTCACGACTTTTCAATCTTGTAATGATGACAATGACAATGCAATACCCTATGAACCTGAACCTACAACCAATAGTATAGTTGATGTAGCATTAGGATCTGAAAACCTTTCAACACTTGTTGCAGCATTGCAAAAAGCCGATCTAGTTACCACACTCGCTAGTCAAGGACCTTTTACAGTATTAGCGCCTTCTAATGAGGCATTTAATACTTTTCTAAGCGATAATGGATTCAACAGCTTAGATGATGTTCCAGTTGAAATTTTAACTAACATACTCCTTAACCACGTTGTAGGAGGAAGATTAGCATCTACTGATTTAACAACAGGTTATGCAACAACTTTTGCCATAAGCTCCGCTTCAGATCAATCAATGTCTATCTTTATTGACACTACTAATGGAGTAAGATTTAATGGTGTGTCTTCAGTTACTGACGCAAATATTGATGCGGACAATGGTATCGTACACTTAGTTGATGCTGTCATCGGATTACCAAGTGTTGTTACTTTCGCTGTAGCTGACCCAACTTTTTCAACCTTAGTTTCAGCATTAACAAGAGATGACTTAACAACCGATTTTGTAGGTGTATTATCTACAGCTACAGGAACTTCACCAGCACCTTTTACTGTATTTGCACCAACAAATGATGCCTTTGGATCACTACTAAGTGAGTTAGGTGTATCTGGATTAGGTGATATTGATGAGCCAACACTAGACGCAGTTCTTAAAATTCATGTAGTGGCAGGAGCAAATGTATTTGATACTGATTTAACTGATAACCTTACAGTGTCTACACTAGGTGGGGACATTACAGCTAATGTTACCAATGGAGCAACATTGACTGATAGTTCTGGAAGAGTGAGTGATATTATTGCTACAAACGTACAAGCAGATAATGGTGTAATTCATGCAATTAATAGAGTGATTTTACCATAGTTAAATCTTATTAATTCAATAAAAAAAGTCCATCAAATAATGATGGACTTTTTTTATTGAACATATAATTTATTGATTAATAAGTCTATAAATAAGAATAGCTGTTCTTTTTGTTAAGGCTTCGATAGTTTTTAAGTTTACAGTTTCTTTTGGAGTATGAGCACCAGTACCCATTACACCTAGACCATCTAAACCATCTACATATTCAGCAACAAAAGAAACATCTGCAGCACCTCGTTTTGATGGATCATATGCTTTGACTCCAGATTGATTTAAATCTAAACTAACCTGATTTAATTTATCTAATAGTTTTTTATTGCCCTCAGTTGGAAACATAGCAGGATAACTATCTGTAAAAGTTATAATCGCTGAAGTTTGAGGTAGATTATTAGCAACAATTTCCTTCATTTTTCTACGGGCATTTTGTTTTTGCTCTTCAGAAATAAATCGCAAGCCTCCTGTTACAATTGCTTTTTGAGACACTACGTTGCTTTTCCCGAAGGCATTTCCTTTACTTAGAGCGGCTTCTAAACTAACTTGAGTTCCTCCTATAATAACACCTGGGTTAAATGTTAGGTATTTCTCTCCTTTTACCTTGTTGTAAAATTCGTTTAAAATTCTGGAAAGCTCAAAAATTGCTCCTGCTCCAACTTTTTCATTAAAAATTCCAGAGGAGTGTGCTCGTTTCCCTGTAACTTCAACTTGCCAACCAGAAGCCCCTCTTCTTGCTATTGAGGCGTTGTCAAACCCTGTAGAGGTTTCAAAACCCAAAGCTACATCACTTCTTTTTGCGGCATTAATTAAATCTTTTCTACTAATAGATAGTGGTTTTCCTGTAGACTCTTCGTCTCCAGTAAATGCAACAATTATTTGAGAATTGTTTAATAGGTTATTTTCAACAAGTGCTTTTAAGGCATATAATATAACTACATTTCCACCTTTCATGTCATTTCCTCCTGGTGCTATTGCAATGCTATCGTTTATTTTTTCAAACTCTTGAAATGGACTATCTTCCTCAAAAACAGTATCTAAATGCCCAATGAGTAATAATTTTTTTCCTGTCGTATTTTGTTTTGTTTTTGTTTCTACAAACAAATGCCCAGATCTATTCACTTCAGATAGATCTATCCAATTTGTTTGAAAATCAATTTCATCAAAAGCGTCTCTAAAAACCATTCCAACCTGCTTCACACCTTTGTGATTCATGGTGCCACTATTAATATTGACAATTTTTTCTAAAAAATTAATAGCTTCTTCGTTATTGATTTCTATGGTTTTTATAATTTTAAGTTCAGTTGTTGATATTTTTTGAGAAAATATAGCGGCTGAATTTGATAAAAAAATAAACAATGCTACTTTTATAATAAATGAGTGTTTCATAGATAATAGTATTTAATTTAATCTCTTACTAAAGGTAATGTAGAGCAACGTAATAAGCCCTCTTGTTTGGCTATTTCTGCATAAGGTACTTCTTCTACTGTAAACCCTTTTTCTACGAGCCAAAAATTTAACCTTGTAAAACTCTGTTCTGAAACTATAATATTTTCAGAAATAGAAAAAACGTTGCTATTCATCTGATACATTTCATCCTTAGATATTTCAAAAACATTTTCTTTACCAAAAAAATCTACCAACCAGTTGAATTCTTCTTCAATTAAAAATCCATTTTTATGAAGAATTGCTTTGTCTTTTCCTATAGGTTGAAAACAACAATCTAGATGCAGTGCGTTTTCTTTAGCATTGTCGTTAGATTTTCTTAGTTCAAATGATTTTACAATTTTAGTTGGAAATAACTCTTGTATTGCTTTTACAGCATTCACATTTGTTCTAGCAGTAATATACTCTGGATAATCCTTCCCTGAATAAGTTCCTATAAAAATATAATTATTCCATGGCATTACATCTCCACCTTCTACATGACAGTCTTCTGGTAGAGAAATTCTATTTTCTTTTGGTATTTGATCCAAGACATGATCTATTGCTGAAATTTCTAGATCTCTGTCTGGAAGTATATTAGCTGTAATAAATTTGTCTTCTATCACAAAACCAATATCTCTTGAAAATATTTGATTGTAATTTTCTATAACTTTAGGTCGAAACACTTTTATACCATATTTTTCAAATACCTTCACAACTGATTCCATTTCAAAGATCATATCTTGTTCTTTAGGGTATGTACCTGCTATGACATGTATTTTACTTTTTGGATCGTAACACTCTTCTATAGTTGGTATAGGCCCATTATGAAATGCCGTTCCCAAAACAACAGTTCTTAATCGAGATGTTTCGTTTTGAATATTTAAGTCTAACATACGATAGTATTAAAAATAGTAAATCTAAAAAGAAAACTCAAAAACAAGTAAACTTGATATATTTAGTTTAGTTAACTAAATGATTATACAACCTATCTTTGAGATATATTATTAAACCCTCTGTGAGTTTCTCCTGTGTAAATTTGACGAGGACGACCAATAGGTTCTTTACCTAATCTCATTTCTCTCCATTGAGCGATCCATCCTGGCAAACGACCTAATGCAAACATCACTGTAAACATTTCAACCGGTATTCCCATGGCTCTATAAATGATTCCAGAATAAAAATCTACATTTGGATAAAGTTTTCTATCCACAAAGTATGGATCATTTAATGCTTCTTGTTCTAGTGCTTTGGCAACATCTAAAATAGGATCATTAATTCCTAAATCATTTAAAACCTGATCAGCGGCAACTTTAATAATTTTGGCTCTTGGATCAAAGTTTTTGTAGACTCTATGACCAAATCCCATTAATCTAAAAGGATCATTCTTATCCTTTGCTTTTGCCATATACTTTTTAGTATCTCCACCATCTTCTTTAATAGCTTCTAGCATTTCTAAAACTGCTTGATTTGCGCCACCATGGAGAGGCCCCCAAAGTGCAGAAATACCAGCAGATAAAGAAGCAAATAAACCAGCATGAGATGAACCTACAATTCTTACTGTAGATGTAGAACAATTTTGCTCATGATCTGCATGTAAGATTAATAATTTATTTAACGCATCTTTTACAATTGGATTGATTGTATATTCTTCATTAGGCTTGGCAAACATCATACTCATTACATTCTCTACATAACCTAACGAATTTGATCCATAGTTTAATGGTAGACCATTAATCTTACGCATTGCCCAAGCTACCAATACTGGAAATTTTCCCATTATTTTTACAATTGCACCATACATCTCTTCTTTAGAATCTACATTAACAGAAGTAGGATTAAAAGCCGTTAAAGCACTTGTTAATGATGATAAAATACCCATTGGATGCGCTGTCTTTGGGAATGCATCTATAATCTTTCTAACATCATCATCTACTATTGCTTTGTCTTTAATATCTAGATGAAATTGAGCTAATTCTTCTTTTGTAGGCAATTCTCCAAAAATCAATAAATAAGCAACTTCTAAAAAGTCTGCTTTTTCGGCTAATTCTTCGATAGAATATCCTCTGTAACGTAATATTCCTTTTTCTCCATCTAAAAACGTAATAGCACTTTTACAAGCACCGGTGTTTTTGTATCCAGCGTCTATTGTAATTACACCATTAGAAAGACTTCTTAATGTTTTAATATCGATAGCAATCTCATTTTCAGTACCTTCTATCAATGGAAATTCATATGAATTTTCCCCAATCTGCAATTTCGCCTTATCTATCATGTTCAGTATATTTTTATTTGTTAAGAAGTCTTACAAATATAGCTATTTTAAAGGATTTTTAAAAAAAGCTAGGAGAGTTTTTGAATATGAAAAAATAAGGTTCTCTAATTATAAGATCAAAAAAAACCTCAACATATACATGAAGAGGTTTTGATTAGATATTTGAATGTTAGTTTAGATATTGAATGCTTTTTCTTGAGGAAAAAATGCAATATTACCTAACTCTTCTTCAATTCTTAATAATTGATTGTATTTAGCCATACGGTCTGAACGCGAAGCTGATCCGGTCTTAATTTGACCACAGTTTAATGCTACAGCTAAATCTGCAATTGTTGTGTCTTCAGTTTCTCCTGAACGATGACTCATTACAGAGGTATAACCTGCATTTTTTGCCATATGAACAGCATCTATAGTTTCGGTTAATGTTCCTATCTGATTTACCTTAATTAGAATAGAGTTTGCTATTCCGTTTTCAATTCCTCGAGACAAACGCTTTACGTTCGTCACAAATAAGTCATCTCCTACTAACTGAACTTTATGACCTATCTTCTCCGTCAGATATTTCCAACCTTCCCAGTCATTTTCATCCATCCCATCTTCAATTGAAATAATTGGATAGTTTGCAGCTAACTCAGCTAAATAATCTGCTTGTTCTTGACTTGATCTTATTTTCCCTGATGCTCCTTCAAACTTTGAGTAGTCATAGTTGCCATCAACATAAAATTCTGCTGCTGCACAATCTAATGCTATCATAATTTCATCACCTAATGTGTATCCGGCATTTTTTACGGCCAAGGCTATAGTATCTAATGCATCTTCTGTTCCTTCTAATGTAGGAGCAAAACCACCTTCATCGCCAACAGCAGTAGATAAATTTCTATCATGCAGTACTTTCTTTAAATTGTGAAAAATTTCAGATCCCATTTGCATCGCCTGAGAAAAGTTAGCCGCTTTTACTGGCATCACCATAAACTCTTGAAATGCTATTGGTGCATCTGAATGAGATCCTCCATTGATAATATTCATCATAGGAACAGGGAGAGTGTTAGCAGAAACACCTCCAATATACCTGTACAATGGCATCCCTAATTCATTAGCAGCGGCTTTTGCAGCGGCTAGCGAAACACCTAAAATTGCATTTGCTCCTAGCTTTGATTTATTGGGTGTACCGTCTAGATCAATCATCATTTGATCTATTTTATTTTGCTCAAAAACAGAAAACCCAAGGATTTCCTGAGCTATTAAAGTATTCACATTATCTATAGCGTTTAAAACACCTTTTCCCATGTAATCTTTACCTCCATCTCTTAACTCTACTGCTTCATGTTCTCCGGTAGAAGCTCCAGAAGGAACTGCTGCTCTACCTAAAACTCCATTCTCTGTTGTAACATCAACTTCAATAGTTGGATTTCCTCTAGAATCAAAAATTTGCCTTGCGTGAACGTTTATGATAATACTCATTTTACTGAAATTTATAATTTAAAAATTACTGTGTGTCGTTAATGGCTAAATTACATAATATGGAGTAGTTATATTTAAATTATACTCAATTTATTACGAAAACGATTTCATCTAAAATAGGTTACAGGTATAAAAAATTGACTATTTAAGTTGAAAACTACGGGTAAAAAAAAACCCACTCCTAAGAGTGGGAAAAATTGCTATGAAAAAGAAAGTGATGTTAGACATCACTCATGTAAAAGTAATACATATAATTAAATTAACAAGAGAAACTAATAAAAAATATTGTTTTTTTTTATAAAATCAACAAGAACAATACGTTAAAAATAAATATATAGCAAAACTGCTAAATATATGTTAATTATTTAATATTTTCTATGAACTGATCGAACAGGTATTCTGCGTCATGTGGCCCAGGACTTGCTTCTGGATGGTACTGAACAGAAAAACAATTTTTATTTTTTAATCGAATACCTGCAACTGTTTGATCATTTAAATGAACGTGAGTTATTTCTATATCTGAGTGAGCCTCTGTCTCTTCTCTATTGATAGCAAAGCCATGATTTTGAGAAGTAATTTCACCTTTACCAGTAAGTAAGTTTTTTACCGGATGGTTAATACCTCTGTGACCATTATGCATTTTATAGGTAGATATTCCATTTGCTAATGCAATTACTTGGTGTCCTAAACAAATCCCAAATAAAGGCAGGTCTCTTTGAATAATTTCTTTGGCTAATTTTTGTGCTTCAATTAATGGTTCTGGATCTCCAGGTCCATTAGATATAAAATACCCATCAGGATTCCATGAATATAAATCCTCAAAAGAAGCATCATATGGAAATACTTTTATGTAAGCTCCACGTTTTACAAAATTCCTTAAAATATTTTTCTTAATACCTATATCTAGAGCTGCAATTTTAAATTCTGAATTTTCATCACCTACAAAATAAGGTTCTTTAGTGGAAACTTTAGAGGCCAACTCTAAACCTTCCATAGAGGGAACTTTAGATAATTGAGCTTTTAAATTGTCTATATTATCAATATCAGTAGAGATTATTGCATTCATTGCTCCATGATCTCTAATATAAGACACAAGTGCTCTTGTATCTACATCTGTTATGGCTACTAGGTTATGTTCTACAAACCAATCTTTTAAATTACCATTAGAATCTACTCTAGAATGCTCAAAACTAAAATTTCTTACTATTAAACCAGATATTTTTATACTATTAGATTCTACTTCTAATTCATTTACTCCATAATTTCCAATGTGTGCATTGGTCGTTACCATAATTTGACCAAAATAGGAAGGATCTGTAAAAATCTCCTGATAACCAGTCATACCTGTATTAAAGCAAATTTCTCCTGTTACGGTTCCTTCAATTCCAACAGATTTTCCGTAAAAAATAGTTCCATCTGCTAATAAAACTAATGCTTTTTTTCTTTGTTGATATTTCATTGAATTAGTATTCTAATTTAATCTTAAAAGTTTTAAGCAAAAATAGGGATATTTATTTTCAATTTAATTTTATGTCAAAAAAAAAGGCTAATAAATTTATTACCTCTTTTTTTTTAAAGTGTATTGCAATAATAAATCAACTTTTTTAAATCAGTTTCATTTTTTATGGATAACTTTTTATCAGATATATAATTTACAACTTTTTTTCTGGCGTTGGTATCTACTAAATTTAATATCATTGACTTTTTAGGTTTAATTTTTTTCATTTTATTTCCCTGTTTGATAAAATACCAATATTTTTTTTTGAATTCACTTCTAGGTCTGTTAACCATAGGATTATCAGAACCTGGAATAAATCTTACTGAATGTTTTTTAAATAATGATATTTTTTTTCCTTTGTGGAGTATTTCAAATACACTTTTTTTATTTTCATAAGGGTCTAATATTTCTACAAAATCTCTATTTTTTATAGATATTTTTTTTATATTTTCGAAAGTATATAAAAAAACAGAATCATTTTCAATTTTTGTGAAAAACTGATCATTCTCAATATTGTAATTAATATTATCAATCTTTAAAACTTTATCCTTAAGATAGACTAAACCTGGAGTTTCTGGATTGTCAAATAAAAAAACTGATCCATCTAGGCCTCTACTTTCAAAACGAATGTCATCAAATTGATAAAAAACACCCATTACTTTTGACCATTCATTTGGATTACCAACCATGGTATTCTGTTCAGAAACTAAAGAGCCATTTAGGTTCTGTATGAAATCTTTTTGAAAAAGCTGAAGAGTTTCAACCCAACCTTGTGAAAAGGTTGTGGACATAATAAATAAAAACGAAAGTGATAAAATAAATTTTTTCATAAAATGAGGTTATAATAGTACATAATTACTTAATAGGTGCAATTTGAGTAAAAAGGTTGCTTATGATAAAAAATAATTCGAAAAAAATTGGACATTAATTATTAACACACAATAATTAAAAATATTTAGTAATAATAAAAGACATCTATTAGATTGAGTTTAAAATAAAAAAAAGACAACTTAAAAGTTGTCTTTTTTTATGGTTCCGTTTTTTTGTTATAGAATGTTATCTATAGTAGACAAAACTTGGCTTAAATCTTTGATGCTTTTGTAGGAAAGCTTATTTTTATTATAATAATCAATCAACTTATTTTCTTCTCTTTCATTTGAAGCTAGTAATTTTAAGATGTCTTTTTTTCTGTATTTAAAATCAAAAACTTTGCCATCACGATATGCAAAAAAATTTTCTTTTTTTACAAACTTATCTGTTTTTCTATTAACCATTGGGTTTGCAGAAGATTCAACTAATTTTACACTATGGAATTTTAAAATAGATACGTCTTTTGACTCATAAACTAGTTCAAAAATACGACCTCCAACTTCTGAATCTATCCTTTTAAAGGACTTCCCATCTATGATAATTTTATTTACTTTCTCCATATTGAAAATAAATAAAGAGTCTTGACCAATTTTAGATATGATTCTATTCCTTCTCAAGTTCAGATTAACATTATTAATGGAGAATCTTTTCCTGTCTTTTGTTTCTACTATGGCATAATTTGTCCATTTATCGTATAAATATATTGATCCCTCGATTCTTGTTGGTGGGTTTACGAATCTAGTAGAGGCACCGTAAGAACTTTGAGTAAAATTAGCAGCACCAACAAGTGTTTGTCCATTATTTAGAACTCCTTGGTTGGCTGTTTCATTAGTTTCATTTCGTTGGTTGGCATCTTGGGAGTAAGAATAACTAATTGATAATAATAATAATACTGATAAGACAAATTTAATTTTCATTTTTTTTATTTTTTTTTATTTTTTATTCGTTACTCTATTGGTGGGTATAAATCAAAAAGGTTGCGTATGTTTTATTAAAATACTATTTAGTAAAAGTATTAAAAAAAAAGAGCAAGCTAAAATTTGCTTGCTCTTTTTAACATTTATTTAAAAATATTATTTATTCTTCAGATTTTTCTTCTTTAGTTGTTTCAACTGTTTCAGCTGAAGCAACATCATCTGTTTTCTTTCTTCTTCCTCTACGTGTAGTTTTCTTAGCTTTTTGCCCTTTAGGGTTATATATTTCATTATAATCAACTAATTCAACCATTGCCATAGGAGCATTATCTCCTTGACGATTTCCTAGTTTTATAATACGAACATAACCTCCTGGTCTGTCTGCTATTTTTACAGAAATTTCTTTAAATAATTCTGTAACTGCATATTTATCTCTAAGGTAACTAAAAACCGTTCTTCTATTGTGAGTTGTATCTGACTTAGATTTTGTGATTAATGGCTCAACAAATACTCGTAACGCTTTAGCTTTAGCAACTGTAGTGTTAATACGTTTGTGCTCTATTAAAGAGCAGGCCATATTGGCTAACATTGCTTTTCTATGCGCTGTTTGTCTTCCTAAATGATTGAATTTTTTTCCGTGTCTCATGACGTTTGTTTTATACTTTCATCTTGCTCAACTCACTATTGAGGGGCAAATTATGAAAGGTTAATCTCTATCTAATTTATATTTTACTAAATCCATTCCAAAATTTAATCCTTTAACATTTACTAATTCTTCTAGTTCTGTTAATGATTTTTTACCAAAATTTCTGAATTTCATTAAATCACTTTTATTAAAAGAAACTAAATCTCCTAAAGTATCTACTTCTGCGGCTTTTAAACAATTTAAAGCTCTAACAGAAAGATCCATATCTATTAATCTAGTCTTTAATAACTGACGCATATGTAATGATTCTTCATCATAAGTTTCAGTTTGTGCAATCTCATCTGCCTCAAGAGTAATTCTCTCATCAGAGAACAACATGAAGTGATGTATTAATATTTTAGCAGCTTCGGTTAATGCATCTTTAGGATTTATTGAACCGTCTGTTTCTATATCAAAGATTAATTTTTCGTAATCTGTTTTTTGCTCAACACGAAAGTTTTCAATTGCGTATTTAACATTCTTAATTGGAGTATAAATAGAATCTGTAAAGATAGTACCAATTGGTGCTCCAGATTTTTTATTTTCTTCAGCAGGAACAAAACCTCTTCCTTTTTCTATGGTAAGTTCCATGTTTAATTTCACAGACTTGTCCATATTACAGATTACTAAATCTGGATTTAAAACCTGAAAACCAGAAATATACTTCTGTAAATCACCAGCTGTTAATTGGTCTTGTCCTGAAGTAGCAACAGAAACTGTTTCTCTATCTGACTCTTCAATTTGTTTCTTAAAACGAACTTGTTTAAGGTTAAGAATAATTTCAGTTACATCTTCAACAATACCTTTAATTGTTGAAAATTCATGTTCTACACCATCAACTCTTAATGAAGTAATAGCAAATCCTTCTAAAGAAGATAATAATACTCTTCTTAAAGCATTTCCTACAGTTAAACCAAAACCTTGTTCTAATGGTCTAAACTCAAATCTACCAGAAAAGTCTGTAGATTCTATCATTATTACTTTATCGGGTTTTTGAAAATTTAAAATTGCCATATGTTTTTCTTCGTTTTAATTGTTAGTTGGTTGCGCGGTTTGTAAGCGTGAAGAATTGCAAACATTCCCTTTGGCCAAATACCAATGTGATTAATTTATTATTTAGAATATAATTCTACGATTAATTGCTCTTTAATATTTTCTGGTATTTGTAGTCTCGCTGGAGTTTTTACAAAAGTTCCTTCTTTTTTATCAGAATTCCAACTTAACCATTCATAGACAGCACTGCTAGATGCCAAGGAATTTTCTATAGCTAATAAAGATTTTGATTTCTCTCTAACTGCAACTACATCACCTTCTTTTAAAGAATATGAAGGTATATTTACGATCTCACCATTTACTGTTATGTGTCTGTGAGAAACTAATTGGCGAGCTCCTCTTCTAGACTTGGCGATACCAAAACGGTATACAACATTATCTAAACGAGCTT
>Ga0209119_1003925_pt1 | contig 12558 bp, 12 predicted proteins | sample COG_03_FD_184747 | JGI IMG/M metagenome (GOLD analysis project Ga0209119, IMG submission 184747) | Pelagic Microbial community sample from North Sea - COGITO 998_met_03 (SPAdes) (version 2) | ecosystem: Environmental > Aquatic > Marine > Neritic zone/Coastal water | place: Helgoland, sampling... | reverse complement strand
CGCCTCCACCGAGATCAGAAGGTATACCGCCAGGACAGATGTCCTCGTACACCTTTGGCCTCAAGCCCGGCGATAAGATTACTGTTTACGGCCCATTTGGTGAGTTCTTTGCTAAAGAGACCGAAAACGAAATGGTCTTTATCGGCGGTGGTGCAGGTATGGCACCGATGCGCTCGCATATCTTTGATCAGCTCAAGCGTATCAAATCCGACCGTAAAATTAGTTTTTGGTACGGTGCACGTTCATTGCGCGAATGCTTCTACGATGATGAATATGATGCATTGGCCGCTGAAAACGACAACTTTGAATGGCATCTGGCACTCTCAGATCCACAGCCCGAAGATAACTGGGATGGCCTCACCGGATTTATTCACAATGTTCTTTACGAACAGTACCTGAAGAATCACGAAGCGCCAGAAGACTGTGAATTCTATATGTGTGGGCCACCAATGATGAACGCCGCTGTAGTGAAATTGCTACAGGATCTGGGTGTCGAGGACGAGAATATCTTCCTTGATGACTTTGGCGGGTAAAGGTATTTATGGTATCGCATAGAACAAACACAACGGGGCTTGAGAAAGCCTCGTTTTTGTTTTTTCTACTACTGACCAGCATTCTCGTCAGTGGCTGCGACCACGCCCCGGAAATTATTAAAATATCCGGCAGCAAAATGGGCACCACATACCATGTGACCATCGTTGCCGACCAGCCAGCACCGGCGGATCTCGCCGAGCAGATCGACCAGGTACTTAATGCCGTCGATCAATCCATGTCCACCTATAAAAGCCAATCTGAACTCAGCCAGTTTAATCGCCTGCCTATTGGCGAACAGGTAAAAGCCTCAGATCAGCTATGGGCCGTACTGCAGACCAGCGAACAAGTCTGGCAGCAGAGCAGCGGCGCCTTTGATCCCACCGTCGGCCCTGTTGTCGATCTCTGGGGCTTTGGCCCAGTACCCACTCAAGATACTATCCCCGCTGACCAAGACATTACCGCAGCCCTTGCCGATGCCGGTTATCAGCATCTGCAGCTCGACAGCACAGCGCAGACTATCAGCAAACAAAAAGCCATCGCACTGGACCTTTCCGCCGTGGCCAAAGGCTATGCCGTCGATCAGGTTGCCGAGCTATTAGAAATGCTCGCGTTGCCAGATTACCTAGTTGAAGTCGGCGGTGAAATGCGCCTTAGCGGTAGTAACCCCGAGGGCAACCCCTGGCGTATCGCCATCGAACTGCCCAGCCTAATGCCTCAGGTGCAAGAGGTTATTGAGATTCACAACGGCGCTATGGCAACCTCCGGTGACTATCGCAACTACTTTGAAAAAGACGGCGTGCGTTACTCCCATACGATTGATCCGCGCAATGGCAAACCGATTACCCACAGCCTGGCATCAGTCACTGTGATTACCGATCTCTGTGCCGATGCCGATGCCTGGGCCACCGCATTGATGGTGCTGGGTGAAGAAGAGGGCATGGCTATTGCCAACCAATACTCTATACCCGCCTATATGCTGATTAGAGAAGGCGAGAGTTTTCGTGTTCACAGCAGCAGCGCATTCCAACCCTATTTAAAAAATTCTGAAGACGAGATTTAAACCATGGCCGAACTACTGCTCACCATCGTTATTTTAGCCCTGATAATTGCCGGCATGGCGATTGGTGCAATTGTTAAAAACAAACCTATTACTGGCTCATGCGGTGGTGTTGGTGCCGCCCTTGGTGAAGCAAATTACAACTGTGATATTTGTGGCGGAGACCCAAATAAATGTGACGAACAGGATGGCGACAACAATCTAGCATACGAGGCTTCGGCTGAGGAAAGATAAGAATAATGAAAGAGACACACTACGATTTAATCGTAATTGGGAGTGGCCCCGCCGGAGAAGGCGCGGCAATGAATGCAATAAAACAGGGTTGGCGCGTCGCAGTTGTCGATGAACGACCAATGGCCGGCGGTAACTGTACCCACCTGGGTACCATCCCCTCAAAGGCACTGCGTCAGTCAGTGCGTCGTATGATGCAATACAACACCATGCCGATGTTCCGCGCTGTCGGTGAGCCACGCTGGTTCTCCTTCCCCGAAGTGATGAAAGCCGCAGCCAATGTTATTACCAAACAGGTAGAGGGTCGCACCAAAGGCTATGCCCGCAACCGTGTACATATGCATACAGGTCGCGCCAAGTTTATTGGCAGCCATGAAATTGCCGTCACTGGCAGCGATGATAAAGTGATTACCCTAAGAGGAAAAAACTTCCTTTTAGCCACAGGTTCAAGTCCCTACAGACCAGATGATATCGACTTTGATCATCCTAATATCTTTGATAGCGACACCATTCTATCCCTCGACCACACACCGCGAAATATCATTATTTACGGTGCTGGTGTTATCGGTTGTGAATATGCCTCGATCTTCTCCGGCCTCGACACCAGAGTCGACCTGATCAATACCAGAGAATGGCTGATGAGCTTTCTCGACGACGAAATCTCCGATGCCCTCAGCTACCACCTGCGCGATCTCAATGTCATGGTGCGTCACAATGAAGAGTATAAATCGGTAACCACCAATGAAAACGGTGTCACCATAGAGCTGATGTCAGGCAAGCGAGTTCACGGTGAAGCACTACTCTGGTCCAATGGCCGCAGTGGTAACACCAAAAATCTCGGCCTTGAAGAGGTTGGCCTTGAGGTTGATCAGCGCGGTCAGATTAAAGTGAACAAAGACTACCAGACCGCAGTTCCGCATATCTATGCTGCCGGTGACGTAATCGGCTGGCCAGCACTGGCCGGTGCCGCCTATGATCAGGGTCGTTTTGCCGCCTCACATATGTGCGGCGTCGACGATCAGTATCGAGTAGAGGATGTAGCCACTGGTATCTGGACGATTCCGGAAATCAGCTTTGTGGGTAAAAACGAAAGAGAATTAACCGAGCAAAAGATTCCCTATGAAATTGGCCGCGCCTACTTTAAAGATACCGCGCGCGCACATATCTCCGGTGAAGAAGTGGGCATGCTAAAAATTCTTTTCCATCAGGAAACCCTACAGATATTGGGAATTCACTGCTTTGGTGCCGAAGCGGCCGAGATTATTCATATTGGCCAAGCGATTATGAATCAAGAAGGTGAAGCCAACAGCATTAAATACTTTGCTCGCACCACCTTTAACTACCCAACAATGGCAGAGGCCTACCGTATAGCCTCGGTAAATGGTTTAAATAGAATCAGCCGCGAACGCCGCCATTTTGAGGGCAAGCGCTACTAGTCCTGCGGATCATTAGACGGGTGCTTTACCACCGAGTAGAGCACCCAGTTACCCTCGAAGTAGACCACATAATCCGCGTATACCCACTGACTGATCGGCGGCTCACCTACGGCATCGGTGATTTCCTGTGGATCGCCGAAATCTCTAAGTACATCCTGCTTATTCATACTGCGTACAGGCATATCGAGAGTCGACTGTCGGGTCTGTTCGCCAAGGGGTAGGGTGATTACCTCTGCTGCTGTAAATGATGCGATTAGGAATGCGCTGAACAGAGTGATCAGAGCGGCGCTGGTAAGTTTATTCATAGCCAAAATCCTGTTTGGTCGTTATCAATAAAATTGTCGATGGTGTCAGTAGATTAATTGTAGGCCAAACAATTGGGGATAACCGTGATTGATTATCAATCTGAAGTCACTACTGTCATCCTGAACCTAACCCCTGTCATCCTGAACCTAACCCCTGTCATCCTGAACGCATGTGAAGGATCTCGAGTAGGTACTGAGATCCTTCGGCTTCGCTCAGGATGACAAGCCAGAGGATAGAGTGCTCTGCCGGGATGACAAGCCAGAGGATAGAGTGCTCTGCCGGGATGACAAGCCAGAGGATAGAGTGCTCTGCCGGGATGACAAGCCAGAGGATAGAGTGTTCTGCCGGGATGACGTTCCTCCGCTGTAAATCCCTGCCGATTGTTGTTTGTCACCCGGGTTTCAGGTTTAATCCCTGCATGTTATCCAACCTCCCATTATTTATTGGCTTACGCTATACCCGAAACAAGCGCAGTGAAGGATTTGTCTCCTTTATCTCTGGCTTTTCGCTGTGCGCAATGGCGTTGGGTGTCACGGCATTAATTGTCGTGCTATCGGTGATGAATGGCTTTGATCGCGAGATTAAATCACGCCTTTTGAAGGTGGTTCCCCACGTTACGCTTACTAGCCCTCAGGGCTTTAACCCGGCGCAGATTAGCGACCTGCAAAACCAGTTTGCAAGCGATCAATCAGTTGTCTCCGTTGTACCTATATTGCAAAGCTTTGTTATGGCCTCTTATAAACAGCAGCAGACTGGGGTGGTCTTGCAGGGTATAGATCCTCAGTCGCGAAGCGCTGAAAAACTCGCTGATAATATGCTTAGCGGCTATGTCGGGCAATTGGCTGAAGGCGAGTTTGGGGTCATTCTCGGTAGCCAGTTGGCGCGCAAGTTGGGTGTATTTGTCGGTGATCGCCTGCAGATAACATTACCTAAAGTCAGTGTCACTCCGGCGGGTATCTTTCCGCGCATTAAACGGGTACGGGTGATCGGTATCTTTCAGGTCGGTGCTCAGGTGGATGCCTCGGTGGCATTTATAAATCATCGCGATGGCCAGACGCTGTTGCAGATGGGCGATCGCTATCAGGGTGTGCAGCTAGAGCTCTCCGATCCCTTTTTAGCCGATAGTTGGCTGCAGCATCATAGGAGCAAATTGCCCGCTGATTCCATGCAGTGGCGTACCTGGATGGATGATATGGGCTCACTGTTTCAGGCAATGCGCATGGAGAAGGTGATTGTCAGCCTGCTACTGTCAGTAATTATTGCCGTTGCCGCGTTTAATATTGTCGCCAGCCTAGTATTGATGGTGTCGGATAAGCGCAAGGATATTGCCGTGGTGCGAACTCTGGGTGCGTCCTCTGCGACAGTGATACAGATTTTTATTATTCAAGGTTTGGCGGTAGGGGCTCTGGGTATTGTTAGTGGCACTGTTTTCGGTTGCCTGCTGGCTTATTTTATTGGCGATATTGTCGCCGCGATTGAGAGTCTAAGTGGCTTTTATATGTTTGATCCATCGGTCTATTTAATCAGTGCGCTGCCGTCGCGAATTCTTATCGGCGATGTGCTGATAGTGGTTGGCGGTGCATTTATCATTAGTTTTCTCGCTACGCTGTATCCGGCATGGCGAGCTGGAAAGGTATTACCCGCGGAGGCGTTACGCTATGACCACTGACAGTCCATTGGTATTAGAGGCCCGAAATATAGGCCGTGATTACGCTCAGGGTGAGGCTCTGTTAGCGGTTTTACGTGACCTGAATATCAGCGTTAAAACCGGCGAGAAGCTCGCGGTGGTGGGTGTCTCTGGTTCCGGTAAAACTACATTGCTCAATTTGCTCGGTGGTCTCGATGACCCCACCGCTGGCTCAGTTAATGTCTGCGGCCAAGATTGGACAGATATCGATGCCTCGGCGCGTGCCCAGTGGCGCAATAAGCATGTTGGTTTTGTCTATCAGTTTCATCATCTACTTGGTGAGTTTTCCGCGCTGGAAAATGTTGCGCTTCCCTGTTTGATCGGTGGTGCTTCGGTTGCTGAATCACAGCAGCGGGCTACTGAATTGTTAACTAAGGTTGGGCTGGCTGATCGAGTTGATCACAAACCGGCGGAACTCTCTGGTGGCGAGCGTCAGCGCGTGGCTATTGCGCGTGCGCTGGTAACTTCGCCCTCGGTGGTGTTGATGGATGAGCCAACCGGCAATCTCGATCCACAGACTGCTGAGGTTATTTTGGATCTGTTATTGGAGCTTAATCAGACACTGCAAATTTCCTTTGTGGTGGTAACCCATGACCCTGCTATAGCTGCGCGAATGGATCGCACTGTGAAATTGATTGACGGCAAGTTGGTTGATGGCCAGTTAATAGACGCGGAGCCCGCTGTTGTTTAAGCCGATTCCTCTCTTTCTAGGGTTGCGCTATTTTTATTCTAGCCGTGGCGCTTCCTCTGGCAGCACTCGTTTAGTGTCATTTATTTCGACACTGGCGATTAGCGGTCTGGTATTAGGTGTTGGCCTGCTTGTGGTAGTTCTCTCGGTGATGAATGGTTTTGATCGCGAGTTGCGCGAGCGAATTCTGTCGGTGGTTCCCCATGTGCAAATTATTCATAACAGCGGTGTCGATAACTGGCAGCAGCAGGCCGCAGTGATTGCGGCGCAGCCAGCGGTCTCTGAAGTCAGCCCCTACAATGAAGTAAATGGCCTGATTAATTTTCGTCGTGACAGTAGGCCTATACAGCTGTTGGGACTCAGCTCCGAGGCTCTGCCTGTTGGTATTGCCGAGGTATTTAAAGACAGTGGGGTAGAGTTGCCGCCATCGGGCCATTTGTTGATCTCCGAGGTGATCGCCAGAAATCTTAATGTTCAGCTCGGTCAGCGGGTAACCATTATTATTCCCGCGGCTACAGGGCCGACAAAAGCGGTCTCTCTTAAAGTTGCCGGTCTATTCTCAACTCACACTGAGGTTGATCAGCTATTGGCGATTGCCAACCTTGAGCAGGTCGCAGATATCAATGCTACCCCTAATCTGGTTAAGGGCTTTCGTGTGCAGATCAACGATCAGTTTAATGCTCGCCAGTTGGGCTACCAACTTCTCGACAAACTGCCCTATGGCTATGGATTTCGCGACTGGTTTCAAACCCATGGCAATCTCTATCAGGCGATTCAGCTGTCGCGGAATATGGTTGGGCTGCTAATCTTTATGATTATCGCTATTGCGGCATTTAATGTTATTTCGATGCTGATGATGTCGGTGATCGATAAGCGCCGGGATATTGCTATTTTGCAGACGCTGGGGCTTTCGCGTCCCGATATCCTGCGTCTTTTCCTGATTCAAGGGGCCTTTATCGGCTTGTTTGGTATCTCTATTGGTGTCGGCCTGGGTGTGCTAGGTTCTATCTGGGTAGCCGATCTGGTTAGCTGTATGGAGTCGCTGTTGGGTGTGAGCTTTTTAAATACCGAGGTCTATCCGATTGACTATATTCCGGTGGATTTACGTTGGTCTGATGTGTTGATGGTGGCTGCTTCTGCGTTACTTCTAAACCTGTTGGCGACCCTCTATCCGGCTCTGCGCGCCAGCCGTATGGTACCTGCCGAAGAACTGCGTTACGAATAAAGAGCTATTTATTGCGCTGTGCAAGGCGTTTGTCTTTGCGCTTTTCCCAGTTGCGGATCACTTTCCAGCGCCATAGATAGTTGATGGCAAAGTAACCGCAGCTGGCTAATACCAAACCGCACAGCAGGCTGCCGGTCAGCAGTGGCAAGAGTATTTGCGCGCCGATATTAGAAAACCACTGCCAGGTTAACGAGACGGTAAAGTCGATTGGGTCGCTGCCCAATAAAAAACTCCCCAGTCGGTGAGTTAAATAAAACATCGGGCCAATGGTTACAGGATTGCTGATCCAGATGGTAAGAACCGATATTGGTAAGTTGGCATGCCACCAGAAAGCCAGCGCAGCGGCAATAAATGTCTGTCCGGGCAGCGGAATAAAGGCGGCAAAGATACCGATAAAAACGGCAAGAGAAACTGATTCTCGATTTATATGCAGAAGATTGGGGTCGCGAACCAATGGCTGAGTCCATCGCAGAGACGGATGTTTTAGCACTTTGGCAAAATCGGGTAGTATTCGACGAATCGTTTTTCTGGGCATTCTTAAATAGGGCGGTCAACTTTTGGCGCTTATTATGCCCGCAATACAAGCGTTGAACTACTTATATTCACACTTGCCATGCAAATTCGTGGCTGGTTTGGCTACCTAAAAAAATTAACTATCAGTAATAATCAACTGCGGACTTCGCCTAACTCAGCAGATACAATAGTCAGCTTTTCTAATTAACAGAAATAACAGGGACAATAGTATGCAACCGGCACTCGCCATTAGTCAGTTGAATAAAACCTACGAAGGCAATTTTCAGGCGCTAAAAGGCATCTCGCTGGAAGTGCAACCCGGAGACTTCTTTGCGCTGCTCGGCCCTAATGGTGCCGGTAAATCGACCACCATCGGTATTATCTGTTCGCTGGTATTAAAGACTAGCGGTGAGGTGAGTATCTTTGGCTGTGATATAGATAGGGATTTTTCACAGGCCAAGCAGCATGTGGGTGTGGTTCCTCAGGAGTTTAATTTTAATCAATTTGAAAAGCCGTTTGATATTCTGATCAACCAGGCTGGTTACTTTGGTATTCCCCGAGAAATAGCTGCCGAGCGCGCTGAAAAGTATCTTCGTCAGCTGGGTCTCTGGGAGAAGAGCCATGTGCCGTCGCGAACCCTTTCCGGTGGTATGAAACGTCGACTGATGATTGCCCGCGCGTTGATCCATGAGCCCAAGCTGTTGGTGTTAGATGAGCCTACAGCCGGTGTAGATATTGAGTTGCGCCGTTCAATGTGGGAGTTTCTTCGCGAGATCAATGCGCAGGGAACCACCATTATTTTGACCACCCACTATCTGGAAGAAGCGGAGAGCCTGTGCCGCAATGTAGCGATTATTGACCATGGCGAGATTATTCAAAACACCAGTATTCGCGAGTTATTGCAGCAGCTCAATAAAGAGCTGTTTGTATTGGATATCCGTGAACAGCTGAGTGAGTGCCCAACTATTGAAGGCTACCCAATTACATTGATTGACGCGCATACCTTAGAGGTTGAGGTGGAGAAGTCGCAGTCGATCAATGCGCTCTTTGATGCCTTGAGCAGTGCCGGCATTCATGTCTTGAGTATGCGCAATAAAACCAATCGACTCGAAGAGCTGTTCTTTGATCTGGTGGAGAAAAATTTGACAGGAGAAGCTGATGAATAATCGAGAAAAGTGGATTGCCTTTTCGACCATTGTGCGCCGCGAGATTCATCGCTTTCTGCGTATTTGGCCGCAGACATTGTTACCGCCAGTAATCACCATCGTGCTCTATTTTGTTATTTTTGGCACATTGATCGGATCGCGTATCGGTGAGATGTCAGGCTTGCCCTATATACAGTTTGTCGCCCCCGGTCTGATTATGATGTCGGTGATCACTAACTCTTACTCCAATGTGGTGTCGTCGTTTTTTGGCTCAAAGTTTCAGCGCAATATCGAAGAGCTATTGGTGTCACCTACGCCGAACTGGATTATCCTGCTTGGCTTTGTGGTCGGCGGTATGTGTCGCGGTCTGGGTGTTGGCCTTATAGTGACAGTGTTGTCAGTGTATTTTGCCGACTTTAATATCCATAGCCTGCCGATTACCGTTGGTATAGTGCTGATGACCTCGTTGATGTTCTCTCTGGCAGGGCTTATTAATGCGGTGTTTGCGCGCAACTTTGACGATATCTCGATTATTCCTACCTTTGTTTTAACGCCGTTGACCTATCTCGGCGGGGTGTTTTATTCCATCGAGTTACTGGGTGAATTTTGGAGCAAGGTGTCGATGATTAACCCGGTGCTGTATATGGTCAATGCGTTCCGTTACGGCTTTGTTGGCATCACCGATATTCCTATTCAATGGGCATTTACCATGGTTGGCCTGTTCTCCGTGGTACTGTTTTTTGTCGCGCTTAACTTGCTTGAAAAAGGCTCGAGGTTGCGCAGCTAATGGCAGATTATTCCGATACTGAGCTGGGTCGAGAAACCCGTTACAGCGACCAGTACGACGCTTCATTGCTAGATCCGATTCCGCGCACCAAGGCGCGCGAGGATGCCACTGATGCGACTGCGTTTATGGGTGTCGATCTGTGGACTGCCTTTGAAATATCCTGGTTAAATACAGACGGCTTACCGCAGGTGGCTATAGGTGAATTTATTTTTCCCTGCACCAGTGATGCGATAGTTGAATCAAAATCCTTTAAGTTATATCTCAACTCATTTAACCAGAGCCACTTTCCATCAATGGAGGCGATTGGCGAGATAATGCGCGCAGATCTCTCCGCAGCTTCTGGCTCTGTTGTTGATGTTATTCTCTACCAGATCGGTGAGTACAATGGTTTTAAACCGATCTCAGAACCCCGTGCTATCTGTCTGGATCAGCGGCCAGTAGCCATAGATACCTACCAACCGGATGCCAGTTTTCTACAGGCTGACAGTGAAGCCGCAGCGGATGAAACACTCTGTTCTCATCTGTTGCGAACCAATTGCCCGGTGACTGATCAGCCGGATTGGGCCTCTGTGTATATCACCTACAAAGGCGCACAGATTGATCGTGATGGGCTGCTTAAATATTTGGTTTCATTTCGCCAGCATCAGGATTTTCACGAGCAATGTGTCGAGAAGATTTTTGGCGATATTATGGCGAGGTGCAAGCCAGCTGAGTTAACTGTCTATGCGCGTTATATGCGCCGCGGTGGATTGGATATCAACCCCTATCGCAGTACGGTCTATAAGATGCCGCCGGCTTATCGGCAGGTGAGGCAGTAGAGTGATAAACGTTTATTTAGACTAGCGCCTGATCCTTCTTAGGCTGGCTGCTAGAAAGATTCTTATGCAGATCAATAACACTAAAAACATTCACTGGATCGGCAAAGCCCTTGACTGAAATCTGCCCTTTGTCAGCGCACTTAACCGTATCCTTAATCAAATCATAGGTATCTTTAGAGACCAAAATCTCATTGCTTTTTGCTGATGATTCAAGTCGACTAGCCAGATTGACCGCCCGCCCGAGCAAGGTGTAATCCAAGCGGTTTTCGGTGCCAAAGTTACCCACCTTACAGACACCGCTATTAATCCCCATACGCAGAGCAGGGGGGTTGGCTATGCCCTCGACAGCCCAGCGTACTTGAAGTTCTTTCATGGACTTTTTCATTGCCAGCGCCATAGATACACAGCTCGTAGCATCAGCGCGCACACCGCGGCTTTCAGGATCGCCAAAAAACACCATAATTGAATCGCCAATCACCTTGTCGACAGTGCCGCCAAAGCGGAAAGCGATCTCCGACATCTCGGTAAGATAGGTATTTAATAGGTCTGTGAGTTGCTCTGGGTCGAGATTTTCTGCCAGTTTAGTAAATCCCTCCATATCGGAAAAAAACACGGTCAGGGTTTTTTCCTGAGTACCGGCTTTAACGTCTTTGCCGGTAAGGATGGCTTTGCGCAGAGCGGGGGAGAGGTATTTGGAGAGATGAAAAGTGCGCAGAGTTAACCAATCATTTTGTCGTAAAATAGAATCATGTTGATTAGCTAATAGAGAGTGTGTGAGTCTGGCCATATTACTATTGAGCAGACAGTAGGCAAATGAGATCAGTAATATCATCAGTTGCACATCTGTGCTGGGTTCAATAGTGATCGGTAGCAACCAGTAACTGGCTATTGCGCCTAAAAATACGCCAGTTATGTCCACTGGCGCGGTGGCTTTCATTGAGCCGATTACAGTGATCAGGAAAGTTGCGCCAAGGGCTAGAGTAATCACCGGATCAAAGTTAACCAGTGCGATTAATGAACCGGCGATCAGTCCATCTATAAATTCCATGAAAATCGATAGTATTTGTTGTTTGCCCTTGGAGATAAGGCGGCTGTTGTTGAGATAGCTGCCGAATTGGTAGATAAATAGGAATGGCAGAACGGTGAGTAGACCCCAGTGATAGTTGAGATCCTGCCATGCTCCGAGCAAAATGGTTGCGGCACAGATACAGAGAGCTAAGCGATAGAGCTCCTGTAGTTTTGGCGACGGGTATATAAACTCTTTCCATGTCATAAAACTTAGTTTAGCACCGCTATCTGCGCGCCACCGGATATTATCTGTTAGGCCGCTTTCCAATTGCTTTTGAGTGGTTGTTTGTGTAAAGTTCACGCCCTTCAAAACAGTGGCAGTAAGAGTTGTTTTGAATAAAAAAGCACGCCGTGCTCCTGAGTACTAGTAGAACAGAAAACGGCAACAGTTTATGGAGAGGTGTCCGAGTGGCTGACTAAATGCGAAAGCATTTTGGACGCCGAAGGCGGTCCGCAGGACATGTTAGCGCGCTTTAGCGAGCTAACAATCACTAAATGCGAAAGCATTTTGGACGCACGCAGGGCGGTCTCGCAGAGACAAGAGTGAAGCTTAAGCTTTACTCGCAGCAACGAGCGCGTCGTGCTCCTGAGTACTAATAGAACAGAAAACGGCAGCAGGTTTTGGAGAGGTGTCCGAGTGGCTGAAGGAGCACGCCTGGAAAGTGTGTAAGCGTTTATAGCGTTTCGAGGGTTCGAATCCCTCTCTCTCCGCCAAAAACAATCCCCCGCATCATAGATGCGGGGGATTTTTTTTGCCGGTGAGTAAAGAGGGGTGAGAAGCCTCGTCGGGTTCGACAAAACACATAGTGTTTTGGACGCCGCAGGCGGTCCGCAGGACTAGTCAGCAGCCTTTAGGCTGCTGACTATCAATCCCTTCCATCAGCACCAACCTAGCCCTTTCCCGCTAAGTAATAAAAACCCCCAGCAGGTGCCGATAGCCATGAGATCCTTCGGCTTCGCTCAGGATGACAAAAAAGGGCTTCGCTCAGGATGACAAAAAAGGGCTTCGCTCAGGATGACAAAAAAGGGCTTCGCTCAGGATGACAAAAAAGGGCTTCGCTCA
>Ga0209119_1003920_pt1 | contig 12568 bp, 5 predicted proteins | sample COG_03_FD_184747 | JGI IMG/M metagenome (GOLD analysis project Ga0209119, IMG submission 184747) | Pelagic Microbial community sample from North Sea - COGITO 998_met_03 (SPAdes) (version 2) | ecosystem: Environmental > Aquatic > Marine > Neritic zone/Coastal water | place: Helgoland, sampling... | reverse complement strand
AAGGGGGATTGTTTTTTAACGTTTGACTGCCAAGCAGTGAATGAAGGAATTGATGTAACAGCGGCTAAAAGACTATGGGTCGCATTGTTAAACGAGAAGCTAAACCAGAAGTATTATCAAGCCAATCTGGCTGGTATGCATTTTCACTTTTACCCTCACCAAGGCGGTTTTTCATTGCAAACCAATGGTTTTAGTGCGAACCAGTTAGAGTTCTGCACCAATCTTTTGACACAAATTGTTGAAAATAAAGATTTTTCTAATAATTTCGCTCAAGTCAAAGCCAGACAATATCAAGGTTTATGCAATGCACTATTAAATAAACCCATTAACCAACTTTTTTCAAAACTATCAGTGCTTATGCAACAACAAAATCAAGCACCATCATATATGGCGCAAGTTATCCAAAACGTGACCCTTGATGATATAGCGCTAACCAAGGAAAAGTTGCTCAATCAATTTCATTTAGAAGGACTCATGTTTGGTGATTGGGCCGAAAAAGACGCATACAGAGTCAGCGCTGATATCAAAAATTTTAGGATGATGTTTGGTATATCTGCCAAAATCCATAGAGGAGTAGCAGATATTAGACACAGCAGAGTTATTTCTCACCATGTAGAATGTCAACATAAAGATCCAGCGGTTGTTATCTATTTTCAAGCGCCTGACAAGAGTCTCAAAACGGTGGCACTCACTATTTTGGCAGAACAATTGATTGCCACTCCATTTTTTAATCAACTGCGCACCGAACAACAACTGGGTTACTTAGTAGGCAGTGGTTACATACCCTACAATCAGCACCCAGGAATAGGATTTTATATTCAATCCCCCCACCATCCAGCAGAGCACCTGATCAATGCAATTCATCTTTTTTTGCAAAAAACCGTTGAAAATATTGCCCAGTTTAAACCTGTGTGGAATACACTTAAAAATGGGGTAATGAAACAATTAATGGAGAAAGACACCAATTTAAGCATGAAAAGTCAAAGGTTATGGATGGCTATTGGTAATCAGGATCGTACATTTACATACGGCTCTCGAATGACTGAAACAATTCTGAACATTGATTTTTCTGAACTCAAAACGTACCTCATCTCTTTGGTATCCCGACAAGGATTTGGTGAAGCCATATTATACAGCGGGGAGCAACATGCACCTATTTCATACGGAACGGAAGTGATTGCCGATATTCAAAAGTTTAAATCCAACAGCCAATACCTTTAATATCTGCCTAAATTAGCTAAAAAAACAGCAATCCGTTACATTTCTGGCTAAACCCCACATTTTAATAAGATTAATACTTGTAGAGCCCTTATAAATTAGGCATATTAAGACAGATATAATAGGGAGATACATTTTAGAGAATAAAAAACAATAAGGTAGATAACTACCACACCATTAGATGAGAAGTACATATCCGCTATTTATTAACATCCACCAGATTCCTATTGATTATGTTACTAGGACCTTTTACGGTTCATTATTCACATACATCAGACAGTGTTTTTGTTAAATATTCGAAGTCTCAAGGGTTAGTCCAAAATACAGTCACTAATATTTTAGAAGATCCCCGCGGATTTATGTGGTTTAGTACTTTTGAGGGGGTGAGCCGTTTTGATGGCTATGAGTTCAAAAATTATAGATATTCCAGTAAAGACCCCAATTCCTTGCCTAATAATTTCACTAAAAAATTACTGTTAGACTCTTCTGGTAATCTTTGGATTGCCACAAAAAATGGCTTGGCTAAATACAATCCACTTAAAGACAATTTTACAAATTATAATAAACAAAATAGTCAGTTAAAAAGCAATGAAATATTTACTATAGCCCTTAATAATGATGGTGATTTATTAGTTTCCACTAATGAAAATCTTTACCTTTACGATGACTTAACTAGCTCGTTTTTTCCTTTTACCGTCAAGGGTGAAAACCTGCCCGCAGATATTAAAGTGATATTTAGTGAGTCGGATAAAACATGGTTGGGCAGTTTAGCCAGTGGCATTTTTATCCTTGAACATTCCTCCAATACATTATTTAGCTTGAAAAAAACGAATCCATGGAATATCAAGATAGATGCCAACTATATATTTGATTTTAAAAAAATTGAGAATAACTATTGGCTTGTGACTGAAAGTGGAGCTTATATAGTGGATGCAAATCTCTCTTCTGTGACGCTTTTAAATACCCAAAGTACCCCAGCAATTATTGGCAATGACATAAGAAGTGTTTTACAAAATCATAATGGTAATATCTGGCTTGGAACAACAACGGGGATCAGTATTTTAAGCCACGAAAATGAACTCTTATTATCATACGATGCTCAAAACAACAGAAACTTTGGCTTGGAAAGCTCGCACATCTTAAGTCTATATAGAGACTCAAATAATTCAATCTGGTTAGCCACCTATTCAGGTGGGCTATATCGATATAACGCAGATAGCTCAGAAATAAAACTGTTTAGCAAAAGTGCCATTAATCCAACATCTCTGTCTGGAAACATAGTTTGGGGATTATCCGAAGACTCTAGTGGGAAAATATGGGTCGGCACCCAATCTAATGGACTAAACCAACTTGATCCTAAAAGCTTTGTCTTTAAAAAATTTCTGAGCCAATTTGAGCACAATATATGGGCTCTTAAAATCGATGAGTTTAATCAAATTTGGATAGCCAGTTCTGGTGGGCTTTTTATTTATAAACAATCAAGCGACACCACATTAAATCTAGTTAAGACTATTTTCCCTGGAAAAGATATTCTAAAACTATCCTACTTTTTTGGGCGTATGTGGCTGCGTACTGAAAATGGCACAGTTAACTGGGTTGATCCAAAAAGCTTACAAGTTTTTGATATTGATCTAGCGGACAAAAAAATAAGTTATATTGATCCGCTTCTTGTGGACGTCGATAAAAACCTTTGGCTAAGTACCAATTTAGGAATGGTGCTGTATAACCTTGACAGTAATATGATCAGGCAGCTAATGATAGATCCGAAGACTTCTGTTAGAAACTTTAATTCGGTGATTGAAGTCGATGATGGCTATTGGTTGTCGTCTCTTACCCAAGGCATTATCAAGCTGGAAAAATCGTCATACCGATTAATAAAACAACTGAATGATGAAAATGGACTATCAAGTAATCAAGTTCTAAAATCAATTAAATTTAAAGATAGTCTTTGGGTATCACACGTAAATGGCGGTATAGATGAAATATCTTTGGAAACTGGAGAATTATTACAAAATATCTCACCCGGACGGCTTGGATACAACGAGCTGAATGAAGATTCTGGACTGCTTTCCAAAGCAGGCAAAATATTATTTGGAGGCACAGATGGCTTTTTAATGTTCGACCCAGATGATTTGTCACTTGAAACCAAAAAGCGCAAGGCTTCTAAAAACCAATTACAAAGAAATAAAGCGCCGGCTATTACCCAACTCCGTCTATTTAACTTACCGATCACCGTTCATTCAGATAATTCTCCACTTTCACAAGCACTCAATTTATCTAATAGTGTTGATTTGGCAAATGAATCTTCGATGCTAAGCATCAAGTTTGCTCAAGTGAACCCAGTTGATCCCAAAGCCGTTAAATATCGCTATAGGCTGTTAGGTTTATCAGAAAAATGGATTGAGACCGATGAGGAGTCGTTGAGGCGTGCTGATTTTTCAAATTTGGATTTTGGTAGCTATGAATTTAATGTACAAAGCAAAAACCCATTAGACAATTGGTCTGAATCAAAATCTCTCCAGATAAATATAGCTCCACCATTTTGGTTAAAACAAAATGCATTAATTTTATATGCCCTATTGAGCATTATGATTTTATCTTTTTGGTACAAAAAAAATCGCACTGAAAATGCGATACGCCAGTCCTTACTTGAAAATGAAGAACGATTGAAATTGACACTTTGGAGCAGTGGCGACGAACTGTGGGATTGGGATATTGATCAGGGACAAATATTTCGTTCCAATACGTGGGGTACATTAGACTTTCCTCAAGATGATATTAGAGTAAACAGCTCCTTCAAAGCCAATATTCACCCTAACGATATTCAACGTTTACAACTGTCTTTAAATGAACACCTCAACGAGAAGTCTGAATACTACGAAATTTCCTATCGTGCTAAAACATATAAAGGTGACTGGTTATGGGTGCTCGACCGTGGAAAGGTTGTGGCCAGAAACAATAATAATCAACCACAAAGAATGACAGGCACCTTAAAAAACATAAGCCATTTAAAAGCCGCTGAAGAACAGTTAAAGTTATTTAAGCGCTCTATCGAAACTATATCTGATGGTGTATTTATAACTGACACTTCATTTAAATTTATCTCTGTAAATAATTCCTATTGTAAATACACGGGTGAAACTCGTGAGCAAGCATTAGCCAGTTATTTAACTTTCCATCAATATCCAGGGGCTTTCACCGAAGAAGTCAAAAAGTCATTACAACAAAAAAGCAATTGGTTCGGAGAAGTAGAATCTCGTCATACGTCTGGAGAAAAATATGAGATGGACCTAAATGTAGATGCCATTACTGATGAGGATGGCAAAATCAGCCACTATGTTGGGGTATTCTCAGACATAACGTCCCGCAAAGTAACTGAAAAAGAATTACTAAAATTATCAAATACAGACCCCCTAACAAATTTACCTAATCGGTCTTTCTTCCAAGCGAGTCATAGCAATATTGTTCGTAGAGACACGCAGCATGCATTGATATGTCTGGATATGGATAACTTCAAGAAAATCAATGACTCTTTGGGACACCAAACAGGTGATATATTAATCAAACAAATCGCTAAACGGCTACAAAAAATAGCCGGTACTAAAGCCACTTGTTATCGTTTAGGCGGAGATGAATTCAGTATTCTGATAGATAATTCTACTGACATTCACCACATCACTCACTTTGCACAGACCATATTAGATAATCTATCGCGACCTTTTATTATTAATAAACAAGAATTTGTTCTGGGTGTTAGCTTAGGCATAGCCTTCTATCCAGAAGATGGTAGTAACCCACAAGAATTGCTAAAAAATGCTGACATAGCGATGTATTTTGCAAAAAATGCGGGGGGTAATAAATATCAATTCTTTAGCGGTGACATGAATCAAAATGCCGTGCGGCAATTACAAATAGAAAACCTTATAAGACATGGGTTAAAAGATGATTTGTTTTCAGTCTTTTATCAGCCTAAGGTGGATATTGCCAGCGGTACATTGATCAGTATGGAAGCCCTTGTGCGCTACGAACACCCTGAAAAAGGTATAGTGAGTCCAGCCCAGTTTATTCCTTTAGCCGAAAAAACTGGACAAATTATTGAGATTGGTGAGGTTGTTCTCAGAAAAGCTTGTGAAGACACTAAACGCTGGGTTGACGCTGGTTTATTTACTGGACGTGTTGCCGTTAACATTTCGGCCCGACAGTTTGAAATGCCAGACTTAGATGAACTCATTATGAATACCCTGCAAAAGGTTGGCTTATCGGCCTTACATTTAGAATGTGAAATAACCGAAGGCACATTGATGCAGAACCCTGAAAAGGCCTTAATAATGATGCAGCGCTTGCGTGAGCGAGGCATACACTTAGCATTGGATGACTTTGGTACAGGTTACTCATCTCTGGCATATTTAAAACGCTTTCCGATCAACACGTTAAAAATTGATAAAGCCTTTATCGACGACATAGCGACTTCAGCAGAAGACCGACATATGACCCAAGCAATTATTACTATTGCCCATAACCTTGGTTTGAAAGTCGTGGCCGAAGGAGTTGAGAATGAGAATCAACTGTCAATTTTACGACGATATAAATGTGAAATGTTACAGGGTTATCTCTACAGTAAACCATTAAGCGCAGTCAGATTTGAACATTTACTTAAAGAAAATCACGAGTTGCGAAAAACAATCAAAAAAACCAGTCTATAAACCGATGTTTAATTTACATTCATCCCTTATTTCATAAAACATTCAGGCCATTAGCTACCCGATTAGCCCAATAAAATCCTGTTGGTTCGTGATCCACATAAGTCACCTGTATACCTGTCAAATTTTTGACTTAGCAAACGCAAAATGTTGTATATACATCTACACACCAGATCACTTTCAATCCTGCGCAATAAATCAAAGCCTGTTTTTCGTGGCCGATAGAATTTTGTTAGTTCATCGTCAACATTTTGACGCTGCGAATGCAAAATGTTGCCGATCTCTTTGGTTAGCAGGCAAATAAATGCGGTCAAGTTTTAACATTTACTCAATAAAAATGACGAACGTAAAAAACAAAAAATTTAATTTATTTCACTCACCACTCACTAACCGTTGTTTTATAACGCATAATAGCTATTTAATTACTCCGCCAGCTAGATTTCACAGTGTATTTTCAAGGTAAATATTATACGCAGCTTAATGTTGGCACACTTCTCGCATTTATTATCGTGATCGGCAAAAAATGTCGGCATAAACGTCAATAAAACCACGAGGAAATGAAAGATGTTAAAATCTTATGCAGTAGCACTAGTATTAGCCACAACTACTCCGGTAGCCATTAAAACAGAAGTAAGTGTACAAGCACCAGTCAAAGGTCAGGTTGCGACTACCACCACTTCAGATACTAGTAAAAACGGCGTGAAAACTGGCAAAAATTGGTAAATAGCATTAGATAATATCAATTCATTATCTAGCAATAGAGAATGTTTAAGTTATCAATACCTAACAATCAAAAATAATTCACAATCGTTTTAGGATGAAACATCTAATTCAGTCTATTTCTAACTGAGTTGACTTCAAAGATGAAAGAGAGGGAACTCTTTTTTTATACCTCGCAAAATTATTGCTTAGACTTCTTACTCTGAGCCATTTAATTCTTTGTTTGTACATTAATAGCCCATAAGCAGTGAAGCCAAGAAAGTTTATCTTTTAGCTGTTTCACATTTTAAAAACGATATCTAATACATCACCCTAAAATCATCTTGCTTTAAAAAACAATTCCTGACACATTCCAACATTGGGTCTAGGTAAGTAGTGGCCGAATACTTGAAGGGGAAATGGTAAAACCTACACATTGTGATATAACTATTTAACCAAATTAAACCCATAAAAAAGCCCAACTTAGGTATATGAAAGTTGGGCATGTTTAACAATAAACTGTCGCTTGAAATTCACTGTTTTAGTAAAAAGAGCGCCCTTCCTCAGACATTTTTTTCAAACTATTAGCAGGCGTAAACTTATCTCCAAGCAACCCTTGATAGTGTTCTAACCGAGCCACAACATGTGCAATGCCTAAAGTATGCATATAGCGGAAAGGCCCTCCAAAAAATGGTGGAAAACCTATACCGAATATAGCACCAATGTCCCCATCACGGGCACAACGCACCACGCCTTCATCCAAACACATGGCAGCTTCATTGAGCATCAATAACACACAACGTTCTGCTATTTGTTCATGACTCATTTTGCTTGATGGCGTAATGCCCAATAATGTATACAAAGATTTGTCGACTTCTTTGCCAGGTTTTTTGCCCGAATAATCATAAAATCCACGTTTGTTTTTCTTACCTTTTCGATCATCAGCTAAAATTTTGTCGAAGCCCGGATTAGAAGCAAAACGGTCGCCAAACTGAGCCTGTAAAATAGGACCAATTTTAGTGCCAACGTCAATGCCTACCTCGTCTAATAATTTGACCGGCCCCACTGGAAAACCAAATTTCACTAAGGATTTGTCAATGTGCTCAATAGGTTCGCCGCTTAGTAACACTTCTGCAGCCTCATTCATGTAAGGCGCTAAAATACGGTTAACATAAAATCCCGCCCCGTCTTTGACTACTATGGGTGTTTTACCTTGCTTCTTGGCCAATTCAACCGTGGTTGAAATAGTTAGGTCAGAGGTTTTATCATGAGCAATGACCTCAGCAAGAGGCATTTTATCCACAGGAGAGAAATAGTGCAGGCCTATCACTTGCTCTGGTCTTTTCGCTTTCGCGGCGATTTGTGTAATCGGGATAGAAGAAGTATTAGAAGCAAAAATGGTATGTTCGGCACAATTCTCCTCAATCTCTGCAACCATATTCTGTTTCAATGTTAAATCTTCAAACACCGCTTCAATCACAACATCTGCATCATTAAATCCAGAATAGTCCACTGAACCTGTCAATAGTGCCATTTGTTTTTGCATGGCTGATTTTTGCATAAAACCACGTTTTACTTTTTTGTTCAGAATATCAAAGCTGTACTTAATAGCATTGGCGATACCTTCAGAGCGAATATCTTTAATACGTGCTGGCAGACCCGCTTTGGTTGCGGTCACAAAGGCAATGCCGCCGCCCATTAATCCACCACCTAATACACCCACCTTTTTTAGAGACGCTGATTGTACGCCTTGCACACCGGTTTCTTTTTTCATATCCGTCGTGGCAAAAAATAAACTTCTAAGGGCTGCAGATTCAGAACTCATGACCAAGTTACCAAAATGTTTGGCTTCTACATGCAACCCCTTTTTAAACCCCTGACTCAATCCCGTTTCGATACAATCAATGATGAGTGCAGGTGAAGGGTAATTGCCTTGGGTTTTGCTGGCCGTTTGTTTACGTGCTTGCTTAAACATTATATTTCGGCCAACCGAGGTGTTTTCTAAAAATTTGCCCATAACATCTAACTTAGGGCCTTTACGCTTAGGTTTAGACTTTTTGGCCATTTCAATGGCCACATCCAGCAAAATGGATTGAGGGACCATCTCATCAACAATACCGTACTTTTTAGCTTGTTTTGCCCGAACTGAAGCACCTGTCAACATCATTTTCATGGCTTGTTGTACGCTGATCAGTTTTGGTAAACGCTGAGTGCCACCGCTGCCAGGCAATAAGCCAAGCTGAACTTCAGGTAAACCCAATTGCGTTTTTGCATCGTCGCTACACACTCGATAATGGCATGCCAACGCAAGTTCTAAACCACCACCTAAAGCAGGGCCATGAATAGCGGCAACAAATGTCACAGACATATCTTCGATACGTTGAAACATATCTTGACCGCCTTTAGCAATAGTAGTGGCGTCTTGTGCACTTTCACAGGCTGCCAACATACTGATATCGGCACCCGCCACAAAAGAATTGTCTTTGCCACTTATTACCACTACGCCCTTAATGCTGCTATCTGCATTAATTTGCTCAAGTACCGTTTCTATTTGTTCGGCGAATTCCACTTTAAGGGTATTCATACTTTCGCCGGGTACATCCATGGTTAAAATGGCAACACCGTCTTCACGTACATCTAGTGTAAAAGCACTTTTTAAGTCATTCGATTTATTATCTGTTGTCATGTTTCATCCTTCTAAGCTTTGCAGCTTTTAATTTATTCTGTTTCAACAATCATAGCTGCAGCTAAACCACCTGCGGCGCAAGCAGTCAACAAACCAGCACCACCACCGCGGCGATTTAATTCATTTAACATCTGCGTAATCATACGTGTGCCCGTTGCGGCAAATGGATGCCCATAAGCTAAAGAACTGCCCATGACATTAAATTTTTCCATGTCAATTTCGCCAGTTGCTTTGCTTCGACCTAACTTTTCTTGAGCAAATTTATCACTGGCAAACATTTTCATGTTAGCTAAGGTTTGCGCAGCAAATGCCTCATGCATTTCAATCAACGTAAGGTCGTTTAGTGTCATACCTGCTCTATCTAAGGCTATAGGTGTGGCATAAGAAGGGCCCATTAACATATCTTGATGCACGTCAATTGCTGCCCAAGCATAACTTTTTATATATCCAAGCGGGGTATAACCTAGTGCTTTAGCACGACTTTCTGTCATCATTAATACAGCAGAGCCACCATCGGTAAGTGGTGTAGCAGTAGCCGCGGTTACCGTGCCATGCTTTCTATCAAACACAGGGCGAAGTTTGGCATAACCTTCAAGGGTTGAGTCAAAACGCACGTTGTTATCTTTTTCTAATGCGCCTTTAAAGGGTTCAGCATAAGCGGTCATCACTTCGTTGGCCAACTTACCATCATTCCAGCTTTGTGCCGCTAGGGTATGAGAGCGATGTGCCAAAGCATCTTGATCTTGACGGCTGATGTTATGAGTTTTAGCCATTTGCTCGGCTGTTTGCCCCATTGACATACCCGTCGAATACTCAGCAACTGCAGGCGGTACAGGCATTAAATCTTTAATGCCTAACTTTTTAAGGACTTGCCATTTTTGTCCAACTGTCTTGGTTTTTTGTAAATCAGTTAAAGCTCTGGCTAATTTTTTGGACACACCAATGGGCGAAACAGACGTTGAATCCGCTCCACCAGCCACACCCACACTAATATTACCGGCCATCATTGACTCGGCAATATTCACAGTAGATTGAAAACTGGTAGCACAGGCCCTAGACACACTATAAGCGTCGGTATGCACGTTCATGCCAGTACCTAATACTATTTCACGAGCAATATTGGGTGCTTCTGGCATTTGCACGACTTGGCCGTAAACCAATTGTTCAATGATCATAGGATCAACGTTATTTTGAACTAACATTTCGTTGACCACCATTTTGCCTAGGTCAACAGCTGGCACGCCATGAAAGTAGGTAGCCATTTTGGCAAATGGTGTTCTTAGGCCGGCAACAATAGCGATCCTATCGCCTTCTCTCGTTTTGACTATCTGCTTAGCTGTCATATTCTGCCCTTATAAATATTCAAACCCAGTGGTCTGACCTGTAAAGTGTGGTGGATTGTACCTAGTTACGATTATGACTTCAAGGCACCCCTAAATCCTTCATTTTTATTCAACTGTGGATCTTATTTTTTTAACGTATAAAGTAGCGCGCCTCCAAGTGTAGATGGCATATTAATATTTCCCTAATTCACCTAGTGTATTTTAAGAAATTTATCTATACATTTTGGCAAATAAACAAATTTATCCCAAGTTAATGGTTTTTAAAGCTTTGTAACATTGTTTTTCTAAAGGGGAACCTTATATCGGTTAGCATAGTCTGTATTCTGGGTCGTCACCTGTGTATACCAAAAAACGAGACACAATATTGATTCGACTTAATTTAAGATTAATTTAAAACAAGTTCCGAACATTCGTAAATTAGAAGGAAGTAGTTAACACTATGGCAGTCACACAATTTAAACAGTTACAAACATATCTAGACAGCCAAGTGGTCGGTCAACAAACATTAACCCAAAACATTTTAGTGGCGCTATTAGCGGATGGGCACTTATTGGTAGAAGGCCCTCCAGGTTTGGCAAAAACCCGTGCTGTTAATGCTTTATCCAAAGGCTTAGAAGGTGACTTTCATCGCGTACAGTTTACCCCAGATTTACTTCCGGCCGATTTGACCGGAACAGATATCTATCGTCCAGAAAATGGTAGTTTTGAATTTCAAAAAGGTCCTCTTTTTCATAACCTAGTGTTGGCAGATGAAATCAATCGTGCCCCTGCTAAAGTTCAGTCTGCGTTGCTTGAAGCTATGGGGGAAAGACAGATTACAGTGGGTAATACCACTTATGCGCTGCCGGAACTGTTTTTGGTTATGGCAACCCAAAACCCTATCGAACAAGAAGGTACGTATCCGCTGCCAGAAGCTCAACTTGACCGATTCTTGATGCACTTAGAAATAGATTACCCAGGTGCTGAAACTGAATTAGATATTTTGCGCTTAACCCGCAATGAAGCGATGCATACAACAGCCGTCACACCACCTAATTTAAGCCAAACAGATATTTTAAACGCTCGTCAAGACGTGTTAAAAATTCACTTAGATGAAGCCTTAGAGTTATACATAGTTCAGTTGATTATTGCCACTCGCCAACCTGAGCGCTACGACGCTGACTTAGCTAACTGGATAGAGTTTGGTGCAAGTCCTCGCGCCACTATCGCTCTAGACAAATGCGCTCGCGCCCATGCATGGCTTATGGGCAGAGATTTTGTGGGGCCAGATAATATTCAAGCAGTGTTTCATAACGTATTACGTCACAGGTTATTACTCAGTTATGAGGCAGAAGCAGAAGGGGTCAACAGTAATCAAGTGTTGGACAAAATTATGCAGCTCGTGCCTGTTCCTTAGACTACCTGAGTTAAAGGAAACAGTATGCAAGACATTGCAAAGTGGTTAACTAAATACCAAAGCGACGGTGTGAACCTTGGCATAAAGGAACTTATCCACTACCAAGGTAAAACAGCTTTATTAAATTTGTCACCCCGCAAAACGGTGCAAGCCAAACTTGCTGGGGCTTATTTGGCGAAAACCAAAGGCCGAGGCATGGAGTTTGACGAAGCCCGCCATTATCAACCAGGTGACGATATTCGTGCTATAGACTGGCGCGTTACCGCACGTACCGGTAAAACCCATACAAAACTTTATCGTGAAGAAAAAGAGCGCCCTGTATTTGTACTCACTGACTTATCTTCGAGTATGCAATTTGGCACGCAGTTTTTGTTCAAGTCAGTGCAAGCCGCTCACTTAAGTGCTCTTATTGCGTGGTCGGCCAGAAAGCGCGGCGATCGTATTGGCGGGTTAATATTTAATCAGCATCAGCATATCGAATGCAAACCCTTTACCCGGCAAAAAGCAGTGTTGTCATTATTAAATG
>Ga0209119_1003918_pt1 | contig 12571 bp, 12 predicted proteins | sample COG_03_FD_184747 | JGI IMG/M metagenome (GOLD analysis project Ga0209119, IMG submission 184747) | Pelagic Microbial community sample from North Sea - COGITO 998_met_03 (SPAdes) (version 2) | ecosystem: Environmental > Aquatic > Marine > Neritic zone/Coastal water | place: Helgoland, sampling... | reverse complement strand
GCAGCAATGGACTAACACGCTCACCACCTATGCCTTCCCCATTATCGGCCAACTACCCGTAGCCAGCGTTGACCAGGCCGCCGTGCTTACATGCCTGAAACCAATCTGGACGACAAAAACAGAAACCGCGACCCGCGTGCGCCAGCGTATCGAGACAGTATTGAATTATGGCAAGGCCAAAGGCTACCGTGAGGGCGACAACCCGGCAGCGTGGAAAGGCGGACTTGAACCAGTGCTACCGAAGCCAAACAAGCTTAAAAATGTGCAGCACCATGAGGCCCTACCCTATGACAAGCTGCCAGCCTTCATGAGCCAGCTAAAGGCACAAGCCGGGCAAGGCGCGCAGGCGCTACGCTTTACTATATTGACCGCAGCCCGCACGGGCGAGGTAATCGGCGCACAATGGCAGGAAATCGACTTTAAGAAACGGCTTTGGATTATCCCCAAAGAGCGCATGAAAGCCGGCTATGAGCATCGCATAGCCCTATCAAAAGCTGCCATTGAATTGCTGGAAAACCTGCCCCGTATTAGCGGACACATATTTCCCGGCCAAAAGCAGGGTAAACATATGTCCAATGTCACCATGCTAAAAACGCTCGAGCGCATGAAACGCGATGATTTAACCGTGCATGGCTTTCGCTCTACATTCCGCGACTGGATAGCAGAGAAAACCAACTACCCAGCACGCATGGCCGAAACCGCCCTAGCCCATCAGCTTAAAGACGAAACCGAACGCGCCTACCAGCGCGGCGACTTGCTAGAAAAGCGCACCGCCATGATGGACGCATGGGCAGGGTATTGCGATTCAAGCAAGGCTAAGATTGTACATCTACGCGCATAATATATTCCGAGCGCCAGCACACTCAGGCCAATCAAAAAGGCAGCTACTCACTGGCCTGGCTAGCAACATTCTTCAGCACTTATAACTTAGCAATGGCAAAGAATTAATAGAAGCACTCTTCGATTATCGATTATGTAGCGTCGAATAAGCCGCTAATCGCGTTTCCCCCGCCAGATTCCCGTATGGACCACTAAGGCGCCAGGAATTGTTTTGTTGACGAAAATGCGCTTATTGAGCGACTTGATCATTTAGCTAGGTCGACTAAAGCATTCATTGAACGCGAGCACCATCACGAAATGGTTAGTGGCTAAACGCTTGGGAATGTGTGCGGGTAGCATGTGGACGGGCTGGGAATATAAAGCTAGCAAAATAATTGGTATTAGGAGAACGGCTATCAAGAAAACTCCACGGGCCCTTTATGGACACAGGAGGCAATGCTGTAACGCTAAGCTGTATTGAAGGATTCGGGCTTGCCTTAGATACGCACTAAGCGCGACAAATTGGAAGGCTGCAAAGCAAACCCGAAGTTAAAACTTATGCCTGCGCTAGCTAGGAACTAAGCAAAAAAAAATTGTGGAAAGACACAAATTCAGCAACATCAGAGCCTGGAACTCGGCTTAGCGAACTTGCTCAAATTATATCGGCACGTATTGATTACCAATCTATGTCACTGTAAGGGTAACGCACTGCCAGACATTGCAACGTTAAAAAGAAGCCTATGAAAATTAGCTCTAAAGTGACCTGATTAGTATCCACTAACGACAAAGCTATTATAATTACTCATGTAATGCATTAAGACTGCTTTTTCTTTGTGAACGCATGTGTGGTAGCTTTTTTTTGAGCAATCGTCGACTATAAGTAACTCTAATTGCGAGGTTGCCAATATGACTGAATCTTTTATCCGCCCCAAAAACGCAGCGAAGCAAGCGGGACTATCTGTCTCGCACATGTATCGCCTAGTTTCTAAAAATGAATTCCCACAACCTGTGCGTGTATCCGAGCGCATATCCGCATTTCTTGCCAGTTAAATCGACGCATGGATTGCCGAACGGACCAATTCCGCACGTCAACAAAGTGAAGCATCATGAGTGCGGCGCTGGCACAGCCGCTCACTGTAAAGCAACGCACGCCTCCCTTTGCACTTCAGCTGAAAAGGTTACCCGGCAAACTTGTTCATCTATTTGCAGGCAGCCAAGCATGGGCGAAAGCGCCTCCACGGCACCATAACAAGTGCCGCAATTATTTGTTGTTGCCGCCAGGTAACTCGGCAGAGGCCTACGACTGGCCTCTAAAGGATCAGTTCGTGCTAATCCACGTATATGGCAAATTCGAGCAATCTGATCGAGCGAAATTAGCAGGTGCACTGCTTCGCGATGGTGCAACCGCCGGGCAATTTTTAGATACAGGCGATTGGTTTGGCAAGTTACCGGCAGATTCTTTTTATTGGACAAACAAAAAACCAGCCTAAGTCTGCAAACCTAAGCTGGTTAAAAACATTTCCTAGGGGGAAATATCTTTATGAATGATACATCAAATTTAACACAAATGCCGGGTATCGAGCGCGACAATCAAGCTGCCTTCGCAAGCTTTTCAAGATTCGGTTTTATTCAAGGCAGCGGCGAATGGAATCACCCCTATAAGTGGCTTGTGGAAAACCTGATACCCGATAAATCAATCGGCTTTATTGGTGGTGCAGCAGCCAGTGGTAAAACCTTTGCAGCTATCGACATTATGGCCAGTGCGATCACCGGGCAGACAGTACTAGGGCGCCACTCGGTAAAACGCTGCGGTGTAGTAATTTACTGTGCGGTTGAGGGCAGGCAAGGCATTGCTCACCGCTTTGAGGCTTACCGGCAAAGCCGGAACATCGACTCCGATTTATGGAATAGCCGACTGGTGCAGACCGATCAACTATTTCGCTTCACTGGCACAGCAGCACCAGATTTTATTCGATACGTTCGCGACATTGAAAAAAAAATAAATGACAAAGTGGTGCTGGTAGTGTTCGATACGTTTCGCACATTCAGCGGAATGAATGACGAAAACGGCAGCGGCGATGCACAAGAAGCAATTAACTGGATGCGACAAGTAGCGCATAAGAGCGATTGCAGTGTAATGGCGATACACCATAGCGGCAAGAACACCGGCGATCCTACCCGCCCAGGCGATGATTTCAATAAGGTATTACGCGGCAGTAGTGACTTTGGCAGCTCTGCAGAATTTGTTATCGGCGTAGCACAGGCCGAGTGTAGCGATGGTGAAGCCCGCCCCTGGATATGGCCCGCCAAGCTTAAGGACGTAAAGCGAGAACCGCCCCGACCCGCACCCATCGAGAGCTTCCTACTTAAAATTGATGGTGAATCCGAGCCGCTACCCGTGGGAGTAATAGCCAGTAACATTGATTGCAATATTGAGTTGGCCGAGCGCGTGGCCAACCCTCAACCGGGGCGGCCAAATAATGGTAAAAAAGAAGCTCATGAAATGAGCATACATATTCTCAAATCACAAAAACCAATAGAACATAGTGAATTGGTAGCCTTTCACGCGACGCAAGTAACTGCTAATGGATCGACAATGTCGCATAAAACACTGGCCTCCCGAAAAGATCGAGCGTTTAAAGAGCTAGCTGATAACCGCGAGAATTACGGAATACACATTCTGGAGGAGCGCGGCATAAAGAAATATTACAAGTTCGCTCGCTACCATCCAGAGCCTCAATAAACTTCAAAATAATACTGGGGTATTTTGAAGCGAAAGAACTGCAGCTTCAATATTCTTTTCCTAAGCAAAAGAATATTGAAGCCTAGCGGGACATGGACACCAGTAATTCCAAAAAAGGTACTCCTGAGCGATTACAAAGCCGTGCGGTATGCGCGCCTTTTCCGCCTATTTTTTCTCAAAAAAGTCGAAGTACTAACTTATTTGTTTAAAGCGTCTTTTATCGGGCCGTCACAATTGATAAATTGACTATATATTAGCCTTTGGTAGATTCACAGAATAATTAGAGTTCGGCAGTCATCTCCCCTGATGGCCACATGGATAATGAAAGAAAACCTGGAGAATTAAAATGAAATCTTTTCTACTGCGCTTAGTGGCGTGTCTGTTTGTTGTTAGCTCATCTTCTCATGCGGCATTGTACGATCGAGGTAATGGCCTTATCTATGATGATGTCTTGGACATTACTTGGATGCAGGATGCGAATTACGCGCAAACTTCAGGCTACGATTCCGATGGCCTCATGAGCTGGGCTGATGCTAACACCTGGGCTGATCAACTCAGCTACGGGGGTTTTGACGACTGGCGCTTGCCCTCAGCAGGAACTGCACCAACCTCGGGTTACGATGTCATTTCCGGCGAACTGGGCCATATGTTTTATACCAATCTAGGCGAAATGGACCATATTTTTTATACCGATATAGGCAATGCGACAGGCAGTGTTAGCTTTACCGATGCGACACTCGGCGGCGGCACAGAGAGTTTCTTGAACTTGCATCTTTATTATTATTGGTACGGCGAGGAGTACGCTCCCGATACTAGTTTGGCCTGGCAGTTCGGCACCGAATTCGGCCATCAGAGCCTCAGCTTCAAGTACGGTCCTCAGTACAGTTGGGCAGTCCGCGATGGTGATGTCAGCACTGTGCCCGTTCCTGCGGCGGCGTGGTTATTTGGCACGGCCTTGTTAGGATTGGTAGGGGTGAGGCGCAGACATCGCTAATTCGGTGCTTTGCTGATTTGAATGATTTGTTAATTTAAATCACGCAGTGATTTGGGGGTACGGGGGGGTTCCCCCCGCAGGTTTTTTTTCGTGAGGTGTTGAGTATGGCGCGTTACGAGCATTTACCGATTTATAAGCAGTTGCTGTGCATTTTGAAAATGGAGGCTGTGTGTGTCCCTAGTGCGGTCACTACAGCCCTTCAGCTGAAGTGATCAATCCACTCGGTCGTACCCAATATTAAAGCCCGCTTTTGCGGGTTTTAATGTGGGGTGCGATTGAGAGGGTGAGAACCACCGCGTTCTATTATTTCATGAATAATCGCACTATGAATTGATAGGTCTATCTTGACTGACTAAAAATAAACTTGACGGCATCTCTAGAAAATCCATCCATATAAATATCTGCTTTATCGAAATCAATAAACCGATATCTATCGAGCAACTCAACTTTTTCAGTTTTATCGGTTCTGTAATCCACAAGCTTCACATTATTTTTGTACCAATGCAAAAGAGGTTGATCCCATGATACACCTTGAAAATTAGATATCATTCTGTAGAGGCAGATTCGAAGATATTCATCATGTAATGGTAGAGAGAACCCTATAATAGACACACCTAAATTCATACCGCCCGCACGCCCCCATCCCCACCAAAAATCTAAAAATGGGTTCGCATACACAATTTTCATATGAGAGGGTGAAAGAATCATCGGTACAGCAGGTGGATCAAAGTTTGCGTAGAAACGATCTATTTTCTTTAAACGGTATATGTTTAATAAAGGATCATCTTCATTTCTCGGACCATCAACCAATGGGTGTTGGCCATATTTATTATTGTTATTAAAAATGGGATCGTTTGGCGCCCCGTCTACTCCTTGTTTTTCAAATGCATCCAGACCATGGAGATAGGATTTGTTGCTAAACCAATCTAAGGAGCCATGCAGTTTTAAGATTGTAACCTCTTTTCGTGAATCATCTACTGAATTATACCCCTCGCCAATCTTGCTATATCGATGTGGAAATAGCCGATAAGGCTTTCTAATATGATCGAGCGCCCTCTCAAGCACAACATCATAGTTGAGAGTTATGACAACATCCTGTACAGATAAATTCTCTGCAAAGTCATAATATTCTTGCGGTAAGGCATCCTGCTTGGGTGTTCTCTCATGAATTATTTGACCAATAAACCTTTTCACAAATAGCTGAGCTGCATTACCGTGCTCACTTAAAGTGTCTCCGCCCTCTAGTCCAAGAAAATGCTCAATATCTAGAAAAGACATAAACTCTTCTAAGTCTATATCGTCGATAGATAATTCAACACCATCACTTCTCTTTCGAAAATCTATATAGTCCTGTAACGCCCAGTGAAAGCGATTGTCTTTACCATGCAACTGCTCCACTCTTTTGACAACCTCAGGATACAATTCTGCTGCTGTAGGCAATCCAGCGGAGACGGAAAAGCCAGCTCCTAGAACAAAAATCCGAAACCCTGGATGCTCTTTACCTAACACTTCGACCTCTTTATTTTTGGCTATATCCATTAACGAATTTTAGGGGTCAGAGCCCTAATCCACAGCAGCGTGGCCCACAAGTGGATCTTAAGGTAGCCGGCGTTTGGAGTTATTAGGGCTCTGACCCCTAAGGTTTAAAGAATACAGGACCATTTGTAAATCTGGAAGAAACTTATTACTGGTCTCAAACAATGTACGGTGAATTCGGCGATGAGATTTGGTTTTTTGACTTCATAGATGGGTTTCAGGCGATTCAGTGGCATCTTCATGATTCTCTAGCTCTACTCGTCCATGACGGTGACATAGGGGCAGCTGTAGTTCCCATTCCCGCAGCAGCGTGGTTATTTGGATCAGCTTTAGCAGGATTGTTAGGGGCTAGAAGGAAGAATGACAAGATGAACTATTAAGTCATCTTTATGGCAACATTACTTAAAATAACAGAGAATACACTCACACCCATTAGTAAACTTATTTTCAAGAGGAAATATGTATGTCCTATCAGAAGAAATCTGAATCTCTAGCACAAGCTATAGTCGCATTAGTAAATGGACGTGTGAATGACGCCCCCTGTTACCGCTACTTAATTGATAATCTCTATGCTTTCCGGGTTGGGTCGGTAAATGGGACTGGGAAGTGGGACACTAGAAAAATACGGGAACACTGCCCATGGACTGTATTGGCTCGAAAATCGAATAAAGTCCATAAAGAGCATGTGGTACCAATGGCTGAAATAGTTCGCATACTGTTATCTTACGATAAGCCTCAGGTTACAGATATCTATGACGTGGTTGATAAATATTGCACTTATTGCATGGTCACTCCAGAGGAACATGAAGCTCTCAACAAAGACTACCGTCATAAAATGCCTTCAGGATTTTGGGAGAAAGGGTCCGACTATCACATGGATATATGGGCAAGATACAAACTGGCCAACGTACCCTATCAATTATAGGGCTGCATGAGCTGCTAGAGCCCTTTTAAGGTGAATCCTAGTCGCTTTTTAATTCAAGCTTGCAATCACCACAGCCCGGCTATATGGTTTGGATAAGCATTATTAAAAAACGAATAATTGATACATGGAGAGGCAATGAAAAAAATATTACTGACTTTGACAGTACTCTTAATGGGCATGGGTTGCACTATGATCGCGCCGTTACCCATACCCGAAGTCGATCAGTCAGTGTTGGACTTTAATAGTATAGGAGCTGGCGAGACTGAGGCGACCTTCGCGCTATCAAAAATCGTGCAGGATATTGACCGCGGTGCAAAGGTAATGGCATATCCCAATTCCGGTGTATACGAAGGAAGTGGCACCTATTGCAATATGAGTGGGGCTGCTGAATATACCTATACAGGTAGTAAAAGGATGCTAGGGAATTGGTCAACTGAATTGGGGGACGTATTCTATGAGGATCTCACGGGACTAGGTTATTCAATAGCGGGAGATCCAGCAGATATTTTTAATCAACAAACAGCAGTCACATCATCTGAGTACCTCATTGGCGGAAGGTTGGTGGATCTGAAGGGCAATTACTGTCAAAAACATCACTGGTGGGATGGACGCCCTTTGAATACGTTTTCTGGCGAGACTTACGTCAAAATTGAATGGTCGGTTCTTAATACGCTGACGAAGAATGTGATTATCAACAAGACGACGGAAGGTTATGGGGTGCAGGACACGCCAATTGTTGATGGGGTTTACAGCTCTTTCGTTGTTGCATTCTCAAATGCACTGCAGAGGTTTGCCACCGACGACAAGTTGAGAGCTATTGCCGTTGGCAAGCAAATCAGTTCAAACGGTGAAAATGAATTAACGAACAGTTTTACGAAAATATCTCAGGGTGAAAATACAGAACTTTTCTCTTTGGATCAGATCAAGCCTTATGTCGTTACGGTAAGGATTGGAACTGGTCATGGCTCTGGCGTGATAATTGGAACGGACGGCTTTGTAATAACTAATTCGCATGTTGTCGGGGGCGCTGAGTCAGTCCAAATTGTAACCTCCGTGGGTCTCGAGATTGAAGGCAAGGTTGTTGCTGTTAATAAGCAGAGTGATGCTGCTTTGATTAAAATTCCTATGAGAATTCGCGAACCAATCTCTATTAGCCTTGACTTGCCTCAAGTAGGCAGTGAGATCTTCGCAGTTGGCTCACCGCTTAAGGAAGAACTAGCGCTAACAGTCACAAAAGGTATTTCAAGCGCCGTTAGAAAAGATTCCGCCTCAGGTAATGTTTTTATACAGGGAGATGTGGCAATCTCTCCAGGTAGCAGCGGAGGCCCTTTGTTTGATAAAAGCGGAAACGTCATCGGTATAGCTGTTGCCGGATATGGCGGTTCTAATAATTCTGGATTGAACTTGTTCATACCGATTAAGGAAGTCTTTAACTCTCTAAATCTTGGTTTAGATGAATAGGCTAGTTGTCGGTATTGAGTTCAAAAACGGCTCCTTCGGGGGCCGTTTTTTTTCGCTATAAAATCCAGTTTAATAAATACCTGAAAGTCACGTAATTTGCTGAGTCGGAATAGACGACGCTTTATTAAAGATAATTGTCGTTGAATCAAATGGCAATTAGGGCTCTGACCTCTACTGTTATGTTAAGCGCAGTAGCCAATTCAATAGTTGCCGACTATGCCGCCGAACATTATTGATGCTACAACGCCTAAACAGAATAAAATAATAAATGCAGGTATGGCTGCGATAGCTGCCTTTACCATAAAAACGACCATAGACCAAAATGGCATTTTAATGTCAGTAACAACGACACCACTAATAGATGAATTGTTAGGGCTGGTAGTGGCTGATTTAGGATTGCTTTTATTGTTTAGCTCGTCGACTTGAACAAACCATTCATCGCCGATTTTCCGGCCAACATAAAATCCCTCTCTGATCATTTCAGTAGCTTTCGTTTCTGAAAGACCTTTTTGCTTTGCAAATTGGTCTACTGAAATCATACCTTCTGGTGCTTCTTGCATGCTTTCCTCCTATAGCGCCTAACGCTAAGCTAAGCGGCGCAGCTTTTCTGCGTCCTTGCTTGAGCGCCTTGTTAGCCTTTGCTGAACCACTTTTTTGTAAAAATGGTATAGGTTTTCATTGGTTCTTCGAAACATGGTTTAGTAACAGTTTCTAATGAGGTCTGTACCGCTGAGAGCTTTTCTCTAATTTCATCGTCTTCGTTATAGCGATCCCAGAAGATACCTTCATGTCGATGCATTTCATCAAGATGTCTTTGAAACTCATCAGCTTCCATTTGAACTCGACCTTGTCGCTGCCAATAGTGAGTCGCAAGCATATTGGCGGAAGTGAATATCGAATTAACTACTTGATGAGTTTCTTTGAAAACACTTTCAGTTGCCGGGCCAAATACAGCCATGAATTTGTATTTAAGCGTACTGAATTTAACGAAAATCTCTTTCTTCTTTTCATAGCGTTCAAATACGATGAAGCCCCTATCAAGCAATTGCCTTTCTGCGTCGGTTTCATGAGGGGCGCGCTCTCTAGTACTACCTTCAGCGCTACTGGAAAAAGGGCTTCTAATAAAGGCAATTGCATCTTTAATTTCGAAGTATGCCGCCAAAGTTTCTTCTGCAAGTTCAATTTTACGCTTGCCAATGAATTCTCGCTTCCACGCACCAACGCCAGTAATTATTGCCCAGCATGCGGCTACGACTGAAACAGCTTGGGCGATTGTTACTAATTCGATCATTCATACTCCATATGAAGGCTAACGCCTTTAGCAGCGGCGCAGCTTTGCTGCGTCCAGCCGCATAGCGGCGATGCTGCCTGAACTTGTTAAATTTACTTTGCTCGAGAAAATCCGATTTGCCCTGCCGCAGATATTGAAATCCTATATTCTCTCAACTCATTTTTTCGCAATACAGTTTCTAGTGACAGTGAAACGTTGGTGCAAAGCGCTTTCCCAGTGTCTATTCGGAAAAAGTAATTTCCTGGGGGAAGTTTTAAATCAATAAATTCTTTGTCGTTTATTGTGAACGATTTGACTCCATTAACAAAGAAGTCATGTCCGCAGGCGGAACCTACGAAGCCCTTATCTCGAAATATTGTGAGCGTGGAAAGGCTTGCCTCATCCTTAATCATTTCCAGATATTCGGGGTATATCCTTTCCTGTGGAACAGGCTTTCCTGTGTCTTTTGTGATCGGCATGGTTGAACAGCCAATCAGAATGAGGGCCAATAATAGCAACGCTAGTTTTTGCAGCATACGCTAGCTTCTCTCGGTGAATTTAACGCCAAAAGAAGCGGCAGTTTACTGTCCGCTTGCTTGTCTTGTTATGAGTTTTCAATGAAGTTCTCCAGTGCGCTTTCAAATTCCTTACTCTCATCAAGGGTTAGAAATGTAACCCAAAATACAGGAAACAACACAAGATGATTAAATGATACGTTATCTATTGAATATTCGTGACTAGCACCATTTGAGATATTGCTAAATGTGTAAGTGTACTCATTTGGTCGTGTGCCCCAGCTTGGAATTAAACCAAATGACAGCCCAGTCAGCCACTCTTGGCCTAGCGCACTGTTAAAGGGGGATATCTTAACCTTGATGATGAAATTTGCATTCTCTTTCGATGCGGTTTGATTTGCAGAACAACCTGCAGAATTGAGAACACTTTCCGTACTGGAAATATATTTCGCCCGTGCATTTTTAGCCCACTCTGCTCTTTCATTGGTTCCAGTGGTACGTTGACGCTGCTCAGCACTTATTTCTAGGTAATACTCGATATTACAATTTTCGCTTACCTTGCTTGCGCTTGAGGAGGATAGCTCATCATCAGTTTTGTAATATGCAACAGTGCATCCTTGAAGGATCAGAATCGTCGCAACGAAAAAGGCTACTCGCACATTACTCTCCTAGACTCATAACGCCAAGGTAATGGGCAAAGTACGCAGTACTTTGTCCAGCCGCAGGCGCCATTGACCGTTTTGTTAGGCATTTTTTAGCACCTGCTTAGAACTAAGTAATGGTAACCCAATTAATACCGAAAGAAATAACTGATACACAAAGAACGATGCTGCTAGATGAATAGCTACAAGTGCCAATGCGATAGTAGATAATTTTGGCTTTAAGAATAATACCGCACAGAACAAACTTACGAATATTGAAACAAGAGTGTAAATAAAATGCCAAGAGCCAGCTTTACTAGGTGTGAGCGCATAGATTGCCGAAGCCTTTGCTGCCTCAATAGAATCCAAACAGTCGGGTTGAGCCGCAAACAAAAATACCCACCACATACCAATGAGCGCCATCGCAGCCCACAGTGAATATATAGACGCGTCATACTTTTTAATTCGATCTAGCATAAGATGCCTAACAGTTTATTCAACGACAGCTGCCGCTTTTGAAAGCTCGGCTATTGCGACGTCAACTCATTAATTAAAAAAATAAAGTTACACGCTTTTCAATGGCTTAGCAAATCATGTCGCATTTCGCCGTAAAAAATAATACGGCGCGTGTCATTGTTTTTTTATCACTGTCGCAAAAGTCGTTAAGTCAATTCAATTGCTTAATAGGTCTGTCGTTGAAAAACGTCAAATGCAGGTCAGTTAATTCCAACCACTAGGCCGCGCTCAGCATCGTGAATTGAAATGTAGTACGCATTTACTACATGGTTGTTAAGGGTAGGGAGAATTTTGGGCAATTAGGGCTCTAACCCCTAAGGCTTGCTTATTTTTCAGCAAGAGGGGTAACAGCACTGCGCTAGTGGGGGATAAATTAAGGGATACCCAATCGATCCGCCCACCCTATTCTCTATATTTATATTAAAAACAAATAGTTATGATAAAAGTAAAGCGGACTGCCTCTCCGCCATTTGATGTTTTAAGTAGTACAGTAAAACCGAAAGCCCTGCGTTTTAGCCTATAAAATGTGGGGTTTTTCGTTATAGATCTAGCCCCTCTCTGATGCATTGACATATTGCCCCACCGCTAATGGGAGATGAATGATACCTGCAACTCTCCGCCTGGTAATTGGCTTCCCTGCCAACGAAAAAAATAATTCGCCAGACACTAAAATCAATAGCTTAAACTGTGGCTTTGAGAGGGAGCACGAAACACTGATAAGTTTTTTGTTAGGCGATAATCGAATAGTAATAATCGACTTCCACTCGGGCAGTAGTTATACGGCAATTCAGTTACCGATAGACCTCAGTTTTAATTTTTCAGCAATGGAGCAGCACCGCTGCAGAAAAAATGTCGTATTCGTTTGATATAGTCAACGGCAGCAAGTTGTGCTTATAGGAGTTTTATCTAGCTTGCTGGCTGCGCGAATCTATCAAATACGACACAAGTAGCCGTCAGGAGGTCTCTATTCCCGGGCACTAGAAAAACTCCTAACGCTCTATGAAACGATAAAAAAATCCCCTTTTCAACTTTGCTTAGATGGCATTTTGAAAAATGGCATCCACTACAGAGTGCACATAATGGCAATTATTAGTCCTCAAAGACGCGAACATATAAATCGCTGGGGTATCTGGCGTAGTCTGTATGAATTT
>Ga0209119_1003914_pt1 | contig 12577 bp, 7 predicted proteins | sample COG_03_FD_184747 | JGI IMG/M metagenome (GOLD analysis project Ga0209119, IMG submission 184747) | Pelagic Microbial community sample from North Sea - COGITO 998_met_03 (SPAdes) (version 2) | ecosystem: Environmental > Aquatic > Marine > Neritic zone/Coastal water | place: Helgoland, sampling... | reverse complement strand
CTACTGCGAGCTCGGCCGGTTCCCGCAACCACCGGAAAACCAGCCCGTCCTCCCGGTTCCGGAGGGCTTCGACTATGATCGCTGGCTTGGCCCCACACCTTTTTACGATTACACTGAGCACCGCGTCAAACAACAGTATTCGGGCGGCTGGCGCTGCTACTGGGACTACGGTAACCGAAAGTTCGGCGATTGGGGCGCGCATCATTTCGATATTGTTCAGTGGGCACTCGGACGCGACGACACGGGCCCGGTTGAATTTATTCCACAGGGCCACAACGGCGCGAAGCACCATCACTACCGCTACGCGGACGGGATTACGGTTTGGCGCGACAAGAAGCCGAACGAGGGCCGCTCGATTCGCTTTATCGGCACCGAGGGGGAAGTGCACGTCGGTCGTGGCAAACTCGACACTTTGCCGGTTGATTTGCGTAAGCATCGCTTCGGCCCGGATGCGATCCAAGTTTACGAGTCCAATAATCACCGTGAAAATTTCATCGACAGCGTAAAGTCGCGTGAGCCCACCATCTGCCCTGCATTGGTCGGGCATCGCACCGGTACGATCTGCCAACTCTCCGGCATCGCCGAGCGCCTCGGCCGTGCGATTGAGTGGGACCCTTCTGCAGAGCAAATCCTTGGCGATGCAGAAGCAAAGTCTATGCAAGCTCGCCCACGCCGCGCTGGCTACGAAATGCCGGCGGTATAAAGGCTGAATTTTCCTATTAGGGGTAATATTATGGGGATAATATTACAAGTGGAAGCCCCGGTGCCCTGTGCAGTGGGGCTTTTTCGTCGATGGTGGTCTGCGGCAGGACTGCGCTCGTTTCTGAATCCTGAGCGGGTCGAAGGGCCGAGGATTTTTTAGGGACAGGCTCCCTAAATTACCCGGAAGCCGCAAATGATGTTGCGGACATACGGCTGTGGAAGAGCCAGCGAACGAAGGCTGTGAGATCCCAGGAGGAAACGCGCTAGCAGAAGTCAGCCATGCGCGAAATAATAATTATGCTAGAGAGATCCTACCGCTACGATCAGATGACGCTATCGGCTCTTCAGTTTATGAACGAGAGCAAAGACGGACCCTTCTTTCTCAATCTGTGGCACTGTATGGTGCATTGGCCAGTGCTGACGCGCAACGGCGAACTGCTCGAATATTATTGTGATAAAATGGGTCAGCCGTTCCCGCCCGAGCCCGGCGATTCAAGCATCGCACTGCCGGTGCAGGGTAGGGCTGCATTCTAAAGACGAACCAGCACCATATTTAGAGAATTGCCAGCAGTCGACGTATGCAGTGTTTCTGAAAAGTCTAAGACGGACGCATTAGCTGGAGTGTTGTGTTATCGCCCAATACGATGGCTACTGTTTACGTGCCCGCTCAAAGCGTTGAAGCTGTCAGTGTGAACGGACAACAGGGGCGCGCATCCACCGTTGTGGATTTACTGCGCATGGATAAGAATCACGCGCTATTCAAAGTGAGTTCGGGCTGTTACTGGTTTCTTTCTAAATCAGAGTGCAGATCAGCGCTAGGCGCCGTTGAAGCTTCGGCCGGAGGTTATGTGAATATAATGATTTGATGGTGAACAAATATACATCACGTCATCGCGTGACTAGACAAAATTCGGGAGAATCTGTAGAATACTTTCGAAATGACGTTTATAGAACTCCAAATGAGTCACTAAGTTCACCTCTAATCTATAATAAAAGTTAAAAACCCCATACTAATATGACATATTCAAAAACTATAATGACATCCTTGGCTGCTGGATTCATAGTGGTGCAGGCGCAGGCCGCTACGATCGATTTTAACGGGAACGGAGCTACGTCCGAGTGGAATGTAGGAACTAGTTGGTCTGGTAATGTGGCTCCCATATCTGGCGATACAGCCAGACTTCAGTTTGGCGACGATGCTACTGTGACATCGGCTGTTAATGCCGGTAACTTCAGTATACTACAGCGCAATAGTGCCACCTTGGCCATCAGCGCAGACTTCAAAACAGTCCTTACTTATGATCTCGGAAGCAGCGGCAACGGAGATACCACCACAACCCATACTAATGGCCTTTTGGTCGGGCGGACTTTAAGGATGGGAAATGATAGCAGTGCCGATACTTACGAAGCAAGATACACCATAAGTGGCGGCACCACCCGATTCACCACTGCGGTGACGATCGCGAAAAACGGTATTTTTGAGATCGATGGAACTGGGGGAAACATTCAGTTCAACAATGGCGGTACTTCAGCGGTGACGCTCGGCGACGGTACAATCTCCTACAAGTTGGGTGCAGCAGGTGTTTCGGCTATTACCAATCTGGCTTCGGGCGGCACCTTTACTATCGGATCTGGATCCAAGCTGCTGATTGATGCCTCCAACTACACAGGCGGTATCAGCGCGATTGATCTGGCGGTCAGTTATAATAATATTGTTGGCACCTTTACTGAGGGCAATATCAGCATTACTGGCCTAGATGCAGGTCTTAGTGGAGATATTACCTATGATACGGGTTCGTTTGCATTGAGTATTGTTCCCGAGCCAGGCACCTACACACTGCTCGGCGGCCTGTTCGCACTGATCTACGTCATGCTGCGCCGCCGCGAGGCAAAAGCCTGATTCAAATCCTCTTTTTTCATAGCCCCGGTTCGCCGGGGCTTTTTTGTGGTTCATCGTCGATTAGCGTGAAAGGTATAGCAAGGAAACGGGATTGAAGTTCATGGAGGTTGTAACCACAAAAACATCAACGACATCAGGACCCAAGCCCCGTGCCTTGTTCTACGCGCTGCCCCTTCATCCAGATGCCCCCCCCCCGTCGAACACTACGCTTCTAATTTACTGTTAATAATTCAGCGAATTCAATCCTAGTTCTTCGCGATTTTTAGTGGATCAAGAAAAAATGGATGACAGAATGACTTTCGGTCGAAGATAGGGGACTCACTATAGAACGGGGTATTATTTTACCACGGACACGGAGGAGTGATTGACTTAAACTTACAGGACCAGTTGCTTGATTCCATCTTTCAAGACGGGCACATTAAAATTCATAAGAAGCCCCACCCGGCTCAAGCTCTACCGCGAGGCTTTTCTCATAGATGCTCTCGACTAAGCCTGGCCCCTAGTAGCGGTGCACCTCAATCGCAGCACCAATAATCTTTTCCGTGAGTTCTTCTTCAATAAGTTCACTCATAGAGAATTATTGTTTAGAATCGTTTTCGCAGAAGCAATCCTCCTCCGTGCCTTGTAGGATACACCACGCTCTGCGCGGGTGGGTGGTAAAAACAGGACGCGGAGAATGCTTATCCATTAAAAATAGCGAAGAACCGAAAATCATCCAGTGTCACGTAATCGCGTGATAGACGAAATGGGGAGGGCCGTGTATACTTATGCAACGTCACTCAAGGTGATGCGACGCGCTACCAAGGCTTGATTCACATTAAAAAAATGAACTTAACCAAAAAACAGATTGCCAAGATCTCGTTGTCCTTGTGCGGACTGCTTTCATTGGGCGTCTGTGATCACGCCGTGGCCGAATCTGCGCCCTACGATGGCAGCTGGGAGTCGCTGCAGGCAATGCCGGTGCCGGCCTGGTTTGACGACGGCAAGATCGGCATTTTCATACACTGGGGCCCGTATAGCGCGATCGGCTACCGCAAGGGCGGGCGCGGCTACGCCGAATGGGTGCCGAGAATGATCTATCGGGATAGTCAACATTATTACCCCTATCTGAAAGAACGTTGGGGCGCTCATCCCCCGGAGTTCGGCTACAAGGACATTATCCCTGAATTCACGGCAGCCAATTGGGATCCCGCAGAATGGGCGAAGCTGTTCAAGGAGGTCGGTGCCCACTATGTGGTGCTGACGGCCGAGCACCATGATGGCTGGGCCAACTGGGATTCCGATCTGACGCCTTGGAACGCGGTCGACAAAGGCCCGAAGCGCGATCTGGTCGGGGATCTCGGCAAAGCTTTGCGCAAGGAGGGGCTGAAGTATGCTCCGTCGTATCATCGAGAGCGCCATACCGGTTTCTTTGCTAAGGAGCAGTATGTGGTGCACGGCGAGCCGATGCCGGATGTTGCCGAGGAGATTAAACGGGACCCCGAGGCGGCGCTACTTTACGGGCCGGAGTTCAGCTACAGTAAGGCGTATGTCGATGACTACGTCGCACGCTGGGCAGAAATCCAGGAGAAATACCAGCCCGATATGCTGTGGATGGACGACTTCCCCATTTATACACGCGATGGCAACAAGGTGCGAAAGGGAATCGCGAAGCCGGAGATTCAATATTTCGACGATGCGCTGCGCGGTATGATTACCGATTTCATGAACGCTGGTGCGGCACGCAATCAAGCGGTCTATGTCAACAACAAGGGCGGCAGCCGTAACTGGCCGGACGGGGTCGGGTGCCTCGAGAAGGATAATCTGAAGATGAAGGTCATTGGCCCGAAGTGGCAAAGCTGCACGACCTTTGGCACTTCCTTCGGCTATCTGGAAGGCGATATCTACAAAAGTATCGAGGATGTGATTCACGAAATGATCGAGGTGATCAGCCGCAACGGCAATTTCCTGGTGAACATCGGCCCAAAGGCCGACGGCACGATTCCGGCACCGCAGGTGGAGCGTCTGCGTGCGATGGGCGAGTGGCTCGCGATCAACGGCGAGGCGATTTATGGCAGCCGCTACTGGAAAGTCTGCGATCAGGCGAGCGAACACCTCGCCTTCACCACTCGGGGCACGACACTGTATGCCATCAAGCTGGCCAAGCCTACGGCGCCGTTTGTGATTGAAGGCACCGCAGGCTGGGGTGCTGACACGGTCCAGTCGGTCAAACTACTCGGCTCAGCCGCGGATGTCGGCTGGAAAATGACGCCGGCTGGCCTACAGATTACCCCGCCGACGAACTTGGGCACGAGCCAGTATGCCTGGTCGTTCGAGATTGTGACGGATGCCGCGCAGCATACGCCCAATGTAATGATTCAGGATGCCAATCAGGCACTGAAAAACACCAAGAAGGTCGACCTGGAAGGGCATGATCGTAAAGCGAGACACAACAAATAAGAAGTCATGATGCACCAATTAATAACGACTGCCCTCATCGGGATCACTACAATGACCAGCACGCAGGCTGCACCCCAAGGTGAGACGAGTTGGCGGATCGATAGCACCGAGGCGTGGCATGCTGCAAGCCAACAGATCGAAGGACTCACAGCCAAGGACGACCTCCTCTCACCCACGGGCAAACAGGGAATTTACCGCAGCCGGTTGCAGCGCTTTGAGGACAAGCGCTCGGCTCAATCGATCACGCTCACTGCATCGACGCAGTGGGATAATTGGCAGCCGACAGCGAAAAAGGTGTGCCCGCCCACGCTCAGCGATGCACCGATCTTTCTCACCAAAGGCCCGAATGACTACTGGATACTCGGGCGAAACAAGGCGCGGCGTGAGGCAGGGTTTCAACCACAGCCGGCCACCTTGGACGGCTTCGATCTTGCACTGCAGACCACGCCGTATCCGAATCTGTTCGATGCACCCGGCGGTTTGAAGAAGAGCGCCGGCGGCTACCACGCCTGGCAAAGCCGCGACATGGTCAACTGGGTGCACCACGGTTCGGTCACCGCGAAACATGCGAAGTGGTCGACGACCGCGGAATTTGTCGATGGCAAGGCCTACATCTACTACGACTTCCCGAATGACCAGGACCCGCATCTCTATATTGATGACGACCTGACCGACGGCAAGCCAGGCAAAGATATGGGACTCGCTTTCAAGGATCCGTCCGACGGATCGGATTGCGTGATCATTCGTGATCTGGATGGCAAATTTCATTTGATCTATGAGAACTGGAGCCCGCTCGACGCCAGCAAGCACTCTTGGGACTCACCCTTAGCCGGGCATGCTGTCAGTGAGGATGGCATCAGTGACTTCAAGATCCTGCCGCCGGCGGTGGATGAACGCACCAATCCAACCGGCAAGTTTGCCGAATTTATTCACCCGCACTGGCACAAGGAAGACCCTACAAACTATCCGGGGAAAAGCGTCACCGAGGCGACTCGCGGGCATGGTATCAAAGTGGGGAGCATCGCAGCGTTCGGTCAATATGAGATCCACGAGCCGGAGCAAAATGCATTCGGCGATTGGGCGGCCATCGCCATTGGCGGACAGTATTATTTGGTTGGCGATTATCATCCCGCTCATCAGAAAATCCGCATCGGACTGTTGACCTCCTCAAGCCTGGATGAGCCGTTCGAGTTCATCGGCGAGCTTGGCAGCGGCCATCCGGACCCGGACATCGGCTTTGCTGAAGGACAGTTTTATCTGCTCAACCAAACGAGTCACGACTACGTCAGCCCCGGGCCATGGGTCGAAACAGTCACCACGCGCGTCGGGGTGGATACCAGCAACGATGGCAAGGCCGATACTTGGAGCGACTGGCAGGAGCTCAAAGAGCAGTACGACCACATCGAAGGCTTCTCCAAGCAGATCAGCCGCATTCCGGCCTCGATGGATTTGAGCCAGTTACCTGAAGGCTACGGCTTTTGCTTCGAACTGAAACTGCAGGACACGACGGCGAACGCATCCAAGCCGACGCTCAATAGTGTCGAAATCAATTTTAATTAACTGAAAAGGAGTATCTGATGAGAAAGGTTCTATTTGTTTGTGGGATTATTTTGGCCGGTTGCACCGGCTACTGCTTAGCGGCCCCGGGCGGGGGCAGCGCTCAAGGTGAATCTTCGTCATTAAAGGTGGCCGGTGAGACTTTGCTGAATCTGCCGTTTAAGACAACACCTCAGGGGCAGGTGTTTATGGATGTTTTTTATCCTGTCAAAAATCCTGAGAATCTCCCGGTTGTGCTTTACACCCACGGCGGAGGTTGGGCGGCCGGAACGCATAAAAAAATATCTGCGCCAAACTTTCGCGCGGTATTTACTGAACTGAGCAAGTCCGGGTTCTGTGTGGTCAGTGTCGGCTACAGACTGGTGAATGGTGAAAAAGGAGTGCAGATGCGCGACTGTGTGATCGATGCAAAGGATGCATTGCGCTATTTGTCAAAACACAAGGACGAGATGGGAATTGATCCAGAACGCTGTTTTGTGATGGGTGATTCCGCCGGTGGACATATCGCTCAAATGGTGCTGCTGTCATCGCCTGACAGTTTACTCGGTGATCCGGAGCTGGCGAAGTATTCCTACAGGATGGTTGCCGGCGTGTCGTGGTATGGGCCCTGTGATTTCGAGAAAACATCCCTTTTCAATCACGACGACAGGCCCAACTTCCAAGATCGCTTTGGCGGGCGCATCTTGCTGCCCACGACACCTAAAAGCGAGCAGCTGAAATTGTATCGTGAAATGAGCCCGATCAATTATCTACAGAAAAACAGCCCGCCGCTTCTGATGATCCAGGGCGATAGAGACACCACCATTCCCGTGAAGCATGCTTATTATATGAAAAAAAAAGCGGATGCCATTCACGCACCCGTGGAAATCATGATTATCAAACATGCCGGACACAACTGGCGTAGGGCCGATGGTTCTACCCCCATTGAGCCGACTCGGGAGGAATTGATCGAACGCACGGTGGACTTTATCGTCGACCATCTGAACTAAGGAAGCACTATGAAACTCCAGACGACTAAAATGATTCTGCGTGCCGCACTCTGCTTCTTGGCGGTGCATGCATCCGCAGTGGCCAAGCGCCCCAACATCATCATCGTCTTTACCGACGACCAAGGCTATGAGGATATGGGAGTGTTTGGCTCGCCCAATATCAAGACCCCGAACCTGGATCGGATGGCGGGGGAGGGCATGCAATTCACCGACTTCTATGTCGGCGCCTCGGTTTGCAGTGCCTCACGGGCGGCCTTGCTCACCGGTTGTTATCCGCATCGTGTAGGGGTTCTCGGGGCGTTGTTTCCAAACTGGAAGAAAGAGGGCTTAGACCCCCAGCACGTGACGATCGCTGAAATACTGAAGGACGCTGGCTATGCCACCGGCATGGTCGGTAAATGGCACCTCGGTGACGCCAAGGAGTATCTGCCGACCAATCAGGGATTCGCATCCTATTATGGCATCCCTTACAGCAACGACATGTTTCCGTCGAAGACGATGTCCTACGCTGCGGATTGCCTCTACCGCGAGGGCGTAAGGCCGGAGGCCTTGGCGGCCGCATTCCCGATGCCGAAGGAGAATATGAGTCGCTGGGAGCGGCAGCCGCACAAGTTTAAAAACAAGGTGCCGCTGATGCGTGATGAGCTGTGCATTGAGTTCCCCGTCGATCAGAACACGCTGACTCGTCGCTATACCGAGGAGGCCGTCCGTTTTATCGAGATGCACAAAGAGCGTCCCTTCTTCCTATACTTTGCACACAGCATGCCGCACATTCCGCTCTACGCCTCACCGGAGTTCGAAGGAAAGAGCGAGGCCGGCCTGTACGGGGACTGTATTGAGGAGATTGACTGGAGTGTGGGGCAGGTTCTGGATGCGCTCAAGCAGCACGGTCTTGACCGCAATACCTTGGTGGTTTATTCGTCCGACAACGGCCCATGGGACTTGAAAGGCGATGATGGAGCGAAAGTAAAGGGCGACCAGAACCGCAGCGTGGGTGGCTCTGCCTTTCCTCTGCGCGGCCACAAGTTCTCGACTTGGGAGGGTGGCATGCGGGTGCCGACGCTAATGTGGTCCCCCGGGCAAATTCTCGCCGGGAAGGTTTGCGGGGAGATTGCTTCGACCATCGACCTGTTGCCGACCATCGCCGCCCTGACGGGCGCCGACTTGCCTGCCGCTAGGATTGATGGTGTCAGCCTTGTGCCGCTCTTAAAGGGAGTCGACGGGGCGCGTCCGCGCGAGTTGTTCTTTTACGGAACGGACGGTGTGCGATCCGGGAACTGGAAAGCCATCCGCAACAAGAAGACGAAAACCTTTGAGCTCTATGACCTGTCCACGGATGTCTCCGAGAGTCGCGACCTCGCCAGTGAGCGTCCTGACATTCTGGCCCGACTGAAGTCACTACTGACTCAGCATCAGCAGGACCTTCAGCAGCGGTAGGCGTAAAGATCCTGTGGGTTCACCGTGCACATCAGCAAGGCGGAACGAATGATCAGTAAGCATTTATATGACATGAGAAAACAGTTCATAAAAACCCCACACGTCGATAAGCTCGCCCGCAGAAGTGAGCCATGCGCTGAAGAATAATCGTGCTAGAGAGATACGTATGATGTGGAGCAGTTATAGGATGAAGCAATTTTGTGATGTGTTAAGATGTATTTTTTTGGTGGCTTTGTGTGCCAGCCAGGCGATGACGCAAGCGCTTGAAAAGCCGAATGTGATCATCTTTTATGTGGATGATCTCGGCTGGCAGGATGTTCAGCTCAATGACCTGGATGCCTCGTGCCCCTACGATACGCCGAATTTGGTTCAGCTCGCTCAATCGGGAATGAGTTTTTCGCAGGCCTATGCCTCCGCTCCAAGCTGTTCGCCCTCGCGTGCCGGGCTGTTGACCGGGCAGCATCCGGCGAAGATCGGGATCACACATGTCGACCTGGGAAAGATCGAAAAGCCTCGGAAGTCCGCTCCCTATGTGGCTCCGTATCTAGATGCTTACTTAAATCTGGACCTGCTGACGATCGGCGATGCCCTGCAGCAGAACGGCTATCAAACGGGGCATGTCGGCAAGTGGCATGTCGGACTCACCGCGTCCGCATACGGTTTTGACTTTGTCGATCATAGTCGCGGGTTTCATCGGGGGATGAAAGATCGCAGCAAAAATTTTGCCACGGTTGCGGATAAACGCTACCCGCTGAGCAAGGAGAAATATCTCCCTTTCAGCGCGAAGAAGCCCGACGGCATTTCTTACCCCTATGATCAGGTGACGGAATCGGCTCTTCAGTTTATGGACGAGAGCAAGGACGGACCCTTCTTTCTCAATCTGTGGCACTGGATGGTGCATTGGCCGGTGCTGACGCGTAACGGTGAATTGCTTGAATACTATTGCGATAAAATGGGTCAACCGTTCCCGCCCGAACCCGGTGATATGACACGGGAAGGGCAGCAAAATCCTTATTTTGGGGCCATGGTCACATCGGTGGACTGGAGCCTCGGGCGCGTGGTCGACTACCTGGAAAAAACCGACGACCCCCGCCATCCGGGTAAAAAGCTGATCGAAACCACTTACATTTTCTTCAGTTCCGACAACGGCGGCGCGGAAAAGAAAGGCAAAGAGATTATCTCCGACAACTATCCGCTCAAATACGGCAAGACCCATACCGAGGAAGGCGGCGTTCGCGTGCCGATGGTCGTTGCGGGCCCCGGGATCGCCGCAGGCCGACAGTATGACGGACTTGTGAGCCAGCTCGATTATTTTCCCACAATGCTGAATCTGACTGCTGCCAAGATCGCTCCGGAGCATCAAAAGGAACTCAGCGGATTGGATCTGTCTCCCTTGCTTACAGGGCAGAGTCAGCAGATCAGCAATGAGGCCGGAGTAGCACGCGCGAGCTTGTTTTGGCACTTCCCACATGGCTCGATGAAGTCCGCTATTCGGGAAGGGGACTTTAAATTGTATTATCATCATCCCAGTGGCAACTATGAGTTGTATCAGCTATATAAATACGGAGCGCGTGCCGATCTGGAAGAGAAAATCGATTTGGCGAATGACCCGGAGTATGCGCCTGTCGTCAAACGTCTCGCTGATCATCTGGACGCCAGCCTGAAGGAAAATAATGCACGGGGCTCTTACCGAAATCCCGATTATTCTTCAAAAGACAAGGTCTCGGCGGTGATTGCCGAGTCGACCTTTAATCCATCGAACCGCCAGGCTCGTCTGAGACTCGATCCCCAGGGGCCGGCCATCGCCGAAGCGATGATCCTGTATGTACCCAAGCCCGGATCCAAGGACGTGAAGCATGGACCGCATGGAGGAGCTGAGGTGCCCGCTCCGGGCGCCCCGCAATTTGGCGTCCGAATGCCCGCTGTAATCAGCGCGGATGGGTATTCAGCAGCTGCAAGCATACCCGAAGGGGTGGGTGCTTATCGTTTCATCCTGATCGATGCCCATGCGTTCCAGATATTTGGTGATGTGGAAGCAGTTGAGGGGATGAAACTAGGGTCGCATCACAAAACGAAAGGTAAACAATAGCATGAACAATCACTTTTTAAATAGAACGCTCAGGAAGCGACTCACTGCTGGCATTTGTGTCGGCATCGCCAGCATGGCCGTCCCGTTAATGGCCGCGGAAAAGTCGGGCAGCCAAGCGCCTGTGCTGAGCCCGCCTGCCGTGAGCGGCGCCGAACGGTCGAAACCAAACATCCTCTACATCCTGGTGGATGATCTGGGCAAGGAATGGGTCAGTTGCTACGGCGCGGAAGACATCCAGACCCCGAACATCGATGCGCTCGCAGCGGGCGGAATGAAGTTTAATAATGCCTACAGCATGCCGCAATGCACCCCGTCGCGCACGACCTTGCTGACCGGCAAGTACCCGTGGCGTACTGGCTTTGTCAATCATTGGGATGTGCCGCGCTGGGGGGTAGGGTACTTTGACTGGAAGCAGCAGGAAAACACCACCTTTGCCCGCCTGATGAAAGAGCTCGGGTATGCAACCTGCGCGGCAGGTAAGTGGCAGATCAATGATTTCAGGATCGAGCCACAGGCCATGAAGCAGCACGGCTTTGATGACTGGGCGATGTGGACTGGGTGTGAAACCGGCAACCCGGCGAGTGATATACGCTACCAGGATGCCTATATCAACACGCCGGAGGGGGGCAGCAAGACGTACAAGGGTGCGTTCGGTCCAGACGTTTACACTGACCGTCTGATCGAGTTCATGAAGCAGCACAAAGAGGCGCCCATGTGCCTCTATTACGCTATGGCGCTCACGCACATCCCGCTGGTTGCCACCCCCGATGAGCCCAACGCAAAGAGCAAGATCGACAGGCACAAGGCCATGGTGCGCTACATGGACAAGTTGGTCGGCAGGTTGGTCACGGCGTTGGACGAGCTCGGCCTCCGCGAACGCACTATTGTAATCTTCACCACCGACAATGGAACGGTTGGTGGTAAGCGCGGCGTGATCGGTACCCGCAACGGGAAAGAGGTCGAAGGATCGAAAGGCAAGGAAACGGAAGCCGGGGTCTGTGCCCCCTTTATTGTGAATTGTCCTGGCCTGGTTCCCGCTGGCGTCGAAACCGATGCCCTAAGCGATTTTTCGGACATGCTTCCCACCTTTGTTGAGCTCGGTGGCGGCACGGTTCCGGAGGATCTCGTGATCGACGGGACGTCCATCGCTCCGTTGATTCTGGGCAAAGAGCAGGACTCAGAGCGCAAGTGGATCATGGCGCTTGGGCACGGGGGTGCTAAACTGGATGCGAAGGGCGTGCGGGGCGTGAAGGATTTTGCGACGCGCGTCATTCGGGATAAGCGCTACAAGGTTTGGGTCTCCAATCAGAGGCAGATTATTCGCTTGCACGACCTGATAGAAGATCCATGGGAAGCGACTAACCTTCTCGGTAGTGATCGTGCCGAGCACACACAAGCCCTGAAGAAATTTCAGAAGGTCATCGATTCCCTTCCGGAAAAGGATGCCCGTCCTTTGTATGCACC
>Ga0209119_1003913_pt1 | contig 12580 bp, 17 predicted proteins | sample COG_03_FD_184747 | JGI IMG/M metagenome (GOLD analysis project Ga0209119, IMG submission 184747) | Pelagic Microbial community sample from North Sea - COGITO 998_met_03 (SPAdes) (version 2) | ecosystem: Environmental > Aquatic > Marine > Neritic zone/Coastal water | place: Helgoland, sampling... | reverse complement strand
GGGGCACATCGTAGAACGCCTGTAACGGGTAAGCGAGGTCCTCCAGTGAGGAAACCTCCTGCTCGACGTTAGCTGTGAGTGTGAATGAGTAAAGCGATGATGCTGACCCAGCGGGCACCTGCGCCGTACCTACTACCGCGTCCTTACTAGTTAGGCTCAAAGTACCCGCTTGTATCGGGTCGGTGCTGGTTAAAGACACCTGGTAAGTGACCGTTTCGCCTACCGCTACCTCGCTCGGGCCTGTGAGAGACACCGCAACTTCCGCGCTCAGGTCGCAGTGAGTAATCATCGTCCCGTACCCGTTGTTGTACTCGCTCACCTTTCCACCAAACGCATCACACATCTCTATCGGCGGCACGCACCCGTAGGTCGATGTCGCGTCCGGCCCTGAACGGTTCCCCCACATCGCTTTGAAGTCACCTAAGCAGTGCGGCTTGAACCTGAACGTGTCTTTCGCTGTCTCTTCCATCTGGTACACCTGGTAGGGGAGCGCTAACCCTGGCGTGCCGTTCTGGTATCTAGCGCAGGCGTTGTCGAAATCAACGTCATCAAACCTCAAACTGCTCGCGTTCCCGTAAACTGGTTCGCACCAGTAATCAGCGACGCCTGACTGCTTCTCGGACACCTCAAGCTGCTCGTCTTGTTTCAAGTCAAAGTTCTGCTCAACGCGGGTCACTTTGCCCACGGGAGACTCTTCGCCCCCGACTTCCACGCTAATCTCGAGCGTGCCGGGGTTTAATGTCCCAGGTACCCTTACGTGCACCTTAGGGTTGGGGTCGTTTAAGCCTGTAGCCAGCGTTAAAGCCCCACTTACCTTCGCGCCTGCGGAGTCTTCGAAGTAAATAGCGTCAATGCTTTCCGCTTCCGCGTCACTGGTGTAAACGAACCGTAAGGTCTCATCCCAGACGCTGTCCGTGAGCTCAACAATACCTAACGCGCACTCGCCGCTAGCAGTGAAGTTACGGTCTTCACAATCGTCAGCAAGGTGACGGACCCAGTGTGGTGTGTAGCTCTCGTTACCGTCCTCATCGCTAGCTAGGTTCTCTACACGTAACGGAATACCTAACGGGGTGCTGTCGGAGCCTTCCGAACCTCCCCCGTCAGTGGTGGGGACCTTAGGCGAGGTATGCCCAGCGGCCGCGTATGCCTGCCCCCAACTTTGCGCATACTTAGCGTTGAAGAACGGGGGAAACAGACCTGACTCAGCGCAGTGCTCTGCCAATGCTTCGGCGTCCTTCTCTGGGGAGTACCGACTAGGCTGGCCACCGTTTCCTGTGCAGTAAGCCTGGTTCTCTTCCAAGACGTCAGTGACGCCTACAGCATTAGCGGGAGCCGAGACTCCGAGCAAACCACCAGCTAGTAACGCCGCCCCGCTAACAACACTTAACGTTCTCTTCAACATAACCCGTCATCTCCAATCGCAGGAATCGCACAAGCAACGGGGTTGGCACGCGTTCGCGATGAGCCCCCCAAGCACACCGCCAGCTACAGAAGTAAAAAGAACAAGCCCCAGGGTCTTCACAGCTTTACCCCTTAACGAGTTCCCGTTCAGCTCGCCTTCGCCTAGAAGCGGAGTGAATAGCGGCGAAACCCACTAGGGCAGTCATCGCTACGGCGCTGATACCGACGATGACAACGGCAGGGTGATGGTGCACGTAAAGCGCTACCTGGTTCTGAAACTCCCGCTCACGGGCCATTAAGTCGTTCACAGGCCCAACGCCTTAGCTTTAGCGGCGGCGAACTCTTCATCAGACAGGACACCTTGCGTGTGAAGGTCCGCTAACTGCTCAACCTTCGCGCTAGTCGGGTCAGCTGCCGGTGCTGCGGGTGCTTGCTGGTAAACAACCTGGGGCTCCGGCTCAGACTTAGCGTTACGGTTATGCGCCCTAGTTGCGGCACCGGACACAGCCGCTGCAGTGGCGGCTTTCCTCATGATTCCCATATAACTTCTCCTTAATGTTGGGGTCATTCCTACTGTCGGTAAAACAAAAAACCACCCCGAAGGGTGGCTTCCGCGATACAGTTTAGAACGGTGTTGATTCCAGAAATGTTTCATTAGGCGTAACGGAACCGGGACCGTTGCTGGCCGCACGGCTTTCGCGCGTACTGGACACGCCACCGTTTTTAACGTTGAGTCGCAACGAGGTACGTTTCTCACCCTGTTTCGTTTCGTAAGAATCCTGCGTGAGGATACCCGAAACAAAAACGGACGAACCGGTTGTGGCTAGCGTGCCGAAACTTTTACCCTGACGCCCCCAGAATGAACATTCAATAAACATGGTATCGGCGTCCACCCACTCGCCACCTTTTTTAACTCGCGGTGTGTGTGCAACTGTGAAGTTAAGAACTTCGTTTTCACCAAAGACGCGGGTCTCTGGTTCTTTGGTGAGGTATCCCTCGATTTGGAGTAGTGCTTGCATTTGGTTCCTTTCGGTAGTGTGTGCTTTCACTGTCGGACACACGGTCTGTCAGTCTCTCTGACTTTTTAATACCGTGTAGGCGAGTCACCCCAACGCAAGCAGCCAAGCGGTGTACTCAGACGGGCGCCATTTAGCAAGCGAGGTCGGCGTGCTCTTCCCAGCCTGGGGCTGTTGATAGGAACGCTTCCGTGAATCCGTCTGGTAGTTCGTCTTTAGTAACGCGGAATTTGCTGTGTAGTTTTTTCAAGTAGTGCTTAAACTCTGTTTCTTTCTCGGCGGCTTGGGAACCCAAGGGGTACTCCCGGGTTCGTAGTACTTCGGTGAGTCCCCGTTTAGCGTGCTTCGCTAAACGGGTGTCTAAGCTGTGTGTGTTTGATATGCCGAGCTTTAAAATAATGGAGTCTTCGGGGTGTAGCGGCTTCTGTGAAACAAGATAAACGAACGCTGGTTGGGTCTGGTCAAAACCGTATTTCGCACACCCATCACAACCCCTACCCTTCGAGCGGTCGTAGACCGTCGCTGTCCATTCGTGGCCCTTGTCGCACAGCCAGATAGGTTTCTTACTAGAGCCGGCAGTAAGGGTGGTCGCGAGGCTTTGGTCCTTCAGTTGAGCAGCGAGCCCCGGATGTGTTGTAGTCAGGTCGTTGAAACCAGGGAGGACCTTTTTACCGGAACAATACGAGCAACCGTCACCCCTTCCCGTGCGCTTGCTGACCACCGCTGTCCATTCGTGGCCCTTGTCGCACAGCCAGATAGGTTTCTTGTGAGAGCCGGCAGGAAAGGTGGTCGCAAGGCCTTGGTCTTTTAATTGAGCGGCAATCTCTGGGTGCGTTGTCGCTAGGTCGTTAAAACCAGGGAGGACCTTTTTACCGGAACAGTACGGGCAACCGTCACCCCTTCCCGTGCGCTTGATGACCGGCGCTGGCCATTCGTGGCCCTTGTCGCACAGCCAGATAGGTTTCTTGTGAGAGCCGAAAGTCAGAGCGGTAGAGAGGCTTTGGTCTTTTAACTGAGCAGCAATCTCCGGGTGAGTAACGTCGATACACTCCTTCGGCTTCACTCACTAGACCGTGAGCGCGACAAAGGAAATAGCAAGCAGCTTTTGAACTTGGTTTACGGCAAGAAAAAGCCACCCCGAGGAGTAATCCCCAAGGTGGCTTTTGCTGGTTTTTTACCTGCGAATTTTTGTGTAGGCAACAGCTACACCTACGGGAATTATCGCAAGTAGGAAGTAATAGCCCACAGCGGGAAACAGAACCGTTACGGCTCCGGTCACAGCAATCGCAGCTATTAAACCGAAAGCGACGGCTATGATGGCTGCCGCTAGTTTCTCCACTTCTGTTGTTACGTTGTACATCAAATCGCCAACGCTGTTTAGTACCTTGCTCATTTCAATCTCCATTCGGTCTGTGCCCCTTACTATTAATGTCGGCACAAAATGGAGCTATGAGCGTCTAGTAAGTAAGTAATGACCAATTCTTTCGGTGTCTTCAATTTTGACTTCACCGTCGTTAGTGGCAATACACACCTGAAGGAGCGTGTCAGCTTCATCGTAAACACTCGTACCAGCTTCACAGGAGAGAAGTTGGAGGTACAGCCACGCATAGGCTGTCAGGAGATTTACACCCATCGGAGGTAAGGAGGCCAGGCGGGTAATCACAGGAATCACCTCAGCGTCTGGGTATCCCTGAAATTTGGGCAGAACACTGCACAACTGGCGTACACGGCTGGCACCCTGAGCACACGGAGAAACGTGCAGGTGGCGTGATTCCAGCAGTGAGGACAGCAGTACAAACAAAGGCCTAAGCGTGTCAGGTCGCCCGTAAACGGGAAACAGCTCTCGCATGGCTACGAGGGTATAAACACCTTCAGAGACCAGGTGCCCATCTTGTGGTTTTACTGCCGTAGGAAAGCTCTCAACTACCAGGAGTGGGCCTTTTTCGTAAGCGAAGCTTGGAGCACTTGTTAACAATCGGGTGCGGGTAGCGTCCCCGATAAGTCCAAAGAGTTTGATTTTTTCAACAGTGACTTCCTCACCCCAGTCTACGAAACGCAGGCCAGCAATGCATGAGTCTATGAAACCAATCTCACCATCGGTCGCTCTTTCCTTATCAAAAATTTCACCGTACTCGACAACGAGCCAGTCACCTAGAACACCAGTGTTGCCATTATTTGCGTAGCTTGTGGTGATAATGTCGCTCAGGCCGTGAGCAGCAGCAACTTTGATTAATTTGTCCACACGGTCGTCGCTGAGTTCAGCTGCCATAAGCAACTCTTCAACATCCACCGGTAAAGGTTGTTCCGTTGATTTAACGGCTGCGATGAATGCGGTGAAGCAGGTTTGTTTCCCGGACCACGCAACTGTACGCATACGCTCGATTAACTGCACTTTACTTATTTCTGTTAATGGGGTCATGCCAGTCACTGTGCCGGCAGGGTTAAAAAACACAAGTACCTGCGTGAAGATTTTTTAGTTTACTGGCACAGTTACTGTGTTTCCCGCTTGAAGAAGCATCGAATTAAACGGGGGGAGAACATCCGTAACTGTCCCGCCGAGAAGTTCTACTGCCTCTTCAACAGTGGCTACAGCTGCCAGGCGCATGCCTTTGTATTCGGTTTGTCCACATAGCAACCGGGTAACGTCATCGTTCCGAGGAATGATGCAGTTATCACTTGGGAAGATGAGCATGCTCATATTCGCAGCTACTGCTGCGTCTGCCTTCGCCATCAGTCCCCGTATCGGAAGTACTTCGGAGAATAGGAAAGCATCCATTGAGCCTGTTACGGCAATTTGCTTATCTGCAGCTGAGAACGGCGCAAAAGTGTCGTACATTGCCAAAACTTTCGCTAGCGTGCCGCTCGTGCCAGAGTGCTTGTAGTCAAGAACCTGGTATTCGTATGCGGTGTCGGGTAGTTCATAGTAAACCTCTGCGTAGCTGTTTCCGTTAGAGATGCTGATTGGTCGTAAGTCTGTGGCCAAGTAATGTCGGGCCGCGGCAACGACGTTAACTTCGGTCGCGCCGTCGGTGGTAGTGGTATCAGTGCGCATCCATGCTGGTGCTTTAAAGAAGTTAACTGTGTCGTTAAGCCCAAAGCCAAAATTAGATGCGACCTTAGCAAAGAAATTGTCACTCTCAGCTAAAGCTTCTGGGATTCTAGTTACCGAAAGGGCATGGAAGCGCGAGGTCTGCAAGCCATCGGCTGTCTCCACCTTTAGCTGAACGACGTTTCCTTCAGACGCTACAGTTGAACCAATAACTACGAAGAACGTAATTAAAGCTAGTAGCCCTGACATGAAAATGGTTACCACGCGCCTTAGTGACATCAGAACGGACCGTCCTGTGTTACTGGTTCGCCGGTGGTGAAGTCCACTGCCCCTGACGGGAAAACTGCCACGCCGTCGGTAACGCTGATTAGCCGCTCGTTGTAGTGGCGGCCGTTAACAGTGCTGACGGTATCTGTACTGGTTGCTACCAGTGTGGCTTTGCCGTTTTTGCGGTCTAGCCATATTAGGCGTCCGCTGTTCTCCGTGCTGTAAATAATTTCCATACCGATAACAGTGTGCGCGTTTTGCAGATACACAAGGGGGCTGCGTGTGTAGTTAACGTAAAACCGGCACCGTAGGTTCACGGTGCCGGTTGGCTTTGGTTACGTTCTGAGATAAAGCCGTGTTACAAGGTTGTCGTTCCCCTAGTTCCCACCCTCGTTGAGAGCCACATCCAGGGGAACATACCCGTCACCTGTCGTGTTGTAACCGTCAGCTTTGAGTGCGGCATTAGCCGCTTCAGCGTATTGGTTGTTGAACGCCTCGGCTGCTGGTTTATCGGTGATGATTGTTGCCCCTTCAAGGTTCTTGGTGTTACGGGAAACCTTGACCGTCTGCTTCCACAGTTTGGGGTCAATAACTCCGACACCCAATGGTGAAGGCCAGACCAGCTTGTTGACCTCATTCATCATCAAGAGTTGGCTGCTTGCACCGAGCTTGGAGCCGTTAGCGGTGACGATGTCAGCACACTCTTGTGCGTTATCGCGGCAATGGATCCAGCCCTGAAGCGATGCAGTAACAAAGCGCTGCGTGGTGTCCCGGTATGTAGCGTCTCTGAGGCGCTCTTCCGACGCGAACACTGCATCCTGGTACATCGCCGTACCCTCTTCATTCCAGTTGATGACATTAAAGTCACTGGGCTGGTACAACTCGCCCGTGTCGGGATTAACGGTTTCCAGTACTTGGGCATATTCGTTGTAGGTCATGGCTTGCGCGGCATCAATCTCGCGGTCGAGTAAAGCTTGCATGTCAAACTTCTGCTGAACGAGTTCCACATCACTAGCTGGATCAAGCCCGGCCTTAGTCATTCCAGCGAACAGTTCATATTCATTTCCAAATGACCAGTTGCCGACAATCTTTCCATCAAGGTCTGAGACCTTTGTGATGTTTGAGTCAGCCAATGAAACTTGCACTGTTCCCGAGGATTGAAAAACCTGCGCTACATCAACAATTCCGGCGCCTTGTTCACGCGAAGCTAGGGCCTTGGGGACCCAGGAGATGGCAAAGTCTGCCCGGCCCTGGGCAAGTTCGGTCTGTGGAACAATGTCAAGGCCGCCTTCTAGAAGAGTCACGTCAAGGCATTGCTCCTCGTAGAAGCCCAGGTCCTTAGCGGCGTAGTAGCCACCAAACTGAGCTTGCGCTAACCCCTGGAGCTGCAAAGAAACAGGCGTGAGTTCGTCACACACAACAGGTGCTTTAGGTATAGGGGTAGCATCGTAAACTTCCGTTTTAGTGGGTTCAGCTACCGGCGCTGTTGCTTCTGGCTCGGAGCTGCACGCGGTGAGCAGCAATGCTGCAGCTGAGAAGCCTGCGGCTAAAGTAATTAGTTTTCTGTTCATTCTATCTCCAATTCGTTTTGTCAACGTAACTGTCGCCACAAACGTTAAAGGAGTTTCAAAGTTTTAAAATTTCGTTTAATGCCCAGACTGCGACCACGGCTATTCCAAACCATAACAAAAACTGAAATACAGAATTGTTACCCATTAGCGCCGGCGTCGCAGAAATTTCCAACCTAGTATTTTACTACGAACGGTTGGATGGGTGTAGAGGTAGTAAATTATGGCTAGTACTAAGCCAGCCCACTGCAGGACTGCCAGTACAAGCCCAACCACGCCGTAGAAGAAAACCATGGGAAGGGGAGAGGTAGTTCGACTGTATGTGTATGCGGCAGCCTTGTAGGAGAGGGGAAAGGTTAAGAAGAGAGTACCGAGCATCATGGTTGCCCAAAACACAGACCACAGCAGGGTTTCGGAGACTGAGTAAAAAACATTGCTGGAGTAAATACTGAACCCCCAGATAGCCGTCGCTGTCAGCAGTCCCGCTGTGTGTAACACTCGTGAGTAAGTACGCTGCGGCGGCTCGTCGTAGTTAGTGTGCTGCGGTGGCTCGTCGTAGTAAGCCTGCTGCGGTGGGGGAGCCTGATAAGTATTCTGCGGTGAGTTGTTACTAGAGAACTTAGCACTAAGGCGCTTCTCTTCAGCTTTACGCGCATCGTAACGGAGTGAGTCGTCACTCAGGATCTCATAGGCCTCTTGGAACATGCGAAACATCTCTGCGTCCCCGTCGGGCCTGTCAGGGTGGTATCTCTTTGATTTACTACGGTGTAAATCTTCAAGCGTGTCCCTATCAAAATCCAAACTTAGACCGTAAACCTCGTATGCGTTTTTCATATTTCTCCTTTACTTCACTGTCGGTCCAAATGGCGTAAAAGGACACAGTCAAATTACCTAAAATAAGGTGCCGTAAAGGCTTGTGTTAAGCACTACCGCGCGGACAGTAAAAGTCATGACAAGCTCAGTGCAGGTAGCAATACGACACAAAGACCAATGCGCACCGTGGAAAGACGCTAAGGCGTTTCCTAGCCGTGAAGCAGCTCTCGAGGCTGCTGGAACTTTTAGCAGCACTATCGGTCACACGCTTACTACCTTGAGGGGTGAAGCGTCACAGAAAATTCTAGATGCCATGATTTCGGGTTGTACAGAAAATTACGAAGCAGCCGAAGATTTTAGTGTTTTGGTAAGTGAGCAGCACCAAGTTTGGGTGATTGTCCGGGTAGCGTAATTTTTAACCCTGGTAGCGGTCGTGCACTGGATTCACGAAGTTGTCACCTGTTGATTCAGTTAAAAACTTTACCAACCCTGCCGCTTCTTCCTCAGGTTCCAACCACCGCTCCGGGGGTCCAAAGTTGAGCAGCGCTGCAGCTGCCAAATCAGCGTTGCGGTAAACGCTGATTTTTTTACCGTGCTTGAGAACGTATGCACGGTCACCATTTGGGTGTTTTTTAGTCGGTTCCCCGCTGACGATAGAGATTGAAGTTCGTGCAATCACAGGGACGGGAGGAATACCCGTATTGTTAACGGATGCCTCAAACGTGTTAAGACCAACCCGTGACCGTGTGCCAACAGCCACGGGTTTAATGCAGGGGCCTTTAGTGTTAAAAACTATGTTTCTCTTCTGTAGTTTAGCACCAACAATTTTGCAGTCTGTGTTAACTCGAGCTTTGCCATGTGCTTTTGGTTGCTTGTAGTTGTTGTACGCGACATCCTGGTTAGGGAGGTGATTAGGGAGGTAATCTGAAGGGTCGCGTGGTTCTTCAACACAGTCCAGTCCGTAAGTCTCACCCGTGGTAGTAACGAGGCTGGTGTACGGCCCGTAGGACCCGAAGTTTTTTAGAACTCTGCAGGGGTACTGAACCGTGTCAGGGGCGTATACGACAGTCGATTCCCCTAAGTCCTCATCTGTGCAGAAGTCGAAAACCCACTCGTTACCCTGCACGGTGGGTGAGCACTCTGGTTCTGCAGTATTAGCATTTGCTGGCGCGACGATAACTAAGCTGGCGGTAAGAACTGCAACGAACCCGGCTGATAACAATTTTTTCACTGGTGCTCCCTAATTGGTGTGTTTTTAATACTGTCGGCCCTACTTGAGGAACAGTGTCAGCCAGATTTGGTCTGGCAACTAGGTTGAGTACCTTTTTTGAGAGAAACCAGTCTGCCCACGGTTATTGGGGCCGATACTTGCCGTTTCCGTTAAGGAAAGGTTGGGAATGCGTGTGACGGGGTGGTCCTTAACCTGCGGTGAAGGTGTGTTTTGTTTCTGGTCAGGTAGTACACCTTTTCGGAGTGTGGTTGTTTATGTTTGCTGCTGAGCTGTAAGTTCGTTGTGAGTCAGGAAGTACAACCCCAACCCCCCTACCCCCCTTCCCCTTTAAAGGGAGAGAAGGTCTCAGGAACTTTTCGCGCGAGAACCGCAACTTTCAAAAATGTTTCTGTTGGCGTGCCCGTGACACTTGTTTTGAAGCACGCCGAACTGGCCCATCTGACGGAGCGCTACCGGGAGTGAACCGGAGCCAGCTGTGTTTTGAGAGTTGCTGGTCTTGCTCTAAAGTTTAACTATCCGTAGTTAGTGGGAGCCTGCTCATAGTCGCGAAGCTATGTCTTCGACCAGTCAAGCCCCCACAGGTACTGTCGTCTCTTTTAAAGGCCTTCTGCAACTGTGGCTGCAGCGTCGGTGCCTTTAAGAAACCATTTGCGCTGCATCGGTCCGAGGTCTGCCGGTGCTTGTATTGCACGGATTTTCTGCGTCAGATGCTTTTCGGCTTCCTGAGTTAATGTTGCCTCGTCCAGCCAGTCACTATGTAACTGGTTTTCCAGTTTGGATACCCGTTCGCTTAGCCGGGCTGCTTCAATTGTTTTGCGTAAGTTAGTTGACCACGCGTCTTCTACGAGGACACGCATCTGACGAAGTTGCGTTTTACAGTTGTGCATAAAGCTCCTTAAGTTGTGTTTTCTTCACTGTCGTCACTCGCGTATTTACCGCAGGAAAAGAACGAAAAAGCCCGCTGCGGTTGATAGCAGGGCTGTGAGGCTTCCAAAAATGAGCATGTCCGGGTCCACACTCATCTTGGCTAATATCTTGTTGAACTGAAAAGGTAGTGTCACTACCAGTAGGTGAACCCCACCTGCAATGAGCGCTGTGATGACAGGTGAATAATCACCGACCTCCAACGTCGCCCAGGTAATAGTGAGGCTCACTGCGAACAAAAATAAAACTACCCACCTCTTCGGTGACATAACCAAGTACATAACGAGCGGTAAGACCAGGGCCAGCGCCGTGAATAAAGCTATTTGGAAATCATCCATTACCAAGCCCAGTGGTATGAAAGACAGGATGGACAGGACCGCTAACGCAATTACTTTCATCATAGTTTTACTGTCGTCGTAAAGTTGGCTTTGCAGACGGCCACGGTGAGTTTCCAAGTTCGTCAAATATTTGCACATTGCGGCCAGCTACCCGGCCTATGCGCAAGGCGAGCTCAGGTGTGGTGAACAGGTTTTCACTTCGTTCTTCACCTTTGGTTGTCTGTGCAATGTACCCGTATCGCTTATCATTTTGTTTCATTCTTTTTACTGTGTTGGTGAAAATCCTGGGTGCAAGTAGGTACGCGAAAGAGGGAAGCCCTTTAGGACTTCCCTCGATTCAACACCGGTTGCTACTTCAGCGTCACCGCCATTGTGATAGCGACACGGTTGCCGCCTTTCTTGAAGATTTTCTTGGCAAGCTTCTTACCTAAGAGTTTCTTCAACTGTGCAGGGGTTTTCCCTTTCGCTAGCAAGGTTGACTTGGCTGGGTCTTTAAGTACGGTGTTAGCCATGTTCTTCGCTCGGTTTGAACTTATAGCGTTGATTTTTCTGTCATGCTTAGCGTGAAAGCACAAGCGAAAACCCCACCGGTCTCGCGAGGACCTTGCCTTCCGGCTGGTGGGGTTTAAACATAACTACGATGCTGCTAAGCGGGTTTCTGCCAGATAGGCAGTGGGTTTCTGTCGGATAGACAGTGGGTTTCTACCTATTTGGTAGCGGGTTTCTGCCAGATAGGCAGTGGGTTTAAGGTGAATGGGTTTGGTTGGCGCCACGCTCGTGGGCTTTACAAACCTTTTCTCTTGCAGTGTTTACAATAATTTGTGTTTTCCGGTTGTACTTAAGACAGTGACGGCGAAAGGTCCCAAGAGAAGGGTTTCCGTGACTTTATTTTAAAGTGCCCCACTCGGCTAACTCATCGCAGGTTGCTTGGTCGGTTTGGGAGAGTTCAAGGACTGTAGGACCATCCGACACCCTCGGCCCAACGAAAATCCCTAACCAGGCTACGTACAAGGCTATCGGGATGGCTGTCGTGAGAGTAAACCACGCGAAGGAACGAGCCCACTCCCTGAGGCTCCACAGACCTCCCGTTCCTTTCTTGGCGGGGCCTTGCTCGCGACTCATGGGCGGAACAGTCCACTCAAGCCCCAAGTTGTCAAGGATTGCAGAAACCCATTTCCTAGGTCTTTAATACTCATACCTTTACTGTCGGTAAGAAAAAATGCCCCACTCGGCTGCCAGAGGTAATCAAACAGCCGGGTGGGGCACTATCAGGGAGCCAGTCGCTGCAACCTGGTCACTCAGGTGCGCGTTAAAAACTCTCTAACTTTTAATACTGTGCCGGCGACCTCGAGAAGCGCAAGGGTTTAACCAAATAAACTTGTTAACTATTTAACGCTTTGAACGCTACGGGTTAGTGCCATCAGGGTTCTTGGGGCACCTCAAAGGGTGCTAAGCCACGCCACAGTAACCGCAATAGTCGCAGTAGCCGTAACGAGCATTCCGAAGCCTAGAGAAAAACGCGCGGCGCGATTGATGTCCCAAGGCTCGCGCAACTTACGCCCCAAAAAGAGCGCACCGAGCGCACCAAAGATTAACGTACCCGCGTACGCCCATAAAAACAGTGTGCTAGGCAAGATTAATGACATGCTGCTAAGGATCATGATTAACAACAAGAAGGTGTCGATACGCCTCGGCTTACTCGCCTCAGGCACGCCACCAGGAGTGTCAGCGTCCTTACGGCCACGAGCTGCCGCCACCGACGGGTGGTCATACAAACCATTACTCGGGTTAGAGCCACCAGCAGGGTTGCCCTTATTCTTCTTACGTTTTCTACTCATACTTTAACTGTCGGATAAATACGGAGAGCTCAGTAACTCCTTGAGACTACGGGACAGGTGCTAATAGCCCCATCACGGTGGCTATCACTATTGCGGGCAAGTTCACGCTTAAGGCGTCTCAAGGGGTGCTAAGTA
>Ga0209119_1003904_pt1 | contig 12593 bp, 9 predicted proteins | sample COG_03_FD_184747 | JGI IMG/M metagenome (GOLD analysis project Ga0209119, IMG submission 184747) | Pelagic Microbial community sample from North Sea - COGITO 998_met_03 (SPAdes) (version 2) | ecosystem: Environmental > Aquatic > Marine > Neritic zone/Coastal water | place: Helgoland, sampling... | reverse complement strand
AATAATGGCTGCTTCCAATATATCAAACATTTCATCAATTTGTTTTAAGGTTATGATCAAAGGCGGGGAAAAGACCGCCATATTAATAAGTGGACGAACTAAAAGTCCCAACTCCTCACATGCTTGATCAATTTTTGACCCCAAAGAGCGTTCCGCTTCTAAATCTTCTGCCTTACATTCAATGCAACCTAGTAAACCCATTCCACGTGCATCCCCTACAATATTATATTTCATCAAATCTTGTAAACGCTTCTGAAAGTGAGGTGACACATTGCGCACGTTTTCTAAAATGCGTTCGTTTTCAAAAATTTCAATGTTTTTTAATGCTGCAGCACAAGATACTGGATGAGCAGAGTATGTGTACCCGTTTGTAAAAGCGGAAGGTTCTTCACCCTGGCTTGCTATCTCCAATATTCTATCCGAAATAATACAAGCACCCAGAGGTAAATATCCCGATGTTAGCCCCTTTGCACATGTAATCATATCTGGAATAATTCCAAAAACTTCCTCAGATGCAAACCAATGTCCTAAACGGCCAAATCCTGTAACAACTTCATCCGATATGTAGAGTATATCATTTTCACGACAAATCTCCCAAGTTCTTTTTTGATAGCCTTCTGCAGGAACAATTACCCCACCAGAGCTCAAAATAGGTTCAGCAATGAAAGCACCGATTTTTTCTGCGCCAATTTGTTCTATCATCAATCTCAAATCTTCTACTTTAGCAACGCACCATTCTTCTATACTCATCCCATTTGGGCGAATATAAGGATTCACATCTGGTAAAAAATGAACAAGATTTGTTGCAAAATCAAAATGGGATTTATCTCTTTCCTTTCCAGTTACAGAATGAGCTAAATAAGTAGATCCATGATAACCTTTTTCACGAGCAAGTATCATTTTTTTTTCAGGAAGGCCGCGTCGGTTATTAAAATATTGCATTGTTCTTAAAGCTGTATCAACCGCTGTAGATCCGCCTGTTGTAAAAAATACATTATTCAAATCACCAGGTGCCATATCTGCTATTTTTTTAGATAATATAGCTGAAGGCTGTGTCGAGTTAGTAAAAGGCGATGTAAATGGTAATTTGAGAACTTGATCTGCAATTGCGTCTGCCATCTCTTTGCGACCATAGCCAATTTGGCTACACCACATCCCGCCAGGACCATCTATATATCGCTTTCCATCTCCATCCCAAAAATAAATGCCATCAGCAGAATCTACAAACATATTATCATAACCTCTCCAGCTATCGATTGCAGCCCAAGGATGAATCTGATGTAAACGATCCCATTTTTTGAGTGTTTCTAGATCAGGTGTATTCGAGGTCGTTAGTGTAATAGACATTCTTTAAACCCTTTTAAAAAATTTAATTGTTATCTTTCTTGTTCTGCAAGCTTTTGATCCAATAGATCACGTTTTTGTTGACGAAACATTATAAGTGCGGCAACCGCGATGCATACAGCAACCACAAGTATAATAATCGTTGCCAATGCATTAATATCAGGGCGCAATCCAAGGCGAATGCGTGAGAAAATTAAAACTGGTAAGGTATTTGCTCCAGGCCCAGAAACAAAACTCGCTATTACCAAATCATCAAGTGATAAAGTAAATGCAAGTAACCAGCCTGAAATCAGTGCAGGTGTAAGGCGTGGAATCGTGATCGCAGTTAATACTTTGAAAGGCTTAGCACCAAGATCAGACGCAGCTTCTTCTAATGATTGTCCCATTCCAGTTAACCTGGCCTGAATGGTCACTGCAACATAAGCCATTGAAAATGTAATGTGTGCAATTGTAATTGTTACAAAGCCACGGTTTTCTGGCCAGCCAAAAAGTTGCTTTAATGTGATAAACATAACTAAAAGTGAAAGGCCCGTAATTACCTCAGGCATAACTAATGGTGCAACTAGCATTCCACCAAACAAAGTACGGCCTCTAAATTTACCAAACCTTACCATCGACAATGCAGCCAACATTCCAAGTATTGTTGCAAAGGTTGCGTTCACAAGTGCAATTTTTAAACTTATATTGACTGCAGCCCAGACCTCTTCAGACTCAAATAATACTTTATACCATCTAGTTGACCAACCACCCCAAACAGGAACTAATTTAGAGTAATTAAACGAGTAGACCACGAGAAGGATCATTGGAATATAAAAGAATGCCATTCCAATCGTTAACATTATAGTTAAAAATCTAGAGCGCTTCCCATACATAATCTATTTATCCTCCGCTGCTTTGCCCTGATAATACTGAAATATTATAATTGGCAAAACGAGTAAAAATAGCATTGCAATTGCAACTGCTGAAGCAACAGGCCAGTCAGTATTTCGAGAAAACTCGTTGAATAAAACACGCCCAATCATTTGTACATTACCACCACCTAATAAATCTGGAATAACATATTCACCAGTTGCAGGTATAAAGACCAATAACGACCCGGCTATAACGCCAGGCATTGTAAGAGGAAGTGTAACCTTAAAAAAGGTATTTATTGGTTTTGATCCAAGATCAGCAGCTGCTTCATTTAAGCTTCCATCAAGCTTTTCCATATTAGCATAAAGTGGTAAAATCATGAATGGCATATAAGTGTAAACTATTCCGATATAAACGGCAAATTCTGTATATAGCATTCTAATTGGTTCATTAATAAACCCTAAAGAAATAAGCAGATTATTAATTGTTCCCTGATCAGCAAGTAATCCCATCCAGGCATAAACACGCAACAAAAAAGAAGTCCAAAATGGCAAAATCACCATGAAAAGTAAAATTGGTTTTGCAATAGGGCCAGAGCGAACAATTCCGTAAGCGATAGGATAACCTAATAAAAGGCTAATTATTGTTGCTGTTGAGGCGATCTTGACCGAATTAAAATATGTATCAACATATAAGCTATCATTAATAATATAGAGGAAATTATCAAATACAATTCGAACGGTCATTATTCCGCCATCACTCCAGTCCACCATCTTTGTAAACGGCGGACTTGCAATTTTTATTTCAGCAAGACTAATTTTAGCGACTATAAAAAAAGGGAATAAAAAAAACATCAACAACCAAATAAATGGTATAATTATTACTACTGTCCTCCAATTTTCCTGGAGACGTCGCATAATACTGTTTATAAAAGAATCGTGTTTTCCAGCGTTCATGCTGTTCTCATTTTTAATTCTAATACTCATGAATTTAGTAACATCGCACTTTCAGGTTCCCAACTCAAATAAACCACATCTTCCCAAGTAATTCCACGCGCTTGGTTCATTGGCCTACTTTGATTTGGGGCCGATACATCTATAATTTGCCCATTTTCTAGACGAACTTTATAAATCGATGTTTCACCCAAATATCCAATTTCCTCAACAACACCTTTTATATGATTTCCATCTTTCTTTTTCGTAATAGTTTTAGACAAATGAATCTTTTCAGGACGAATGCCTATCCATATATTTTTTCCTTCTGAAACTGATTGCCCAAAATTTACGATCAATTCACCAACATCAGTAGAAACTGTAACATGTCCAGCTTTGCTATTTATAACTTTTCCCTCAAAAATATTTGCAGAACCAATGAAGTCTGCAACAAAACGAGATTCAGGAAATTCATAAATTTCTGTTGGTGTGCCAATTTGTTTAAATTTACCCATATCCATGACCGCCATTCTAGAGGATAGGGTCATTGCTTCTTCTTGATCATGTGTCACCACTATAAATGTAACACCAACTTGCTCTTGAATATTAGCTAATTCAAATTGGGTTTGTTTACGTAATTTTTTATCAAGTGCCGCCAATGGCTCATCTAACAAAAGTAATTTTGGTTTCTTAACCAATGCCCTTGCCAATGCAACTCTCTGCATTTGTCCTCCAGACAGTTGTTGTGGTCTACGCTTTATATACCCTTCAAGTTCAACTAATTTCAAAATATCGTTTACACGATCAGAAATTTCAGTTTTTGAAATTTTGTCTTGTTTTAGGCCAAAAGCAATATTCTCACCAACAGTCATATGTGGAAATAATGCATAGCTTTGAAACATCATGTTTGTTGGTCGTTCATACGCAGGTACTTGTGACATATCTATACCGTCAATACTTATTGTTCCTGACTCTGGAAACTCAAAGCCTGCAAGCATTCTTAATAGTGTGGATTTTCCACAGCCAGATCCCCCTAGGAGACAGAATAGCTCACCCTGATATATATCCAGATCAATATTATCTACAGCAGTAATTTCACCAAATTTTTTTGTTAGACCCCTAATTTGCACAAATGGTTTATTTTTTTTACCATTCTGAGAAATTGCACTGTCTAATATTAATCCATCTTCCAATTCAAACTCACCATATTACATAAGTGGATAAATAAACGGCAGCAGTTATACTACCGCCGTTTTAAAATAAATATTAATTACCTGCTTTAAAGTTAGTCCACGTCCTAGTCTGAAGTCGTTTAACTTTTGGAGGCAGTATTGCTGTTGTATACATCTGATCTACTTGGCCAGATGTTGGAAACGCTGCAGGGCTTGATGTTACTTCTTCATCTACCATAGCTTTGCCTGCAAGATTTGCAGTCGCATACCATGTATAATTACTATCCGCAGCCGCAACTTCAGGGCGCATCATGTAATTTAAGAAAAGATGTGCATCATCTTTGTTAGTGGCATCTGCCGGAATAACCCATCCATCAATCCATAACTGTGATTTTCCTTTCCCTTCTGGAAGAAAGAAATCCAAAACAACACCAGTATCTGCTTCGGCTGCTCCGGACATAGCTAGTAATCCATCAGGACCCCAAGTAACAGACACGCAGAATTCTTTCTGAGGCATTTTTTGATAAGCGTAGTTGTCGAATGTTTTTATATGAGGGCGTACTTCAGCAAGCATTTCACCAACTGCTGTATAATCATCACGATTAGTTGAGTTTGGATCAAGACCCATATGCGCTAAAGCCATAGGAATAATATCTCCAGGTGAGTCAAGAAATGAAACCCCACATTTAGAAAGCTCTTTCATATGCACTGGGTTAAAAATCATATCCATAGACCCAATTGGTGCGCCGGCATATGTAGCTTTTACTAATTCTTCGTTGTAAGTAACCCCATGAGTACCCCACATGTAAGGTATAAAATGCTTATTATCTGGATCCCAAAGCTTTGCTAGCTGGCCCATAATTGCAGGATCAATATTCTTAATTTGATCCAGTTTTGAAATATCAAGTGGCGAAATAATTCCTGCCTTAATCAAACGAGCAGTATCACCTCCAGAATGACTAACAACATCATAACCACTACTACCTGCAAGTAATTTTGCATCAATCGCTTCAGCTGAGTCATACGCATCATAAATTACTTTTATTCCATATTCATTTTCAAAATTGGAAATTGTATCTTCTGCAATGTATTCGCCCCAATTCGTTACGTTTAAGACACGCTCTTGTGCCCAAGCCGAACTAGTCATTAGCGAGCCAACTGCTACAGAACAGGCCAACTTCAAAAATTTGTTTGCTATTTTCATAATGAGTATCCTTTTCCTAAATATTTTTTATTAATTTTGCGCTTAATCCTTTTAGGATCAAAATATTAATCACAACTAAATTTAAATGAAGTTAAAAGAATTTATCTTTTTAATTTTCCAGATTATTTAAATTGTACTTTTCTCCCTAAGGCAACGCTATTCCAAACAAAGCTTCAGAGTCAAGTTGACTGGTCAGTCAAATAGTTTACCATTATTACTGTTATCCCAACTAATCAAAGGTACTATTAATTAGTAACTTATGTTTCAAAGATGGTGATAAATTGAATACCTTACTATATGTCTAGTGACGGATGTGACGATGGAAAAGAATATAAAAAATTTCAGAAGCCCCCCAAAAAACTGGGACAGATCAGGACTGCCAGGCTGGACATATCATAGCTCTGCACTGCTTGATTTGGAAATAGAAATATTCAAAACACATTGGCAAATTGCTTGCCATATTTCAGATATACCCAATATGGGTGACTTTAAAACATTTGATCTTTGTGGTGAAAGAGCGATAATATTGCGCGATAGTAGTTTAGAATTAAGGGCGTTTCACAATATTTGCAGACATCGCGGTTCAAGATTGGTGGCGAATGATCAAGGTACTTGTAAAAATGCTATAATTTGCCCTTTTCATGGATGGGTTTACAATCTTGATGGTACTTTAAGAGGAGCATCTCAACCGAAATCTTTCCCACCGTTAGATAAAAATGAGTTTTCTTTGCGCACTGTTGAACATGAAATTTGGAATGGTTTTGTTTTTGTTCGCTTTAAGAAAGGGCCACAACCATCCGTAAAAAAATTATTAGCTAAGTACGAAAAAGAAGCAACAGGCTATAAAATGTCTGAACAAATACCAACAGATGGATTTTGGACTGAAACCTCTCCAGTAAATTGGAAATCCATTCGTGATGTTGATAATGAAGGATATCATGTAGCGATGGCTCATCCTGCCCTCCAAGACCTTTATGGATCAAATTATTATGATGAGTCTTATATAAATGGTGTATCGCGCTCTGAAGGAAAGTTTACAGCCTCCAAGGGCCGTCATTGGGGTGTACGTAATTATAAAAAATTCTCAAAACCTCATAAAGATCTACCAAAAGAGTCTGAACGAAGTTGGGTTTATTACGGAATATTTCCAAATTCAGTAATTGCAATGACGCCGGAAACATCATTATTCTATCAAGAATTTCCCATATCAACGAATGAGTCTATAATTCGAAGTGCCACTTATCGCTATCCTAATGAAGATAGACAGCAAAAAGCTGCTAGATATTTGGCAAGTCGTATAGATCGTGAAACAGTTGTTGAAGATCAACAACTGACTATTTGGTCAAATGAATCAATGACATCAGATGCATTTGATGGGTTTTATCTTTCAGATTTGGAATACGGCGTTCGCACTCATCATGATCATTTACGAGCAATACTTCCTATTTATAATATTAAAGAAATACCCAAAGAAAGCGAAATTAAAGACTTAAACTCATCTCTTATAAATGCTCAGGAACAATGAATTCAAATCATCACAATCCAAACGAAATAGGAATTCAACAAGCACTTCTTAATTCCAAAATAGGCAATCCTGGCTCAGGCTATGCAAGATACGGGGCAGCAATGTATTTCTACAATCAAGGCAAATTATCAGCAGCCATGCTGGAAATTTATAGACGATGTTGCAAATTTGATAATGAAGATCCTGTTGACTTGGCTAGGTTTGAAAAAATATCTAATTCTAAAATTAAGTTATGAGAAAAATTTTACTATGACTTTGGCGTCACTTAATCCAGATATTGTCGTGATAGGCGCAGGTACCTCTGGCCTATCATCAGCTAAGTCACTAAAAGATTTTGGCTATTCAGTAATTGTAATAGAAGCCAATTCAGATGTTGGAGGAAGGTGTATTACTAATAATTCTATTTTTGATACACCTTTTGACCTTGGTGGATCATGGCTACACTCAGCTACTACAAATCCATTAGCAAATATTGCTATTAAAAAAAATGCTAAATTACATAAAAAAAATTGGTCCCCAACTTGGGTTCACTCAAATGGTAGAGATCTATCTCCACAAGAGACTAAAGAATACAGTCAATATATTGAAGATATGTGGAAGAATATAAACAATATTGGAACACGAAAAGACGATTTATCAGTTGAAAAATTAATACCAAAATCAAAATGGAAAGACATTGCAAAAAACCAGATCTCTCTTATGTTGGCGGCAGATCCAGACGTAAGTTCAGCACTTGATGTATTTCATTTTACAAATACAAAAGGCGACTGGTTAATTGAATCTGGTTTAGGCACATTCATAAAAAATATTTATTCAGATATCAAAGTTTTTGTTAATTGTCCGGCCTCAAAAATTGATTATTCAAGTAGTGGTGTAAAGGTTGAAACTCCACAAGGAATAATAAATGCGAAATATGCAGTTTTAACTGTTTCTACAGGTGTTCTTGCTCGTGAACAAATCAAATTCTATCCAGCCTTGCCTCCAAGAAAACAAGAAGCCATTAATCTTCTTCCAATTGGATTACTGAATAAGATTGGGTTAGAGTTTGATCCCCGATGGAAAGGTGCACATCAAGGTCAAAGTGCTGATTATCTCATTGGTGAAAATGATTTTTGTTCAATCGAATTTGGTTTTTATGACAGTAATATTGCTGTAGGTTTTGTGGGTGGACGCTTTGCTGAACAGTTAGAAATGGATGGTCCAGGTACAGCAACTTCTTTTTGTTTGGATAGTTTGAAGGCTATTTTTGGAAATGATATAGTGAAGTTTATACATAAAACAACTGAAACTGCTTGGAAAAGTAACAAAAATACGCACGGTTCATATAGCTATGCAGTGCCTGGTGGTCATGGCGCGCGCCAGACACTAGCAGAACCGTTAGATGATCGATTGTTTTTTGCTGGCGAAGCAACGATGTCAAATACTCAAGCAACAGTACATGGGGCATATCTAAGTGGAATAGAGGTAGCAAAAAAAATCTCAAAAATTGACAAATAAAATTAATTGCAAAAAGAAAGTAAAAGAGGACCACATGGAAAAATTAAAGCCAATTGCATCAGAAGATAGGCGTGTTGTTAATATAAAAAACGCCGATTATGTACCCTTTATAAGCAATGGTATAGAGGACGGTTCTGTTTTGCAATTAGGTGATAGTAAAGCACTTGGAAGTGGGTTTCACATATACCGAATGACACCTGGTCAAACGACAATTGCACATAAACATCAGAGCGATGAAGAGTTTTATATTATCGAAGGTGATCTAGTAGACCATGACGGAACCAAATACGGTCCTGGTGATTTAGTTTGGCTTAGGAAGGGATCGGAACATACATCATACTCCCCTAATGGTTGTTTAATCGTCGTATATCTAGAATTAGATTCCTGAAATTAAATTCTTAGGCATCCGTTTTTTAAGTATCAGAATACTCATAATAAAAACACATATTTCAGAAACTGGTAGAGCATAAAAGACTGCCATAAAGCCAAATAAATACCAAAAGAGCAATATTAGTGTAACTGGAAAAATAATCGAACGCGCCAATGCTATTAAAGCTGACTCTTTGGCACATTGCATACCTGTAAAATAACTTATGAAAGCTATATTAGCACCTGCAAAGATTAACATGGGCCAAACAATTGAAACTATTGAAATTGCCAATTTAGATATATCTTCTTCGCCGTCAGGCAAAAAGATACTTACCATTTCCTTACTCCAGAACAATAATAATAACGTTACCAAAACTGCAATTATTAAATTTGAAGCAATACCCATCTTAAAAAAAGTAAAAATTCTTAATGGCTTTTTAGCACCAAAGTTCACACTTACTAATGGAGATATTCCATCCCCAACACCATAAAAAACTAACAATGAAAAATACATTAGATAATCTACTACTGTAAAAGCAGCGACCCCCATTGAGCCTACATTTGAAATTAGTATCCAATTAAAAACTAAAACAATTAATCCAGCAGAGGTTTCAGTTAAAAATTCTGAGAAACCATTAAATGCAGCCCGTGGGATTTCTCTCCATGATCCAGTTGGCATAATAAATTTGATTGAACCAAACTGCCCAATAAAATGAGGAAGAACAACCAACATACCTATAACAAAAGCAAGGCCAGTTGCTAGTGCTGCACCACCAAGCCCTAAGCCCAATCGAGCAACAAAAATATAATCAAGTAAGATATTTGCAATTGTTGTACTTAATAATCCAAAAAAAGCATAGCTAGGTTTGCCATCTATTCGTAAAAAGAAGCTCATCAAAACAGCAAATCCAAACACAGGATAAAACCAAGCAATGTTCTTTAAGTACTCGACACACATACCGACTGTGTCATCTTTTGCACCGAGTGCGTAAGAGATATACTCAGGAAAATTATACGATATTATTGACAATAATATCATAGCCATAAATACAATCATAAATGCCTTAGAAAAAATATCACATGCATTATTAGGTTTATCTTCACCTAAATATTTGCCAGCAATTACTGCTGATCCACTTGCAAACATTAATATGAGACCCCAGACAATAGTAATAAATGGCATTATGAGGTTTACAGAGGCAAGAGGTATTGCACCAACAAAGTTACCAATAAAAATTCCATCGATAACAATTGCAGATGAAATTGCTATCATTCCAAATACAGATGGAAACGCAAAGCGAAAGAATTCTCGACTTGGTCTTTCATTAATCATCTTATAGTTTGATGTTTGTTCTCTCAAAAAATTCTCTTTTAATTTGATTGAATTTTTAAATAATAAACAACCATCAAATATTATAATTATTATTCGTATTAATCAATAAATATTAACTCATAGCTTTTATTCAGGATAATGTAATGTTTTAACTTCTTGGAAATCCTCAATTCCTAATATACCACCCTCTCGACCATTACCAGATTGTTTATAACCACCAAAAGGTGAGCCATAATTAAAGCCTCCTCCATTTATATGAACCATGCCTACTCGTAGTTTATTAGCTATGCGTTCTGCCCGTTTTAGGTCACCAGACTGTATATAGGCTGCCAATCCATAAGGTGTATCATTTGCAATTTTAATTGCTTCTTCTTCGGTGTCAAAAGGAATGATAGTTAAAACTGGACCAAATATTTCTTCTTGAGCAATTGCCATCTTGTTATTAGCATCAGAAAAAATAGTTGGGCGAACCCAATACCCTTTATTGAATCCATCAGGCTTTCCAAGACCCCCAACTAATAATGTTGCTCCTTCTTTAATTCCTTTTTCAATCATTGCCTGAACGCGACCATATTGTATATCACTTACCAGTGGACCCAGGTGATCACCTTCTAATAATGGATCACCAACTTTAACTGCTTCTCCCACACTTTTTGCTATTTTTAAGACTTGTTCATAACAACTTCTTTCGACAATGAGCCGTGTAGGCGCATCACAAGATTGTCCAGTATTTATATAACACTCTTCAATTGAACCCGAAATACGCTCTTCAAGATCACAGTCAGAAAAAACAATATTAGGTGATTTTCCACCAAGTTCTAATGCCACACGTTTGATGCTATCTGCAGCGTCTTTGGACACAGATGAGCCCGCTCGTGTAGAGCCTGTAAATGACATCATTCCTATGTCTGGGTGCTTAGATAGACTAGCACCTGCTATTGGCCCGTCGCCCTGTATCATGTTAAAAACTCCAGGAGGAAAACCTGCTTCATGTACCATCTCAGAATACATTACTGATGAAAGTGGCGTAAATTCAGATGGCTTAAGAACGCAGGTACATCCAGCAGCCAAAGCTGGGAGAACTTTCAACGCAATCTGGTTAACAGGCCAATTCCATGGGGTGATTAATCCACAAATACCAACAGGTTCACGTACTTGTATATCACCATTGGCAAGTTTTTCACGTTCAACTTGATTTATTAATGCTTCAATATACCCCTCTAAATGGCCAACAGCAGCATCAGCCTGCAATTCTAAAGACATTGTAATTGGCGCACCCATTTCCAAAGAAATAACTTTAGCTAATTCTGGCAATCTCTTTTTAGAGATATCTAATAATTTTTTTAATAACTCTAATCGTTCCTCTTTCGAGGTTTGAGAGAAGTTTGGAAAAGCTGATTTTGCTGCTTCTACTGCAAAGTTTACATCTAATTCATTTGCAAGAATTATTTTTCCAATATTTTTTTCGTTGGCTGGATTAATCACATTCATTGTAGTTTTTGAAAGAGGTAAAACCCATTCACCATTAATATAATACTTTTCCAAATTTGACATTTTTTACCCTTTAATTAATTTCAAATTATTTTATCAATAATGAATTTCGATAAATGTATTTGTCCTTCACATGCAAAGCATTTTACATACATAAAAACCTGATCACTCAAACTATTGAATAAAGTATTATGAGAAAACAGTCAAAAATATTGACAACACTAGAAAAAATATCCAGTTATTAAAAACTTTAGAATCTCAACAATATTCAATTATTGTAACAATTACTTTAGCCTCTTTAAATTAATTTTGAGATATAATACCAATTATTCAAATGGCTTCTCAGGTGTTTTGGTTAATTTTTTTATTATTTATATACTTGATTAAATACTAGAATAAGCTTCAAATCATTCCATAAAAAGGATAAACTAATTGGCCCGTGATCCAAGATACGATATTTTGTTTGAACCATTAAAAATTGGTCCAGTAACTACAAAAAATCGTTTTTACCAAGTCCCACACTGTACTGGAAGTGGCTGGCATAGGCCACGCACGTTAGCCGGATTACGTGAAGTTAAAGCGGAAGGTGGATGGGGCGTTGTTAACACAGAATATTGCTCTATTCACCCGTCAAGCGATGATGCCCCACACCCAACTGCATCTCTATGGGACAAGGGAGACATTAAATCTCATGCTTTGATGACAGAAAAAGTACATGCACACGGTGCTCTTGCTGGTGTCGAACTTGTTATTGGGGGCTCACAAATGGCAAACCTTGGAACAAGAGAGGTTGCTCTTGCTCCTACTAGCCTCATGAATACTAGTGGAAATCCATTTCAAACACGAGCCATGGATAAGAGCGATATAAAAAATG
>Ga0209119_1003896_pt1 | contig 12605 bp, 12 predicted proteins | sample COG_03_FD_184747 | JGI IMG/M metagenome (GOLD analysis project Ga0209119, IMG submission 184747) | Pelagic Microbial community sample from North Sea - COGITO 998_met_03 (SPAdes) (version 2) | ecosystem: Environmental > Aquatic > Marine > Neritic zone/Coastal water | place: Helgoland, sampling... | reverse complement strand
ATTGGAAGAACATAGTCAAATGCGAATTTGGCAACAACAATCAACCTATATAGCAGTCATATCTTTACCTAATTGAGTTAATTATGAAATTTTTATCACTAAGCACTATTTTAATCTGTTTATCTTTATTCTGTTCTTCAGCCAACGCCCATTGGATGTTAGTAGAAAGCGAGTCTAGCCTGAGTTTTGTATCCACTAAAAATCAACATATCAGTGAAATACATCAATTTAAAACACTGAAAGGTGAATTTAGCCCTGAAGGAAGGTTACAGATTGAAATTGATCTGGCTAGTATTGATTCTGGCATCGGGATCCGTGATACACGTATGCAAGAAAAACTGTTTTTGGTGGATAAATTTCCTTCAGCTAATTTAACCGCTCAATTACCTGACAGTGTGTTAACTCTTGCAAAAGGCAGTTCTATATCAGTAAGACTTCCAGCCGAATTAACCATTATGGGTATCAGCAAAACAATTACCGTAACAGTGCAGGTATCCCGTAAGTCTGATAATGGCATTGTCGCCACCAGCACTCAGCCAATTTTAATATCAGCCGCAGATTTTGGTTTAACGTCTGGGATTGAAATATTGCAAAAACTAGCGGGCTTAAGTGGCATTGGTCTTACTGTACCAGTCAATTTTAACTTAGTCTTTTTGGCTCACTAATTTTAAGAACGAACTATTGTTCCTGAGTCTCAGACCGTTCAAATTCCCCTAGCTGTTGCTTGGGGATAATGTTCACAGTTTCATGTAATTCAGAATAGACTAACAGCACGTCACCTAACGTTAACTGCGCCAACACTTGCTGCACTTTGTCTTCCAGTGACACATCAGCTTCCCCATACTCGGTGCCTTCCCGTAATACAAAACCTTCAATAATATTCAGTAACGTCTCTTGCGTTAAATCAGCAATCGGAATAATCATACTGGGTTACCGGTAGGTAAATGTGTGGTCTCGTTGGCAATAAAAGGCTCAAAGAAGGTATTGGCTCTTTGTTGCATCCAAATTTTTGGCCGCCATGGTGTACCATGCATAAAGCCTACATGACCACCTCTATCGCTTACTTCAAGGCATACGCTTGGTGATAAGAGATGGGCATCGGGCACTATGCTCTCGTGCATAAAGGGGTCATCTTTGGCATGTAGTACCAAAGTAGGTGTGGCGATGTTTTTTAGGAAATGTCGTGAACTACACTTTTGGTAATAATCGTCTGCATCCACAAAACCGTGTAGCGGCGCAGTGACATCTTCATCAAAATCTCGAAAGGTTTTAAATTGCTTAATCTGTGACTCTGTCACTTTAAGTAATTTGCCGTAATCCATATTACGCATCTTAATCAATAGGTTGTTAACCATGCTTTTTAACAAATAAGCTTGATAAACCTTGGAAAACCCATGATTAATACTATTCGCACAGAGGTCTAAATTGAAAGGCGTAGAGACTGCCATCGCCGCTTTTACAATTTGTTGTTTGGGGTGTTCACTTAATAGTTTAAGCAACATGTTAGCACCTAAGGAGAATCCCATTGCCGCTTTGCGTGTTTCAGGAAACGTCTGCTCAAGCCAGTTCAAAAAAAACCAAGCATCCTCAGTTTCGCCTGAATGATAGGATCTCGGTGTAGCATTATGTTCCCCGCCACAGCCACGAAAATGCATCAACACCACCGCATACCCCTGTTTGACAAAGTTCGCCGCCATGTCGTTGGAATAATGAGACCGAATTGACCCTTCTAAACCATGGAACATAGCAATTAGACCCGATGATTTTTGTACATCACCGGCCCAAATTAAATTAACGAAGTCACCATCAGGTAAGGCTAACTTTTCCTTGCGGTAATCCAGATTAGCGCGTTTTTGTATAAAACGGGGGAAGATAGTTTGTACGTGTCTATTTTTAGCCCACCAAGGCGGACTAAAGCCACTTTCGACTATTTCACCATAACGGACTTTTTGATTAGTTTGGGACTCAGAGAACATCAACAACAAAGCGTGGATTATTATAAGGATATGTTACATCAAATGAGCTAAAACATAAAAACCTCTTTTAACTCTGTGCATCAAGAAAAAGGCAAACGTTTATTCACTGAAAAACATGAGGACAAAGAAGAAAAAATTCACCCAACATTGTTGCTAACCCAACTGACTGCATCACTTTGAATACTCGGTACATATAATGCCTAACTCATCTTTGAGCAGGTTCTATTATTTCTCCTTTACACCTGATTAAACATATACTCCAACGGCCCTTCCCGTGACCCTGACACTTGCAGTTTACCCCCAATCAGAGGGAAATTTTTGCCGAAAGCTCAATGGGAAAAGTGCGATGTTATGGGTACTATGATCAAAAAATACAAAGCCAGTTTTGGCTAGCACCACCAGCTTACCAGCAGGCTGTTTGCGAACGCGATAAATCACGTCACCGCCGTATCTGTTAAAGTCCATCAATCCTACTTCAAACTCCAAGGTTTCACGAGCAAAGACCTCGCTAATGTATGTGGTGACCAAGTCTGTGACGACAATACTTAACCCTTCGACATTTTCCCCGTCTATTCCTTAGTCAAGAAAAAGCGGTCGAATGCTTCGCTAAGCAGGCTTATCATTTGGTCGTTTCCCACATGGGCAGCACTATTGAGATCGCTCATACAAACCGTTAGCGTAGTGCTGAAAATAAACTTCTCTGGTAGGTTTAATTCAATACGGGCCAAAGGTGTCTCTTTTGGTGTGGGTGGATTTGCTCTAACAGATCACCATACTCTATAAATAAGGCGCTGTTATATGAACAGCAGTGTTATATAAAAGAGCGGCTTGTGAGTATAAGCTAAATTTCAAGTGCTGTTTAATGATGGTGTCTGCCAAACTTACAGATTGTAATTTTGAACAACCCAACAATTTTTATCAGTGTACGAAACCTCTGTGCTGCAAAATCAAACCTAACGTTACCTAGTTTCTATCAACAGGTGCGTGCAAGTCACATTTTTTACACGCTAGTTTATGACCTAACATGGATTTGCGGCCAGAACTGGTTTTGACCCAAGGGCGACTCACCCAAGGAGGGTTATGCCTGACATGTTGAAAATGACCGCAAGCAAGTTGTGCCACCCAGTCATTTTCTTCATCCTTGTGATAACCAACTATTGGGTTGTGCATACTCTAGATTTATCCTAAAACAGCCTTATTAATAACTCACTCTTACTCAAATTCCTGCTGCTTAATTTCTAATTGCTCTTGGACATCAAGCCATTGCATTTCTGTATCTTCAAGGCTGGACTTTAACTTAGCTTGTTCGGCTAATATTTGTTTAAGTTGAGGTTTGTTTTCAGCACTGTAAATTTCTGTGTCGCTGAGTTGCCCTTCTATCACTTGTAGTTTTTTGTGGGAATCTGCCATGCTTTTTTCGAACTGCTCAATGGCTTTTCTGAGTGGTTTTGTTACTTGCCTAAATTGTGCTTCTAAACGTTTAGTATTTTTACGGTCGGGTTTAACACCGCCCTGATCGTTTGTTGCACTAGGGCCTTTATCTCCGCCCTTATCGCCGCCTTTATCACTTTTAAGGATCCAGTCTTTATAATCGTCTAAATCACCATCAAAGGCTTGCACTTGTTTTGCATCCACCAAATAAAAGTCATCACAGACCGATGTCAGTAAAAATCGATCATGTGATACCAAAACCATGGCACCTTCAAAACCTTGCAGCGCAATATTAAGTGCATGGCGCATATCTAAATCTAAATGGTTGGTGGGTTCATCTAGTAACAACAAATTGGGCTTTTGATACACGGTTAAAGCCAAGACTAAACGCGCTTTTTCACCCCCAGACATAGGTGCGACTTTACTAAGTGCATTATCGCCACGAAAACCAAAACCGCCTAAGAAATCTCTGAGGCTTTGCTCGGTCGCTTTTTTATCTAGCCTTTGCATATGTGCAATAGGCGTATCATCGCCTCGTAAAAATTCTAACTGATGCTGTGCAAAATAACCTATACGTAACCCCGCGGAGGTTTCGTATAGGCCCTCCATCGGTGATTTTTCGCCGGCTAACAATTTGATTAAGGTTGACTTACCCGCTCCGTTTTTACCTAACAGTCCTATACGGCTGCCAGGTACTAGATTCAAATGCAGTTTTTCTAAAATAATGGTGTTGTCATAACCCACCTTTACCTGCTCCATTTTAATTAATGGGTTAGGTAACTTAGGCGGAGTAAAAAATTCAAAGCTAAACTCGGAGGCAGCCAACACCGGCAGTAAGGTTTCCATTTTGGCTAACTGTTTTACCCGGCTTTGTGCTTGTTTCGCTTTACTCGCCTTTGCGCCAAATCGATTAATAAAAGATTCGAGGTGTGCTATCTGATCTTGTTGTTTTGAATATTGCAAACTTTGTAAACGTAAACGTTCAGCACGTTGCTTTTCGTAGGCATCGTAGTTACCTGTATAACTAACAAGCTGCTGTTGCTCAACACTGATAATTTCGTTTACTGTGCTGTCCAAAAAAGACTTATCGTGAGAGATGAGCATCAAGGTACCAGTGTAACGTTGCAGCCACTTCTCTAACCAAATCACGGCATCTAAATCGAGGTGGTTTGTTGGTTCATCTAACAACAATAAATCAGAATGGCATAACAGTGCCTGCGCCAGGTTGAGACGCATTCGCCAACCACCAGAAAAAGCAGATACGGGGTTTTTCATTACATCGTTAGCAAACCCTAACCCAGCTAAAATAGTGGCGGCACGGGAATCAATGTCATATGCACCGACATGTTCTAACAAGCCATGCAAATGGGCGATTTGCTCACCGTTGTGAGCTTCTTCAGCTGCGGCTAGTTGCCCTTGTAGTTTTCTATATTGTTGATCACCATCAATCACATAATCGAGGGCTGAGCGCTCAACGGCAGGTGTTTCTTGGGCGACTGAGACAATTTGCCAATTTTTAGGAATATTAAAATCCCCTTGTTCTGTATGTAACTCGCCTCTTATCAAAGCAAACAGGGTGGACTTACCACAACCATTGGCACCAATTAGCCCTGCCTTATGACCGGGATACACCACCGCATTGGCATCTTTCAGCAAAACTTTGCTGCCACGCATTAACGAAACATCTGAAAATTGGATCATGAAAACCTGTTATGAACTATTTTGCTACCTCAACCGTTTTAGTCTTATTAAGTGGCACTTAAGCTAATACGAGATAACACACAAATTTGAATAGGGGTATCATACCAAGATGAGCAACCGAAAAAATCTCTTAAACCATGGTTAACAAAATAAAAAAACGCTTTGTAGCTGGCGCAAATTGCCCAAAATGCCGCGCACTAGACACCATCATGCTATATTTTGAAAATAACGTCGAAAAATTACAGTGTGTGAAATGTCATTATTCAGAGTCCCAAGCAGATAAAAAAGTGGCTAAAGCGTCACGTGTTAGTGAAACGGTGATTGGTGTGTTTAAGCCGGAGTGATATGTTGTTGCAAAAATTCACTTGGCAAATTGACCTTCACATGGGTATGTATCGTTGTCGCCAACCATCTTGGTATCAGGGCAATTTTTGTTGAAAAAAATGGTTTCTTCATATGAAATCATTTGGCTGCAATATTCTCTGCCATCACATATAAATGGAACACTATCAATTTGAGTTGTCACCACTGAAATTGCAGGTTTAGCTGGTATTAGGTTGTTAGGTACCGTTTTTTCTGGGACTTTAACTTGCCAAAGCCCTGCAATAACGAAAGCTAATAACAATAGCTTTTTCATATTGACCCCATTCCATTTGAAAAAATTCCACTTAGTAAATAACCATTATTTTTAGGCAAATTAATCATTGGCCTAAAAATAATGTGAGACCCATTTAATAATGGGGAGGTGGCATTTCTTCATTTTCAGAGGCCATATTACTAGGTTCTATAGCACTGATTTTTGATACCAGTTGTTTAAGTTGGAATTGTAAATCATCCATTTGTTTTTGTTGCTCGATAAGCGCTTGATTAAGGCTTTCTATGGTGTCTTCTTGAAAAGCCATTTTCATTTGTAATTGTTCGATATCTGTTTGTACTGTGCTCATTAATTTTCTATCTTCCACTTTTCTAGTAAACCGCTGCTACTTTCTGAAATAATTTCGCTATCACTTATAAAACCTACACTATGTAATACTGCCGATGCGGGTTTGCTTCCTTCACGAGCTGATACTCGCCACTCGTTTAGTTCTGCACCTGTTTTTACATCCCAACGATTGATTCTTCTTGATGGCGAACCTGTTAGTAGGTATTGACCATCATCTGAAAACACCGCGGTGGTGAATATTCGCTGCCTTGCCGTATATTGTAAATTACTGACTTCCTTGCCCGAAACTAAGTCCCAAACCCGTGCATCACGTTTGCTATCAGCAGTAAATGCGTAACGCCCTTGATCATCCAGTGACACTTTAGTGACTCTACTGGGGTGGTCAAATTTATGGATAACTTGGCCTGTGCGGGTATCCCACAAGTAGGCTAAATAATCGTTGCCACCTGTTAAGGCATAAAAGCCATTCGGTGAAATATCCACGCTGTTAATTTTTTCTTGATGACCTAAAAACTCTAGTCGCCTACCTGTCTTGGGCTCAAAAAACATCACTTTTCCACTGCCACGCCCAACCAAAATACCTCGACCTTGGTTTGAAACGGCTATGTCTCGAATACTTGCCTCGTCAATTCGCCAAAAACCCTCTGGCTCACCAATGTCAACGTTCCACAACGCAAACGCTTCTCTATCTGAGGTCACAACATATGAATTATCAAAAGCAATGTGAATATTTGTCACCGCGTTACTGCCATCATCTTGATGTCGCCACACATATCGCTGCTCGTTAGTCGTCAAGTCCCAAACGGTAATACCATTTTCAATAGAAGAAACAACAGCAATCGTATTATCTGCAGATATGTGGGATGCATGAGACCCGCCTTGAGCATAACGAAATGAACTCACGGGCACATTACTTGCTCCACCGCAGGCCATAAGTATTAAGGCACTTAGCGATATTACAAAATAGACGATATTAATACGCTTGTTCAATGGCTTTCTCTTTTGTCATATGCCGTTTAGTATATGCGTTTGCCTACCAATCACATACTGCTAGTTGGAGAATTATAATGAAAAAGGCCGTAATCGCTATTTTGACTGCCTCTGTTTTAACCTTAAGTGCCTGTCAGCCACCGCCTGTTGATCCTATGAAAGTTGAGATATTAGTCCTTGATACAGAACAACAAAAACAATCTTATGCTATGGGCGCCAGTATGGGACAAATTATAGAAAGTAAAATCGCGGATCAAAAAGATGTGGGTGTTGAATACGACCCGACGTTGTTGGTAAAAGGTTTTATTGCCGCCTTGCAAGGTCAATCACAACTGGATAAAAAAGAAATTCAATCAATCACTCGCGAAGTTGAAACCCTTGTGCGGGAAAAACAAGCCGGAAGGAAAGCTCACAAAGCCGATGAAAATAAAGTCGAGGGGTTAGCATTTTTAGCAAATAATGCTAAACGTGCAGGTATTATTGTCACAGACTCAGGTTTACAATACGAGGTACTAAAAAACGGTGCAGGCAGCAAACCTAAAGCGACCGATACGGTACAAGTCCACTACCTTGGCACACTGTTAAACGGAACAGAGTTTGATTCTTCTTATGCACGTAACAAACCTGCTAGTTTTCCCCTAAACCGTGTGATTAAAGGTTGGACTGAAGGTGTGCAACTTATGGGCGTTGGCGCAAAATATAAGTTTTATGTGCCTTCCAATCTGGCTTATGGTGCCCGTTCAACAGGAAAAATTTTAAGTCATTCAACTTTGATATTTGAAGTGGAATTACTGGACATTGTCGAAAAAGGCGAACGTGCAATTAGATAATCTAAATGATCAATAAATAGATAATACGCTATTTACTGACGTCCAATAAAAAGCCGAACACGTGACCGTGGTCGGCTTCACTTTATCATTTTGATAACCAGCTATTATCCGTGCTGAACCTTATTCCCTCACACTGTTACCCTTCAAAGGGTTATTTATCCCGAGTTAACCGGGTAATTTAAATTGTGATTTTTTGTCATTACGACTAAATATTGTTTCAACTATATATGTTTGGATGTCGATATTTACCTCAAATCAAGTGTTGTCATGTTTAAAGGTAGTATGACTTGCTCTCTTAATTTCAGTTGATTCTATAAGGGCGGAAAAAAGGACAACACTCTTTTACGCTAGGTTCCTCAAAGTGACTCTCGAATGAGATTTTGCAGTGATTTTAACTAAATCCTACTTCACTTTGATTAATATAAGTCTAGTCGATAATTTTGCATTTACACGGTAACCTTCGACTATTTCTTGTAATAAATTGCGCTTAAAAAAAAGTTTTTATTCCTACATGATGTTAAAACACTTACTCCATCGTTTACGCACTTTTTAATCATCCCTTTGGCGAGGAGCAATCAAAAATCAACTGGTTTTCAGGTAATTTAAATTCATCAGAGCCCACTAATTGATAAGTGTTTGGAGCACTATCGATGCTGATGTAGAAAAAATGTTCATAGTGAAGCATTAGATGCTTTGGTAAAAGCCTTGGAAAACCTATAATTAATGCAATCAAACAACACATTGAGTTAGATTCAAGATTGAAAACCAAGTTAATAACGCCTGAAGGTTACAAAAAACTCTACGATGAGCATGATTATCTATGGATGAAAAAGCGACCTGAAATTACAAAGATTGTTACCTGGGCTGCTAGTCTTGGAGATAGATCAGAAAACGCGGATTATCAATACAACAAACGTTTGTTACGTGAAATAGATAGACGCGTTCGATTTCTAAGGAAATTACTTCCAGATTTACAGGTTGTTCACCATTCATCTGAGCAAGACGGCAAAGTATTTTTTGGTGCTTGGGTAGAGGTTGAAAATGACAGTGGGGAAGTGAAGTGTTTTCGCATTGTTGGCCCAGAAGAAATTTATGGTGAAGCAAAAAAATTCATCTCTATAGATTCACCTATGGCAAGAGCGCTAATTAAGAAGAGTGTAGATGATGTATGCACGGTCAAAACACCTAGTGGTCAAAAAGAGTGGTTTATAAACTCAATTGAATATAAAGATGCCTTTGAGAAGAAATAAACATACTGGAATATTGCAGATTCTAAACCTGTCCTTAATATTTTCAATGCGAGCGCAGCGTTAAAAACACTTCGCTTGTATGGCTAAACTTCATTAATGATAGGTTTTACTTTAGTTGAGCACATTTAGAAGAAAAGCGAGTCGACATATTAAAAGTCAACAGTCATTAGTAGCAGTTTATATTTATCATTAGCTAAATAATCTGAGTTCTGGATAAGCCATACCGTCCAGCACCGCTATTATCACGGCTATCTTCGTTGAACTTGCTCACAATAGCGGGCTATTCTTTCACAAGCTCGCCTCGATAAACGCAATAATAGCAGCACTGGATGGTTTTATTGACCTTGCAAATCAATTATAACTACCTAACATACTGTTTTAATTATAATTACTTTTTGGGTCGCGAAACGTCTTATCCACAGTTAAGGTTAAATATTGTCATTTATATTCATCAAGAGCTGGTAATTTCTCTCTCGCACCCCTATATAAGTGGCTAGATAAAAATGAATGGTATACAGGGTTTTCAATGATGATAGTGGAAAAAATTGCGCGAGAGTTGCAAGTACAAGCGCAACAAGTTCAAGCTGCGGTAAAATTACTGGATGAAGGGTCGACCGTTCCTTTTATTGCTCGCTATCGAAAAGAAGCCACCAATGGTCTAGACGACATAGCATTAAGAAAGTTAGAGCAACGCTTAACTTACTTACGCGACTTAGAAGACAGACGAAAAGTCATTATTAAGTCCATTGAAGAACAAGAAAAAATGACGCATCAATTGAAAACAAGCTTGCTTGGTGCTGAAAATAAAACTGAATTAGAAGACATATACCTCCCTTTTAAGCCTAAGCGCCGCACCAAAGGCCAAATAGCCATTGAATTAGGGCTTGAACCTTTAGCCAATGCCTTATTTAACGATCCACAACTCGCCCCCGAGTCTGAAGCTCAAACCTTCGTAAAAGAAAGTGCTGATGTCCCAGATATTAAATCAGCCTTAGATGGCGCAAAATATATTTTAATGGAGCGATTTGCTGAAGACGCACAATTATTACAAAAAGTGCGTCAGCATTTAAACAAACATGCCCATATAAAAAGCCAAGTCATAGCGGGTAAAGAAACAGAAGGCAGTAAATATAAAGATTATTTTTCACATACCGAACTCTTGAAAAAAGTCCCTTCACATAGGTCACTGGCAATGTTCAGGGGCAGAAACGAAAAATTCCTGCAAGTCAGTCTAGATGCTGATCCGGAGAAAGATGAGGGAGATAAGAGCTCACTCTGTGAGCAAATTATTGCACAACACTTCAATATTAAATTTACCAACCGACCAGCAGACACTTGGTTGTCATCAGTAGTGCAATGGACATGGCGCGTCAAAATACTCTTGCATATGGAAAGTGAGTTATTTGGCTCGGTGCGTGAGCAAGCTGAACAAGACGCGATTAATGTGTTTGCTAAGAACCTAAATGATTTGTTAATGGCGGCACCAGCTGGTCCTAAAGTCACCATGGGGTTAGATCCGGGTCTACGAACAGGTGTGAAAATTGCGATTGTGGACTCAACTGGAAAAGTATTGGCGACTTCTACTATTTTTCCTCATGTGCCACAGAATCAGTGGGACAAGTCGTTACGCACCATAGCCACTTTATGTAAGCAACACAAAGTACAACTTATCAGCATTGGCAATGGTACGGGTTCAAGAGAAACCGATAAACTAACGGCCGAAATGATCAAAGTGAATCCGGACTTGGCCGTGAGCAAAATTATTGTCAGTGAAGCAGGAGCCTCTGTTTATTCTGCGTCAGAGCTCGCTTCAAACGAACTGCCCGACATGGATGTATCAATAAGGGGCGCGGTGTCTATCGCAAGACGATTACAAGATCCATTGGCAGAGTTAGTCAAAATTGAACCCAAAGCTATTGGTGTCGGTCAATACCAGCACGACGTTAGCCAAAGTAACTTAGGTAAGTCACTCAGCACAGTAATTGAAGACTGCGTCAATGCAGTGGGCGTGGATATCAACACAGCATCAGGTGCTTTGCTAAGTCATGTATCAGGTCTGAACCGTACTTTGGCCAGTAATATTGTCAATTATCGTGACAAACATGGGGCATTTAAGCGCCGTAAAACCTTACTTGATGTTGAACGTTTAGGGCCAAAAGCCTATGAGCAAGCGGCAGGTTTTTTAAGAATTATGGGCGGTGATGATCCCCTTGATGCATCAGCTGTGCATCCAGAAGCCTACCCAGTGGTGAATTCGATTGTCGAACATGCTTGTATTGCAATGAACGACATTGTTGGTAATACCGACGTGTTGAAAAAACTCAAACCTGAAGACTTTGTCACTAACCTGTTTGGCTTACCCACAGTAACAGACATTATTAGCGAGCTTGATAAACCCGGTCGAGATCCTCGTCCAGAATTTAAAACCGCTAATTTTAAAGATGACGTGCAATCGTTAAAAGACCTAAAAGTCGGTATGATTTTAGAAGGTGTTGTAAGCAACGTTGCCAACTTCGGGGCTTTTGTTGATGTGGGAGTGCATCAAGATGGACTGGTACACATTAGCGCAATGACTGACAAATTCATTTCTGACCCAAGAGATATTGTGAAAACAGGCGATATTGTGAAAGTGAAAGTGATGGAAGTGGATGTTGAAAGAAAGCGCGTATCTTTTACTATGCGTATGGGCGACACACCTAATCAGGCAGCAAAACCTTCAACACAAAAACATCACTCAGATAAAAAGCCTAACAACATACCGGCTAAAAAAAATCAGCAACAAACTCAACCTAAACAGTCAAATCAAATGATGGGGAACGCTTTTGCTGATGCTTTTGCCAAAGCAAAAAAATAACCCCTTGTTTAGTTTAAAACATTAATTCGATTAAACTATTTGCCAATCCCTAAATACTATCAAGCCCTCTATTGAGGGCTTGATAGTATTTAGACATAACACAATTTGATAAGTGATTTAGGCAGATTGCTGTAATCCTGCAGAGCGAGGATTTGTCACTTGTTGATAAAAATTTTCAATCACTGACACTCTGCGCGTGATTGCTAAGTCCCTGTTAGCGATAAATTGCCTCCCATCATCCACATCAAGCTCAGAACCAGTAGTGTTTTGCTCATCGACCTCTGACTCATTAACATCAAGTGATCGAGTGGGTATACCAACATCTAAAACATCAACAATATCGTCGAGTGAAGGTGCCCCTCCAATGACTGGATTTTGTTGCTCACTTTCACTTTTCTGAGCCTCTGGAATAGCCTGACTATATGCTTCTTGTGCTTCTTGCGCTTTCTCACGGGATATTTCACTACGTGCTTCAAGGGTTATTTGAGTCGCTTCAGTTGCTACCCGTAAGTCTTGGGCACTAGGCTCTGAAGGTGCTAAGGCAGCGGCTTTAACTTGTTGTGCCTTACGAATAGTTTCCTCTGGCGTGGAGGCTTCTGATATGTCTATGGAAACTTCACCACCTACAGC
>Ga0209119_1003895_pt1 | contig 12605 bp, 5 predicted proteins | sample COG_03_FD_184747 | JGI IMG/M metagenome (GOLD analysis project Ga0209119, IMG submission 184747) | Pelagic Microbial community sample from North Sea - COGITO 998_met_03 (SPAdes) (version 2) | ecosystem: Environmental > Aquatic > Marine > Neritic zone/Coastal water | place: Helgoland, sampling... | reverse complement strand
AGGCGATAGTCTGCTTGCACTTTGGGACTCGCAAGACGCGAGTGTTGCGCTGCAAGCGTTAAACGCAGCGCAAAAAATGGCCGCCGAAATCGATCACATTTCGTTGAGTGCTAACACACCCTACGGACTTGAACCTCTCGCACTTGGCATCGGAATCGAGCAAGGCGCCGCGCTAATCGGATCAATAGGCCCCGCGCATCGACGCACGCACACATTGCTTGGTGATACGATAACTATTGCGCTGCGCATACAAGAAATGACCGCCGAACTCGCGCAGCCTATTTTACTGGGTGAGCGCGCTGCCCGTCAGTTAGACGCCGAATTGCTTCAGTCGCAAGGAAGTTATTTGCTACAAGGGCTCACTATTCCCCATGTACTCTTCGCGCCACAACCCGATGAAAGTACGCTAACCTCACTGACCGAGTCTTTTGGAAATCAAGAACAAGGCGCAGACACACAGCCTAGGCTGCGAGTACTCGCTGGTGGCCGCAGCGCATAGTCCTATCCACCTTTGGGTGGGTAATCATCAGGAAAACTTTCCAACTCTGTTACCTTACTAGCACATTGGCTGTGGTAGTCTTGTACTTGTTGAGCCCCAAAAAATAAGAGTGTATTTTCTGCGAGTTAGTTAAACGCATGCTGCCAAACCTGGTTACAACAGTGAGCCAACTACGAAGTAGGTTCACCCCAATGCTTGCAGTGGGCATTTTTGTCTGTGGCCTCGTCTTAGCCAGCCAAGTCTCCGCACAAGAAGACAATAGCCAAGAGTGCCCTAACCTCGCCGTTTACTATCCCGCCGTTTACTTTGCTAACAATCCACTCACTGCGCAAACGTCACCCGACGAAAACGTCCGTGAGCAAGCACAGTGGATACAGTTGGCTGCGACGCTCGCCGATATTCAAGCGAGTTGTTTACGCTCATCGGAATACTATGCGCTCTTGGGCGCCGCTCAGCTTAATAGCGCGCAGTTAGAGTCTGCGTCTGAGTCGCTCGAACGAGCGCTTCTGCTTGATCCCAACAATGGCGCCGCACAGATCGACTTCGCTTCGGCGCTTTTCGCCTCGGGCCAGCTTTTCCCCGCGCTGCAACTTAACGACGCGCTACTCGCGCGCGCTGATTTGCCCGAAGAATTGCGTGAAACACTGATTAGTCGGGATAAAGAATGGCGAAGAAACACGCGCCAGCATACCCTCCAGCTTGATTTTTTAGGGGGCTACGACAACAACCTTAACGGTGCGCCTGGCTCCGATCAGATCACGCTGACACTTTCAGGCGAACCGGTGCTGCTGAGCCTGAATACAGATCTCCAACTGCAGGAAGGCGCATTCGCAAATATTCGACTCAGTAGTCGCCACCAAAAACTCAATGCCAACGATCAGCGCAGCTGGACTAACGAGGTAAGAGGCCGCCTGAGTCAAGACACGACATCAGATCTGCTCCAGTTTGATACGCGATACTCACTTATCAAGCCGACGCGGCGAAGGACGGTGCAGTGGGAAGTGGGAGCAAGCTCATTGTTCTTCGGCGGAAGCGCCCTCTACACCGCGGCTCAGACTCGATTTCGCTACCAACCAAACTCCCTACGGCAATGCGCACCAGTCTATGAAATAGCAAGCCAATATCAGCGATTCCACAGTCAGGTAGCGCTCGACGCGTGGGAAAGCAAAGCAACTCTTGGTGCTAACTGCGTCGCGGCCACCAAATCAGGCGCTGTTATTCGCTACGGATTCGACGGTGGCTATATTTCGAATAAAGCCTTGGATACGCGGCGCCCAGGGGAGGATCGAGACGGCTGGCAAGTTAACGCACGAGTACAGCGAGCAATGTTTGGAGGCGAGCTTACTGCGCAGGCGAGTTATACAAAGTTGAACGACGATGAGGGATACAGCCCGATTCTTGCCAATGGTGCGTCGCGGTGGCAAGAAAGGAATCAGGTTCTGATACAGCACCGAACGCCACTTAGGGTGGGCAACAAAAATGCTCTATTCATGGTTAATCTCTACCATCAGGATCAGGCCAGTAATATTGAGCTTTTTGATCTAATCGATACAGCGATCGAGATTGGTATTAGCATCGCACTGTAACTCATTGTAATTCATTATTTTTAATCAAACCTGTGAAGCCCCTTAGCCGTTCTGCCCCAGGCTTTGATCAGCAAGTCACTCTGATTGCACGCGCTATACTCAATCAGTTCACCGAACCGCACCTAGCCTGTGACACTGCGTATAAAACATCACAGACAAATTCAGAATAAAAACCTCAACTTACACGCTCGACTCCAAGTATTACTTTGATACAAAAAGTTGAACTTAGCCTCAAGTTTTAGTATTCTCACTCCGATATCAGATTGCGGTTGTGCGTTTCATCGACCACAAGCCTGATGAAACGGCGTTTTCCGACTAATTCGTGAGTGCATGTGACTTCAATCACAGGCCCTGGCGCAACGGTTGGATTATGCTTGTTTCAACGATGGTAAACCGCCGGCCACACTTTGTGGGACCGACTGTTGCAAACGTAAACGTTTATTATTTGAAATTGATCTCTAAGGAGATACACAACAATGGCTTCTAATACAGCTGAACACTTCGTTGTAACCAATGAAATTGGTGGGTCAACTACAGGAGAGCGCGCAGCAACGATTGCTTCTGTAATCAGCGGCGCCGCAACACTTACAGCGACAAACACCGCTGTTTATAGTGCTGCAGATGCTGAAGAACTTGTCGCTAGCCAGACTTTTAGGCTCACTACTAGTCTGAATAACTTCTCGGGAGGGGCGGGAGACGACACTATCAGTGGCGGCACTGGCACTACAGGTTTGGACACCCGTTCAGGCTCTTTTTCAATCGATTCATTCTCGTTCTTAAACACCCTTGCTGCAGCGTCACTCGCTAGCGTACATCGATCAGCGCCTCATTTTTTAAATTAGACGCTGATCGATGTCCGTTAGTGACTCGCGAACACAACCAGAACGGATATCCCGAATTTTTTAACTAGTTAACTCGAAATTACAGAACTCTCTCAAGGAGAAACACCAAGATGGCTTTAATCACAAATGCAACTCGTAAAGTAGTAATCGACCACGTGGTCGCAACACTCGGCAGAGCGCCAAGCGCAGCAGAGCTAGCGGCGATTAACGCCCTGCTCGATAGCGACGCCTTATTGGCCGACGTCGCAGGTTACTTGACTACGACTGCAACTTACCTTGCAAAGTACCCTCTTGGACAAACAGCGTCAGAAGTTGCTGCTGACATTCTCGATGCCGCCATTGTTGGTGGTGTGCTTGCAGCGGATATCCGCTTAGCGGCTATCGACCTTATTGGAGGCGGTCTTACTGCGGGTACTTACACCATCGCCACTGCGACTAACGCTGTTGTGGCTTATTTGTCAGATCCTGCGAATAACGACAATGCTGACTTGGGCGACATCGCCAAGGCCTTCCAGAACCGCACAGCGGCTGCCGAGGATTTCACTACTACCTTCACGCTCGACGGCGCTACAGTTACAACGGCTGACCTCGCCGCTGCCCTTGAAGGCGTGACTAGCGACGCTGCTACGCTGACCGCTGCTAAAGCTGCGTTCGCAGCTGGCAATAAGTCAATCGCCGCTCAGGCCGCTGTTGATGCTGCTGCCAAAGCTGCTGCTGATAAGGCTGCTGCTGACGCCGCCGCTGCTAAAGCCGCTGAAGAGAAAGCTGCTGCTGACGCCGCCGCTGCTAAGGCCGCTGAAGAGAAAGCTGCTGCTGATAAGGCTGCTGCTGACGCCGCCGCTGCTAAGGCCGCTGAAGAAAAAGCCGCTGCTGATAAGGCCGCTGCTGACGCCGCCGCTGCTAAAGCCGCTGAAGAGAAAGCTGCTGCTGATAAGGCCGCTGAAGAAAAAGCCGCTGCTGATAAGGCCGCTGCTGACGCCGCCGCTGCTAAAGCCGCTGAAGAGAAAGCTGCTGCTGATAAGGCCGCTGCTGACGCCGCTGTTTCTGATGCGGTGACAGCGGCTCAAACTGCTGTAACTGCGGCACAGGAGGCCGTCACCGCTGCGGTAGATTATGACTCTGCAGTCGCAGCGCAAACTGCCGCCGCTAGCGCCGTGACTCTTGCTGGCGCAGCAGTTGTTGCCGCTCAGGCAGCTGTGGATGCCGCTGCAGATACTGACAGCGCCGATGACAACACAGCAGCTGCGACAGTCTTGGGCACAGCTCAAGGCCTCGCAACAGACGCGGGCACTGCCGACACTAACGCAGACTCAGCCTTCGCCACGCTTTCAAGTCTGCAGGCCTCGGTAAGCTCGGTCGACGAAGGCTCAACTGTCATCTTTACTCTTGATGGCGGCGCCGCTGCTGCTGGTAAGACATACTCTTATAGCATCACAGGCGACGTAGGCACCTCTGATATCACAAGCGGTTCAATGATCGGCACAGTCGTTGCCGACTCTAACGGTGTGGCTATCGCGCAAGTGACTCTCAACAGCGACGTAACAACTGAAGGCGCTGAAAGCTTGACGGTTACGATGAACCGTAAGACAGCTACTGTCACAGTGAACGATACCTCGGCGGCACCAGCTGCTCAGACAGACTTCACAATCACTGCTGCTGACATCGTAACGCACAATGCGATCGCTGGGGCTAACCAGATGGCTGTTACTGGAACGGACTCAGGCACGAACTCTGTGACTATCCAGTCAAGCGCTGTCACTTCAGACGGCGGTTTTGTCTACGCGGGCGACGCTGACGTGACAATTACGTCTGGCGCGCAAGGCGACTCAATCACTGTAGTATCAGAAGGCGACAGCACTATTACGTCTGGCGCCGGTGATGACACAATCACTATCGTAGGCGGTGGCAGCAACACCATCAACGTGGGCGCGGGTGACGACACTGTGACCGGTGGTACTGGCTCTGACAACATTGTTATGGGATCAGGTGAGACTGGTGCAAACGATGTGATTGATGGTGGACTCGGTGTCGATACGCTCACTATCTCAGGCGACGGCAATGTCATCGGTGTGGCGGGCGCCTCGCTGACAAGCATCGAAAACCTAGTTCTGGATGGCACAACTCTGACAATCGATGAGGCTGATCTAGAGGCTTTAACTTCAGTCAGTGGCGATATCACTACTTCCGAAATCACTGCCGACGTTGCGAATGGCGCGACTCTCGATCTGAGCGGCGTAAGCCTCTCTGGCGTGAAGTCACTTACAGCCGACGACAACGTGACGATAGTTCTAAACGCCACACAAATTGGCCAAATTGGTGCGATCACAACAGCTGCGGGCAAGAACCTGACAATTGATACCGATGTCGACGGCTTATTGGCCCTAGGAAATAAGGCGACACCAGGCGCTGGTGGAGCAGTCTCAGTTACAGTGACGGACACTGACGCGAATATCCTCGCAAACAGTGCCGCGATCGCTGCGGCAGGCGCAACTGCTGTATTGAGTGATACGGTTACCGTTGCAGAGGCTCTGGTGGCATTGGCGTCAAACAGCGGGGTCTCTTACAACCTTTCTGACACAGCGGCCAACCTAGCTAATGCTTCAGAGGCCGTTTATAACAACGCGATCGCAGTTACTGCTACAACAACCGCAACTGCCGTCCAGGCGACTTCGATACATGCGCTCATAACAGCATCAGATGCAACTACGGCAGCTGCCAACGACTTCAGCGCCGCCTTGGTGACGTTGAATGTAAGCGACACTGCATCAAATCTGGCAAATAACTACACAGCGGGCGCAATTGCCGCAGACACTGTCACTGCAACTGACGCTGCGAGCGCTGCTGAAGCGGCAGCCATTTATGCTCAGGACAACAACGCAGTGTTTGCAATAAGCGACGCTGCCGCCACTATCAGCGCTGCATCGGCCGGGGCCGAGTACGACGTAGCGACGTCAATTACACCTACGGACGCACTGACCGTTGCACAACTTCAGAACATCAATACCAATTCTGACGTAGATGTGGCAACGGGCTACGCGTTGTCGGATACACTTGCCAACGTCACTGCTGCAACTGCCGCCGAGCAAGCAGCTGCGGCGAACATCACATTGACAGACGCGTCAATCACAGTGGCTCAGGCACTGACTGTCGAGGCCCTAAGCAACACCGGCGTCAATAGCTACGCTCTCAGTGACACGATTGGGGTAATGCTAGCCGCCTCCTCGGCAGTAGTTGCGAGTGCCTCGAGTGCGGACGAGACGACTGATACGCTCACAGTTGCTCTAGCAAACGCCTACACTGCCAAGTACGGGGCAGCGGTGTCAGATGCGGCACTTACCGTGGCAGACACATCTGAAAATTTAACTGGCCTTACCGCTGCGGCGGCAGCTGATGCGTCAGCGATTGATCCATCGGATACGATGACCGTCGCCCAGGCGCTGGCGATCGACAGCAACGCTACGGCGGGTGGTGCAACCTTTACTAGGGGCGGTGAAACAATCACCGACACCGCGGCCAACGTGTTAGCCGCCACGGCAGACGCGACAAACGTCGTTGTAGTCGATGACTTTACATCTATCACAATCTCAGACGCGGCTTCGGTAGAGCAAGTTCTCGCTATAAACGCTGACCTAGCTGCTGAAACCACAGGCGCAGCGGGACTCACTGCGGTTGTAGCGGGTTACACAGTCACAGATACAAACGCCAACTTAGCGACAGAACTACTATTAGGGGAAGTCGTCGATAGGGCGGGCACTGTAGTAGTCACTGACGCAGTTACCGTTGCTCAAGTGGCTGCGCTAGCAGCCGCGTATACTTTAACTGATGGTGACGCCACGCTTGGCACCGACATTACTTACTCGCTGGCTGATACGGCTGCGAACGTCATTGCGGCAGCCGGCGGTGAGGAAGCCGGCGCGACCTCGATCAGCATCAGTGATACGAGTGTTACCGTCTCTCAGGCTACCTCTCTAACCGCGCTCGCTAACTTTGACGACGTCTATACCGTGTCGGACACAGTGGCGAATCTGGTCGGTGAGACAGCAGACGCAGATGTCGCGCGACTCAACGCAGCCGTGAGCGTAACTGTTGCGGATAACGTCGCTAACCTGGAAGCGGCTAATGGTTTGACCGTGCTAGCTGCGGCAACAACTGACACTGTTGCCCTCACAGATACATTGGCGAATCTCGACACGTCCAGAACTGCCGGGACAGCGGTGGCAGCTGCAAGCTCCATTACTATCTCGGACAATGACCTAGATATGACGGATGTAACTGAGGTGAACGCGTTAGCTGCGATCACAACCACCAGCTACACTCTGGTTGATTCAAACGCAGACCTTTTGGCAGCGATCGCGGCTACAGGTGCCGGCGGGGCAAATGAAAATGGGGAAATAACTACCCTACTCAATAACGCCTCACTGATCACTGAGAATGCCGGTGCCCTGACAGTTGCAGAGTGGAATGCTCTCGACGCGGCTACGACCACAGACATTGCGGCAGCTATCACTGACACGATAGCAAACGTGGCGGCGGGCACTGCAGCCTTGGCGAGCGTGGAGGCTAATACCACGGCGCTCACTCTGTCAGATGCTTCTGGTAACGTTGCGGACCTTACGACTATTTCTGCTGGAGCAGTTGGTTTGGCAGCGATTGCCGGTAAGAACTTAGTAGACACAGCAGCGAACCTCACTGCCGCTGCTACTGATCTGTATACGAATATTGGTGGAGGAACGGTGTCTGTTTCAGACAATGGAACAGTCACTAATAACGCCTCAGTACTAACGAAAATTTACGGCGCGGCTGGTAATACTTATGAGAACTATAATCTAGTAGATACAGCAGCAAACGTAGCAGCAGCTATCACGGCAAATGCGGGCCTCGTGAACTTCGCTCAAGGCGTCACTCTAACCGGTGACGACGCGACGGTTGCAGAGGCCACGATAATCCAACCGGAAACTTCGATGGGTTCAGCGACGGCCTACTCGATAACTGATACAGCTGCCAACCTTGCTGGTGCAGGCGCAGCGGTTCTTAACAATGCAACCAATCTGACGGCCTCGGATGCGGCAACTGTTGCCGAAGCAAGTGCAATCAACGCAGCTACCAATGGCGGCACTACGTCATATGCTGTTGTAGATACCTCAGCAAATCTAGCGACAGCTGTGGCTGCAGATGTTGCAGGAATAGAGGGCGCTTCAGGCACTGTTACCGCGTCAACCGCTGCAACGGTCGCTGAAGCAGACGTCATCGCAGCGTTTACTAAGACTGTTACTTACAGCGTCTCAGACACGTCCGCTAATCTCGCTGCAGCCAGTTCTGCTGCTCTGAGTGAGGCTGCGGACATAGCTTCGATTGACGCCGCCACTGTTGCACAAGCAACGATCGCGTTCAACGCTGGTAACTCTGGTACAACCACGTTGAGTGGGGTAACCGATACAGCAGCAAACGTCTTGACTATGGCAACAGGCGCTAACGATGTTGTGACAACCCTGACGGTTTCTGGAACTACATCAGGTTCTGACGCGGTGAGCATTGTTGCTCTGGACACAGGCGACAACATCACCAACACGATCGTATTTGCAGGCATTTCGGGTACTGCAGCTGAGCTAACTCAGCTCGGTACGACCGTGCTCGCTGCAGTTACAGGTCCTGTTGTTGCGTCCACTATGACTTTGGCTGAGCACACCTCACTAGTTGCGGCCGTAGGAGGAGCTAACGTTGACTCCTATTCGTTAACAGACTCGTACACCAATTTAATGGTTGATACGAATGTTGATGGAACCGTCGACGGAGACGCAACCATAGCTGGCGCAACAGGGGTAACGCTCACTGATAGCTCAATCAATGTTGCACAGGCCACTGCGATCGATGCGATTAATGCAGGTAACGTTGTCTATTCAATCGAGGACAACGACGCGAACGTTATCGCCGCTCTTAACGGCGGTGGTGCCGCTGAGATTGCTATTGAAAATGCTGCTAGTGTTACAGTTAACGGCGTCGCGCTTGATATTCAGACTCTAGCTGCCGGTGGCACTAACTTCATCGTTGGTACGAAGGCTGAAATCGAAGCCATGTCCTCGGTTCTTCAGGGAGATCAAGTTGCGTTCGAGGTGTCTGTTTCAGACCTTGAGAGTGAGTCAGCTTTCTACTCAACTCTCGCGGCGAATCAGACGATTACCGTAAGCGATACTGCCGCTATCCTTACCGGGGGCAATGCCCTACTTGCTTCGGCGATACACGTAGTTGTTACAGACGACGCATCAGTTGCTGAGGCAACAACGATAAGGGCGGTGTCTGCTCTTGACGATGAGGTTGTCTATAGCCTCAGCGATTCTGGAGCAAACCTCGCGGCCGGTGCTGTGTTGAATAACGCAGTGAACATCACCGCGACAGATGCGCTAACGGAGGCCCAGGCAGAGGTAGTGGCGGACGCGACTAACTCAGGTACAAACAGCTATTCTGTTTCTGCTGTTGATACTACGGTAAGTGCAAACCCCGCCGCTGTTGATGCCTATAACGGCGCATCTACCATCAGTATCACTGGAACTACTGGAATAGACGTAACGCAGGCCGCTGCAATACTTGCGGCGACCAACACTGGTACAACTACCATTGCACTTGTCGCTGATACGTCGGCTAACCTCGCTACGCTGACACTGGGTGCCAATGACACTGTCACGGCTCTAACGCCTAGTAACGCAGCTACAGCTGCTCAAGCGGCGGCCATGCTGGCCATTGGGTCAGTTACCGCTTACAGCCTAAGCGATACCGCTGAAAATCTAGCGGCAGCTGGCGCGTCTGTTCTCAATGGCGCAACTAATATCACAGCCACAGGAAACTCGACTGTTGCTCAGGCTGCCATCATTGATGCTGCGTCAAACTCCGGCACAACCACGTTTGATATCGTTGATACAGGAGCTGCGGGAGCTAGCGCCTCTCCGGCCTTGCTAGCGAACGATCAAAACGGTGCAGTGGTGGTCGATGACGCAGCTGCACCGATGGCCGCAGCTACCGCGACCTCGCTTCAAACAATTGACGCAGCAGACGCGGGTCTGACTATCGCCGGCTCAGGTGGAGTTGGGGTCTATCAGCTCTCGGACACGTTCGCCGCACTTACAGATGCCGCAAATGCAACCGTGGTGTCAAACTCAACTGGCGTTACCGTGACCGACACTATGACGGTCGCTCAAGCGGTAACCTTGGAGGCAGCAGCCACGGCAGATGCGGCACCAACGTCGTCTGTCAGCGATAGCTACCTAAACCTAGTTATTAACCAGTCCGGAGCCGACGCGATAGCACTAGGTAGCGTTGAACTTACGGTAACCGGCACCATGAACGTTGCTCAGGCTAAGGTTGTCATCGGTTACGGTGCAAATTCAGAGTCCTTCTCTATCTCAGGTACTTCTGCGACCGTTGCAACTAACGTGGCAGATGGTTCGGTTACGGGGGCAACGACGGTGACTCTCTCTACCGCAGCAACTGTGGCTCAGGCCGCGGCAATTGCTGAGCTCAGTAATCTATCTGGTGGATACTCCATCAGCGATACTGCTGCTAACGTCCAGGCTGCATTGGATACCGTTAACGCGGCATCAGCTGGTGACCGTGAATTAATTGAGAACGCGAACACGTTGACGCTTACCACGGTAGCGACGGTCGGCGAAGCCCTCGGTGATGGAACCGCTCGTGGACTTTACACGGTGGACGGCCTCGGATTCTCAATTACAGACTCGGTGGCTAATCTTGTAGCGGGGCTTGCGGGAGCTAATTCAGCGGGTATCGCGGCTGCATCGGCGATCAACACTAACTCAACCGCTGCGTTCACTGTTGCTCAAGCGGCTGTCTGGACCTCTCTGGACAATTGGTCCGGATACGATCACGACGCCGATGCTGACACAGCAGGTCTCTACTACATCAGTGACTCGTTCACTAATGTTCAGGCCGGTGACACAGCCCTTGTAGCAGGTGCGGCGACTGTAACGGCAACAGGTACTACCGGTAACGATGCCATTAACCTGACGATGCACGCGGGCGCCATTAACTTCCTTAATGATGATATCGATAACAACGGAAGCGACACGATCGTTAACTTTGTTACGGCAACTGATGGTGCAGGGTTTGGGAACACCGCCGGCAAGCTGCAATTTAGCGAATCCGATTTGGCCGGTCTGGCAAACTTTGCTGCGTTTACTGGTGGTGGTGGAATCGACATCGATGGCGATGCTAGCGGAGCACTTGAAGTCGAATTTGTTTCGGGGGCCGGTGTACAAACTGCGAGCGCCGCAGAGGCAGCCTTCTTGTTCAATACCACAACCGGTCAGCTTAGTTTTGACGAGGACGGTACTGGCGGTACCGCCGCTATAGACATCGTTATACTCACTGGTGTAACTGATCTCGCCGCCGCTGACTTCTCCTTCATCGCTTAGATTAGGGGTTGTCGGGGCTAGATAAGCTGCCCCAGAAAAGAATGCCAAGCTACTTTAAGTGGCTTGGCATTTTTTTGACTATTGCTACCTCGTCGCGAGAAGGCGGCATATATCAAGATGCCGACGGTGCCGCGGATGACGTAATCGTTCTCACGGGCATTGCGGGAATAGTTGTAGCCGCAGACATCGTCGCTTAATAGCTGAGCGAGGAAGAATAAAGGGCTAAGCCCCCCCTTTTTACAACTAGCTAAAACCAAAAAAAGCCAGCTCTTAACGGGGTTGGCTTTTTTTGTGCGTGGGTGTTTTGCAGTATGCGGATGGTTTGCACTAGTATGCTCTTCAAAGCAGAGGGCATATACGCAGAACATCACAATCCTAGCCAGTGGCAGACCAAGTCTGTGCAAACGTTTCTTTATAGGCGGAGACGCTGTCAGATCAGAGAAGGCAGAGATGTCTTCTTACTTCAGATACGAATACAGAGCAGTAAACGGGATTGAAGAGTTTGCATCACTACTCACTGAGCTTGAACAAGACAGGTCGCGGTTTATCATCAGAGGTCAACTGGCTGACGATGTAGATGCTGAGACGCCGATGCGGCGCAGACTCTATCGTAATGATAGATCAGAGCCTATTGAGTCTCCCTTCCTAGATGTCTCAACAACATGGGTGATGATAGGCATAGACAAGCTAGCCTTACCTAAAGGGATGAGTGTTAGAGAAGACACCTTAGCTTCCGTTGAATATGCAATCGGCATACTCCCTGCAGAGTTCTAAGACAGCTCAGTGTTCTGGCAATTGCCTGGCAGTGCAGGGGTCTTTGATGATGGACACGTCTCTGCGCATTTGTATTACTGGTTGGACAAGCCTATCGCCAATGATGTCTTAAAGCAGTGGGCTAAGGGATGCGACAGACGCTTGGTCGACCCTGCAGTGTTTAATGCTGTGCAACCACACTACACGGCAGCTCCACTCTTTGGTGAAGGTTGTGTCGATCCTTTTCCCGACTCCCGTTCTGGTTTACTAAAAAAAGCTAATGCATCAGTTTGCCTTGAGGTCAGACAACTTGTAGCAGAGTCAAAGCAAGCTCGCGCGGCATCTCATAACAAGTTAGACCTGAACGACGACAGGGTTGGAGGGTTCAGCAATATCTTGGCTACTCTCGGCGACCATGATGGCGGAAGCGGCTTTAACGAGCCATTGCTCAGAGCAGTTGCATCTTATGTCTCCAAGGTTGGGGGCAAGAAGCTATCAAGCA
>Ga0209119_1003894_pt1 | contig 12607 bp, 7 predicted proteins | sample COG_03_FD_184747 | JGI IMG/M metagenome (GOLD analysis project Ga0209119, IMG submission 184747) | Pelagic Microbial community sample from North Sea - COGITO 998_met_03 (SPAdes) (version 2) | ecosystem: Environmental > Aquatic > Marine > Neritic zone/Coastal water | place: Helgoland, sampling... | reverse complement strand
TGCCCCGCTCAAACCCAACAGTTGCTCGTAGTGTTCTTCTTGAGATGTCATCTCTGTCTTGAACATCTATCCCGCTTCCTTCACAAGATTTTACGAATAGCCAAAGAATCGAAGTGGCGCTGACGTAACGCGCGATGCTCCGCCAGTGATACCCGACCATCTTGATTTTCATCCGCTAGCTTCATCACACTCGCCGGTGCCTCACTCGATTCGAGTTGCTGATCACCACTCAGATCCATCCGCCCGAAACTGAGATCCCATATCTCCATATACTCGGCCTCAGAGACAACACCGTCGCGATTCATATCCATAGCCTGATGCATCGTCTTCACTTCCGAACTGGCTACTAACGAGCCACCGATTAACAGAGAACTGAGTGTAACGATTACGACATATTTCATACAATTAACCTCCTAAAACTTACATTTCACTCGGCGCCAAAGAGCCGTCACTATAAACCATTATAAAGCGCGTAGCGTGGTGCACTGGCTTTGAAAATCCTCACAGGCAGCATCATACTTCGTATTCACGACCGGCATCTGTGCACCGGAACTTCGCTGCCAGATATGTAGCATGCCTCGTAACTTTTCAGTGAGCTCAGGCATAGCTTTCGACAGATCAGTCTGCTCGCCGAGGTCCTCACTCAGATTGTAAAGTTCGACTTCGCCCGTCTCGAAGCGCTCAACCAATTTATAGTCTCCCGCACGCACCGCCCCCGCAGGCCCCATACTGTTGATATGATGGTAATGCGGATAGTGGAAGTAGATTGCTTCGCGCTCAACTGCACCTGAAGAATCATGAAATAGCGGTTTCAAGCTAATCCCATCAACGTGTTGCGCAGGCATCAGCGGTGCGCCAATCAGGTCCAGAATGGTCGGGTAAAGGTCGGTCGAGATCGCAGGCTCCGTGAGCGTCAGCCCTGCCGGTATCCCCTTTGGATACTTTACAATCAGTGGTGTGCGAATGCCACCCTCATACACCCAGCCCTTTCCCGCTCGCAGCGGAAAACTCGAGGTCGGACTCGCCGTGCCCGAACCAGTGGAGAGTCCCCCATTGTCGGAAAGAAAAATGACGATGGTATTCTCTTCGAGCCCCAATCGCTCCAACGCATCAAGCACACGGCCTATGTTATCATCCATACTTTCAACCATCGCCGCATAGTGGGGATTATCCTGACGCGCCATCGAAAAACTCTGATGATCGGCGACTGCATCCGGCCGAGTCTCAGGCGTCAGATCCAGCTCTTTGGCTTTGGCTCGATATTTCTCCACCTTGTCCTTACGCCCATGGATCGGGGTGTGCACCGTGTAGAACCAGAAATTCACAAAAAACGGCGACGCCTGATTGCCTTCGATAAACTGAATCACCTTGTCCGTAAGCGCATCGGTCAAGTAATCCCCGTCTTGGCCATCCTCCATATCTGGCACATCATAGGCTGGGTGAGACTCGCCCTTGTAGGGAAAGTAAAACGAGTTCGGATGCCCACCACGGTGACCTGCAATATTCAGGTCAAACCCATTTGCCTGCGGATAATGCGTGCGGCTCTGATCGTTGTGCGCTTGCAAGTGCCACTTGCCAAAATGTGCGGTGATGTAGCCAGCCGCTTGCAGTGCTTCGGCCAAGGTCGTGTCTTCAGGAGGCATGTACCCCACCACCGCCGCCGGTTTGAGTCGATACTGTGGACCTTGCGCGCCGGCATAGCCACTGTGATTGGTCAAACCAATGCGGCTCGGATACTTACCTGTCAGAATACTAGCGCGCGTCGGCGAACAGACTGGGTTGGCCGCGTAGGCATCGCTGAAAAAGACCCCCTCGGCTGCCAATGTATCCACATTCGGCGTTTCATAAAAGGTCGAGCCTGTCAGCCCCAAATCCGCCCAGCCGAGGTCATCGATCAAAAACAAGATGACGTTCGGCTGACGCGCATGGAGATGTGTGCCGAGGCAAATAAACCCAGCGATAATGATTCGGAGTAAAAAGAAGAAACAGCGCATACGATCGAAAACCATCTTAGCAGTTAATTGATGCCCCTGCCTCCTGTAAAGCACCGTAAATAGGGACACGACTGTGCGCCGATGCGTTGCGCGCTGACCGAACTTATCCTTGCAAAAGTAAAGCACTGCTTTAGTTTATCAAAACTATAGATTTACTTATACAAGGGCTACTTGATTGATACATTATTGTTATGCCATTTACTCGACTGGCATCTCGACGATTTAAGCCGGAACAAGCATGATCTTTATGGCCATGTCGTTGAGAACTTCGTTGCGACCGAATTGCTAAAACTACTTTCATTTTCCGAGCTTAGAGCGAACCTCCTGCACTTCCGCACCAGCGACGGCAAGGAGGTTGATTTCATCTTGGAGCGCCCCGATGGCACGCTTGCAGGCATTGAGGTTAAAACGTCAACCCGCGTAGATACTGGTGCTTTCAAAGGATTGGGGGAGTTGCAAGAGGCCACAGGTAACGATTTACAATGTGGTATCGTTTTATACGCGGGCAAGGATATCGTCCCATTCGGAGAAAAGCTTTTTGCCGTTCCTCTTTCTGCACTGTGGCAATAATGCCAGCAATGAAGCCTGCGATGATATGCATGCCCACCCTGATGACGATAAACTTGGTAGAGGAACTCCCTCTAGAAGAGCGGATCAGTCGGGAAGCGGTTGATCAACGGGTGCTGCGCTTGCGGCGCGCCTGTCTGATTGCGTATGGCAGCGCGCAGGTCACGGATCGCATCGCAATACGCATCATCGGACAGCTCGTCGGCTGCATACGCAGTCTTTGCTGCCACCAATGCGGCACTTAGCTCCGCTGTATCGTCTGCAGCAGCTTGGGCCGCCTCCCCGAACTGAATCAGCGCATACAGCCCTGGCTTGTAAGCAAAGCCATCCTGGACCAGCTCAGAGTCCCGCATCTGATGCCCGACATCGGTAACCGCCGGCATGGGCTCGGAGGTAATTAGAAAGCCATTGTGATCAACCATACTGAACACGGCATGCGTCGCCCCCGGTGGCATGGTCGCCTCCACTCGTCCCTGATGAATCGTCGCGGGCGCAGGCAGCCACTCTTCGCGACGCCCCTGTGTGCTATCCATCTGCGGTGGGTTGAGTGTAAATAGTAACTGTGCATCTACGATTTCGGCCTTGCCCTTACCGCTTTCTAAAGTCACCCAAACCTGATCCTGATCAGATCCCAGTTCAAGGACGGACGGCATTTGCGCAAGCAGCTCTGGGTCCACGCCCTGACCAGTCGCATTTTGATGGGGCACGGGCTGCCCTGCAGCTTCGATCAGCCCGTCCAGTTCTGCGAGCAGTCGGTTACGAATTTCCGGATATTGGCGACTCAGATCCTGTGTTTCGCCAATGTCGTTCGGCGCACCGTCCTGATATAAGCGGAAGAGTTTCACATCTTCAGCGGCATTGTCCCCCATCCACGCACCGTAACCACGCACCAGTTTCCAGTCACCACTACGGATCGCTGATGACATGTGCGCATCCCAAGGAAAATACCAGAACAATGACTCACGCACGGCACCATCGGGCATCACCACCTGATCGGACTCGCCATGAAAGAGCGGCAGGAGGTTTCCCCCATCGAGCTCTAGCGATGGATCTGAGTCCATGCCGGCGATTTCCATAAAGGTGGGAAACAGGTCGATCAGATTGATCGGCGTCTCACAAATCGAACCAGCTTCGATGCCAGGCCCACGCACTAGAAACGGAATGCGAATCCCCCCTTCCCAAGTATTTTGCTTGAAGCCTTTGAGTGGTTGATTGTCGGTAAAGCGTCGCACGCCCCCATTGTCGGAATCGACAATCAAATAAGTATTATCAATCAGCTTGTGGCCGGGATTACGCGGGTCATCGGTGGTTTCAAGATAGCGGACAATGTCACCCACCATCCAATCGACCTCATCCACCATGCTGGCGTAATAAGGGTCACTATGCCCGGGCAGGTCATAATACGTCTGCTTCGGGTCGGTCGGAAATGCATAGCCCAACTTCTTCACATAATGCTCCAAGCGCTCGCGATTGCGCGTCTGAATCGGGCCGTGCACGTAGTAAGGGCAGTAGTTTAGGAAAAACGGCTGATCCTTGTTCTGCTCCATAAATCCAAGCGCCAGATCGTGCGGCTTGTCAAAAGGACGGCCCTCTTCATTCAATCGATACGGATCACTCGGATCGTCGCTCGCAAACGCGGATAGACGGTCGGGCTTCATCCCTCCCCAAGTTCCAAAAAATTGATTCTTTGAGCCATCCACAGCGCGCCAGAGTTCAGGGTCGTTGTAATATTTATGACGTCCGTCTCTTTCGGTAAAACCAAAGTCGAAGCCCTGATCCAGCGGAAACGGGTAGCCAGCTGACTTGCCCCCCGCGTGCCATTTGCCCACATGACCACTGATATATCCCGCCTTCGAGAGCGCCTCCGGAATCATCGGCTCTTCAACCGGCAAGCCATACAGATAGTAAGGTGCCACACGCTGACTATCCGGACTGTATGGTCGCGGTATCCGCCCTCCGGATACATGGTACACTCCCGTATTCACCACATGCTGACCACGAAGAAACGCCACGCGCGAAGGCGCGCAACTCGGCGCCGGTGAGTATGCCTGTGTAAAACGGCGCCCGTCCAAGGTCAGTTGATCCATGTGCAGTGTTTCATAAATAGGCTCACCGTCGATCTTATGACTCGCGATATCCTGCCAGCCCAGATCATCCACCATGATGTGCACGATGTTTGGTTTCGGCCCTTCGACCTTGCTCAGGACAGGCAGGCTCACCACAGGTGGCTTCGGTCCTTCGACCCCGCTCACGGCAGGTGATTTCGACGCAGCTTGCAGCGCAGTGAGCCATGCGATGAAATCGTCCGACCATTGCACAGAATCCGTGCCGGCACGCCCCAGCCCGAAGCCATGGCCGCCCTGTTCATACAACTTTAATTCGGTCGCGACACCGTGTTGCTTCAAAGCCTCGTGCATCACGATGCTGTTCTCCGGCAGCACGCCGCCATCGTCTTTGGCATGCATCAGAAAGGTCGGCGGTGTCTGCGCGTTCACATTCAACTCACAGGACAGCTCGTTCGCTTGCTCCTCGGTAAAGCCCTCCTGCAGCGGAGACCAGACGCAGCCATGAGCAATCCCCTTCTTCGTGGAAATCACCGGATAGCATAGCGCCATAAAATCAGGACGTGAACTGACCTTGGAAATTTCATCCGTTCCGAACTGATAACTCGAATACAAGGTTCCGGCAGTCGCAGCCAGGTGCCCGCCAGCCGAAAACCCCATGATACCGATACGATCCGGAGCAATGTCATAGTCTGCAGCATGTGCACGCACCCACTGTATCGCCCGCAACGCGTCGGACAGCGGCACCGGATGTTTGAAAGCGGCTCCGTCCGTAGTGGGCAGGCGGTGCTTCAGCACAAACGCGGTAATCCCTGCCGCATTCAGCTTCTCAGCAACAGGATATCCCTCCAAGCCCGTTGCAATGAACTGATAACCACCACCGGGGCAAATCACTACCGCCGCACCATTGGGCTGCTCTGGGCGAAACACCGTCAGATTCGGCTGATGAATGTTTTTAACGATTTCAAAGTGACGCGGCACAATTTCTTCAGGGATGGATGGATCCACCTGCGCGGTCCCCGCGGGCCAGATGTCGACCACCGGACGATGTTCATCCGCCAAACAGATCAGCCCCCATCCAAGTGCTGCAATCAAAAATACGATACATCTCTTTCTCATACTAATCTATCTGACGATTCCATTGACCTGCTAAATGATGAATCTGCGTGTTGCTCACAGCACAATCGCGACGTCTTACGCCACGTGTTTCCCCCGAATTATACAAGCTAAATACCAGCCACCGGCATCGCACGTCTGTGCGATGTGATGAGCCATCATTTTTGTTATTATAATACGCTATTTGATGCCCATCCAATCAATACGCTCAAGGCTCCACTTTTCGAAGAAGAATTTCAACTCATGATCAAATCATTTAAACTCTGCGCTTTAGGCATACTCACGGCCCTCCCAGCCATCGCGGTCGACCGATCGAACGACAGCCTGCCGCCGATGACCGCAGAGACACTTCCGGCCGACATCCCGGCACTCTGGGCCACCTTTGATGCCAGCAAAGATCCACTCAACATGGAGGTGCTGCATGCCTATGAGCACAACGGCGTTACGATCCAGATGATTTCCTATGCGGTTGGCATTTTCAAAGGCAAAGAAGTGCGCATGGGCGGCTACCTCGCCTACCCCAGCGACAATGACGGCAACATTCCGGGCATCGTGCAAATTCACGGTGGCGGACAGCGTGCGATGGCGGACTTTTCCTTTGCGGTTGCACAGAACGGCTACGCGGTGCTGGCCACCAATTGGGGTGGTCGCCTGATGGAGCATCAGGAAGCCGGCAAGCCCGCCGAGGGAACCATTGCGACCGATTGGTCGCCGTTGGATGCCACCCAAAAGCACAACGGTTGGTTTGCCAATACCGAGCCCGACGAGCTGACCTACGACGATTTCGACTCTCCCCGTAACAACAACTGGTTCCTCATCAATCTCGCCAACAAGCGCGCGATCACACTCTTGCAACAGCTCGACTTCGTGGACGCAGAGCGCATCGGCGTGCATGGCCACTCCATGGGCGGCAAGCTCTCCGTGATGCTCGCAGGCACCGACGAGCGCGTCAAAGTCGCCGTGCCGTCCTGCGGTGGCACTGGCAACGCTCCCGCAGCGCTCAAGGCACGCAAAGGCAACTCGGCCCGCCCACAGGAGATGAAGCCACTCTATGCCAAATACATCGATGACGCCCAAATGCTGCCGTATGTCACCTGCCCCATTCTTTACAAGGGTCCGCAAAACGACTTCAACGGCATGCTCTCGAACATGGCATTCAATTGGCCGGCGATTCCAGCTGAGACTTCGGTGCGCTTTTCCATCACCCCGCACATGAATCATCGCCACACACTGGAGAGCGAGTTCGTCGACCTGCTCATGTTTGAGGAATATCTCAAAGGCACTTACAAGCTGCCCCAAACACCGCTCATCCATGTCGACCTCAAGGGTAACGCCATCGGCCCGGTCATTACCGTCAAGCCAGACCCCTCTCAGGAAATTGAGCGCGTCGAGATTTTCTACTCACAAGATCCCAACGGACAGTTCCGCTTCAACCGTTCTGCAGAGGTCCAGCAGCACGGCGACCTCTACATCGCAGCCGCGCCCATCACCTCGACCGACTTGGGCTTCTTTGCGATGGCGAATGTTTACTACAAGCACCCGGAGGGACTCAAACTAGAGGGGCCACGCTGGAACCAGTATCCTGCCGACACTTATATTCTCAGCACCAACGTGCAGAAGTTTGAGATCCCCGAAGTTCAGGCCGCTCAACCTGTCGTCACCGACATCACCACTCGGATGATCCAGGCCAGCTTCGAAAACGACGGCCTGCCCGACTGGTATCGCTACTCTCAAAACCGCTTGAACACCCGCAAAATCCGCGACCCAAAATGGCGCGGCCCCATCGGCGCAACCCTCTCGATCGACGTCCTCGACCCAATCGGCGAGAACCTGATCATGGAGTTCTCCTTCAACAGCTATTCAAAATACGGCAGAGAATTCCCTCACGGTGAATTCTATTGCGTCATGCCGATCAAAGCATCGCCCGATTGGCAAACGATCGAAATCAACATCGACGACCTCAAAGCCGTCAGAGCCGACCAGCGTGGCATGCCCAGCGATTGGCAGACACTCGACCACCTAGTCCTAACTCACCGTCTGGACGTCCAAGTCGATGGCGAAAAACAAACCTTCACCAGCAACGCGAACCGTGGACACGGTCGCCAACTTCGTAACCTGCAGTGGGTCGGAGGTGAATACCCACAAACCATTCTGATGAATGGTGGCGGCCTCGAACTGAGCGCCGCTCAATACGAGCAACAATTCAATAGCCAGATCGCCGTTTCCATCGATTTGGAAGAACAAATCGACGGCCTAAAGAAGGCGAAGCACTAGCGTAATCCCGTAGCGCGGTGCTTTAGCCCGCGTTCAATTAAGTCAGAGCATTGGCATTGAACGTTTACTAAAGCTGCACGCTTCGAAAGAATAACTTGATCCACAGCAGCACGAAATAATGACTTCTCTCAAGACATTCACCAGCAGCCTATTGCTTGCCCACCTCTGCCTCGCCACTTCAGCGGCAAACAGTGCAGCCCAAGAGCCCTTTAATCGCGACTGGGTGCCGCAACCTATTTTTGAAAAAGAGCCCGGCTATGTGGACCTCTACTGGACTGCATGGGAGCAAGCATGGGATCATGTTGCCACGCAGGAGGACCTGCCTCAAAGCCCCTACATGGATGAGGCTTTTGCCACCAGTCATGTCTGGATTTGGGATACCGCCTTCATGGTGCTGTTCTGCAAATACTCTCCGGAGAAATTTCCTGGGGTCGAGACGCTCAACAATTTCTACGAGGCCTTTCATTCGGAACAGTACGCAGACGGCAGCTTTCCGCTCGGCATCCAGCATCCGGACAATCCCCCCCTCTTCGCCTGGGCCGAATACGGCAACTACCTCTTCACCGGAGATGATGCCCATGCCCGCACGCTCTTAACTGACACCCAATACCTCCAACGTCATTTCGATTGGTTTAATCAACTCCAGCCAGGCTGGCGCTTCGAAACCCAACAGGGGCAGAGCGCCGAAGTCACACTCGCTCCCAAAGAACTCGGCTATGCGTGGTCGGGCTGCTCCAGCGGCATGGACAACACACCGCGCGAACGCTATTCACTCTGGGTCGATGCCATCGCCCAGCAAGGCCTGTCCGCACTCGCAATTTCGCGCATGGCAGAGCGCATCGGAGAACCCGCGATCGCCGCCGAGTGGCAGACCAAATACGAAGCAATCAAAAACACAGTAAACACCTACTACTGGGACGATGAAGACGGATTCTACTACGACATCGCCGAAGACGGTTCGAAGCACTTCAAAGTCAAAACACCCGCCTCCTACTGGCCCCTACTCGCCGAAATGGCCTCGCCTGAACAAGCCGCCCGCATGGTCGAGCACTTACGCGATCCAGAAACCTTCGGCGGCATTCGCCCATGGGTGACCGTGGCGCGCAACGACCGTCACTATTATGGCGGGGATGGCGACTACTGGCGCGGTGGCATCTGGCTTCCGACAGCTTACATGGGCACCAAAGCACTCGAAAAATACGGCTACCAAGCCGAAGCCGACGAAGCCGCCGAGAACCTGCTCGCCCACATGTATCGCACCTACCATGCAGTGGAACCGAATACGATTTGGGAGTGTTACAGCCCGAGCCGCGACTACCCTGTGGTGCGCCGCAATGGTCACATTGTGCGACCGGACTTTTGTGGCTGGTCGGCCCTCGGCCCCATTTCCATGTTCATCGAAAATGTGCTCGGCTTCCATACCGTCGATGCCAAACACAAACGCATCGAATGGCGCCTGCATCAGCAAAACCGCCACGGGGTGAACAACTTCAAGTTCGGCGACACGGTTGCCAACATCCTTTACGACGGCGTCGGCACGGTAACTGTATCGAGCAATGCCCCCTTTGAATTAGTCATCAATGGCACTGCCCATGCAATCCCGGCAGGCGAAACGGCCCTCGCTGTCACAGCGCCTGCTCCCGCAGCAGTCCAACTCGATGTCGTGCATGCCGATGGTTCCGGCAACTATGCGCGTGGCAGCGTTGTCACACTCAATGCACCGACCAGCAAAGACGGCAAGAAATTCTACAACTGGACCAGCAACGGTGGCATCATTGACAGCCCGGATTCCAAAGAAACGCTGTTCTGGATGCCAGCGACCGCAGCAACCATCACGGCCAACTACAAAACGATCTGCACTGTGCGTTTCGTGATTCCCGAGACACTCAAGCGCACTGGCGGCGGCGCTCTGGAGCAATTGATCGCCGAAGGTAAAAACGCCCAAGCCCCCATCGTTCAAGCAGGCTATGGCTGGGCCTTCGACGGCTGGGATCATCAACTGGACAACATCACCGGCGATGTCGTCATCAAGGCAATCACTAGTCCCAGTAATGCCCTGCTCAGCAATAGCGATTTCGCAGCGGGCATCAAAGAACCCGCAACATGGGATGAATACACGGTGCAAAGCTCCGAACTCGACCTCTGGTATATCCCCCTTTTCGGTGATCGCTTTCGCTTAGAAGAACATGCGGAGCGCGCCCCCTACCTCATCACCGGTAGTATGACCAAAGGCACGAATTTCTATCAAACACTGAAAGCTCCCAGCTCCGGCATCTACACCTTCGGCTTCGACTACAAAAGCGTGGATGCAGCATCCAGCCAGCCCAACCAACTCTCCTGGGCAGTCTGGGGCTACACCGCAGACGGCAAAGATGAACGCCTCACATACGGTGGCGACTTCGCGACACTCGCCGAGCTGCCGCAATCCGGCACCCTTCTGGCATCCGGCGACTTCCAGCCCGGCAGCACTGACTGGCAAACTTACCAATCCAATGCCTTCACAGTTCCAGATGGACTGAGCCGTATTGTCATCGGCATCCGCGTCAACGGAATCGACGCTCATCAAGGCGACCGCATTAGCATCGACGCCGTAGCCTTCGACGCATTCACGGGGAATTAATAGTTCATCAAAGGCAGTGGAAACCTCGTGCAATGTAGCGGAGAAGGATGTCGAGTTAGGCACACACTCGAACCAATAAACCGCGCCATAGCACCCCATAATCGTAGCGAACCCGCGCCAGCGGGGTCGAGTATACGCCATGCCTCGCTAATCATCGACGCGACTGGCGTCGCATCGCTACAGCAATCCTACAGTATAAATTTCGTAGCGAACCCTTGCCCGCCCACTCTACTTGCGTGCACTTCGTAGCGCTTCCACTGTATCTGGCGATGGAGCGTATCAATCCTCGTCCACACTCTCGGCCTCAGGCACATAGAAATCTTCGATGATTTTCACGCGCACCGAACCGACCTCTTTTTCAGTGGTATCGCGCACGAAGATCAGACGGCGCATGTTCTCCACGTTGTGCCATTGCCCACGATACACTCGATAAGGGTTCCCATCCTTATCCATCTCCAGCGCAATGACTGGAGTTTTGGCTTCTTTCTTTGCATCGATCAGTCGCTGATCCTTCGACCGGATCTTAAAACGCTCGTCCCCGAACTTCCAGTAGAGTGCTTTGCTGGTGAGATTGACCAGTAGGCACGTCCCCGGCCCCACTTTAGACCAGCTATCCTCGATGCTGAGCACGCTGAATGCCGGTGTCGCTCCCTTCTCATTCGCAACGAAGAGGAGTAAAGGGGCCACTTGCTCCGGATTGTAGCGATAGGTTGCGACGAGCGAACCACCGCTGGCTTCGTCATAGAAATACAACAGCGGTGCACCCGTGTAGTCATAAGCCTCCGTCTTGGACAAATCATTCAAGCGAACGCGCTGACGTTCCGAATCCTCCGGAGATCCGATGTAGAGTTCCATCATTCGGAGTTCCTGCGACATCGCCAAACAACGAAAATCGAAACTCACGGACTGCGGCTCATCTTGCGCGACCAAGGCAACAGGCAGAGCGAGAAAATGAACGAGATATCTAAAAAGTTTCATAACAGTGGAGTGACTCGGCCTGACTTAGATTTCATTTGGATCCAAGTGACGAATACTAATGATTTTAAATTTACGCCCGAACCGCTCATTCGTGACGTTCAGGTCGGCCAATTCGGTATCCGCCGAATCAATACGATCCACAAATTCAGGCACCTGCTGCACCGTCGCTTCAAGATACACCTCCGAACGTGCTCCGGTGACAGGGTTACTGGATTCGCCATAACTACGTATCGTGAACGTGTTTGACTTCACAGTCAGATACGGCCCCAAGGAATTCAAGAGATCGCCCTGTAGCAAATAACCTGGGCCAACTCCGTATGAATTACCCGTCCCCGCCTCCGGATCGAGAAAGACGTCATGGCGTCTGCCGAGCGACGGAGAGTTGCCACTGTAGTCGACAGGCAAGCCCAGAGCAAAGTCATCGTTCAACCCGGCATCGTTGATGGCCTGTTGTAACGCGCCCATCAGGCCATCCTCGCCATCGGAAAGCTTGCGGTTTATAAAATCAGACAGTGATACGAACGGACTACGCAGCTTAACCTGATCCACGACGGCCGTGGCCAGATCGTTCAATTCGGTTGCATCCAGCGTGCGGTAGCCACTGCCCGCATTATTTTGAATCGTCGATCCGCTGGGGTGACTCTTATCCAATGTAGGGCGCGAAAAGCGGGAAAAAGCTGCTTGGTCAGGGTTCGTCTCAATCTGAAGCGCCTGCCCTGCCCCATCATTAAGTTCCATGCCAGCAACGGCTTGATTGTATGCGCTACCCAGGAAGGCACGCCACGCGGGGACCGAAGTTGAATTCACATTGAACGCCCCCTCTATTAGCAAATGGGCTGCGATTCGTTCCTCTGGGTTGGTGGCACGATCCTTCAGTGCCTTTTTCAGTTCATTTTTCCCCTGAGTATCAGTGGGGAAATTATAGCCGCTTATCCGTGAATTCTTCAAGGTGTCAGTCTCATCCACAAAGGCATCTATCGCGTCATTTAAAGATC
>Ga0209119_1003883_pt1 | contig 12635 bp, 10 predicted proteins | sample COG_03_FD_184747 | JGI IMG/M metagenome (GOLD analysis project Ga0209119, IMG submission 184747) | Pelagic Microbial community sample from North Sea - COGITO 998_met_03 (SPAdes) (version 2) | ecosystem: Environmental > Aquatic > Marine > Neritic zone/Coastal water | place: Helgoland, sampling... | reverse complement strand
CATCTGCAACTTCACCGTGCCACAAAACATTATCTACAATAACCAATCCACCTTTATTCACTAGTTTTAAAGATCTTTCGTAATATTCTTTATAATTCATTTTATCAGCATCAATAAAAACCATATCGAATTTATTATTCTTTAATTCTTCCAAACTATCTAATGCAGGCTTAACAATTGTTTGAATTTTATTGTCCAGATTAGCTTTCTTAAAAAAACTTACTGCAATCTTGTTAGTCTCTTCATTTTTATCAAGAGCTATAAGTTTACCATTCTCTGGTAATGCTAAAGCAATTGAAAGCGCACTTAACCCAGTAAAAGTACCAATCTCAAGAACATTTCTAATGTTAGAGGTTTTTATAATTAAATGAAGAAAATGACATTGAGATGTTGCTACTTGCATTCTCTTAACGTCTCCAAGTGTATTGTTATAATCGATGATTTCTTGCTGGATGGGATTTAACTTTAAACTAAAATCATTTATATATTTTTCAAGCTTTTCAGTAATTCTAATTGCTTTACCCATGGTATTTTAAGTCCTTTGTGTCTACCAATTTCACCACGAGGGCATTAATGAATTTCATGAGTATTTATGCTAATATTTATAATTGAACAAGGTTAATAAGTAAAATTTTTTATTTTATTTTTTCATTTAGTGTTATTCTCGCTTGATGGCTTTTAACTCAAAATTTTTAATTATAATTTTCATTCAACTTATATTTTGCCAAAAATCATATTCTGATAACTTTTACAATTTTAATTATCTTCTATGTGACAGCCTTAAAAATGCAAATTATAATTTTGGTATAAAAAATTCAAAAAAAAATCTTGTAATTTACAAACTCAAAGGTCAATCCTTTAAAAAAACTAAGATAAAAAAAGATGCAAATAGCTTTACGGTAAATCTTGATAAACTAAATCACTTTCAAAAACCTATATATTTGAACTTTCTTAGTAATCATTTTTACTTAAGTGAAAATGACATGTTTTTAGGAGGGTGTTTTGTAGTAAAAAATGAGGGAATTTTAAAATGTAAACTTCAAAGCTACTACAATGTGTTTAATGGTAAATTACCCTTAGCTTGTAATTAAAAATCGTCGCTAGGAGTTTCATCTGTTGTAGTTGATAACTCACCTTGATTAGATGAAGAACTTGATGAAGATGAGGTTGAATTCATCTCATTTTTTGATTGGTTAGCTGCCTCAACACCTTCTGCTGACCATTGAGTAACTGCTACACAACTTGTAGATTTGTAATTAGGACTTGTTATTGGATAAGATCCAATTAACGATTGACCTTTTAATCTCATGCTACTTTTACTGTTAATCAAATTATTTACTTCTCTTGCATTTGTGCTTTCATATGCTTTCATGCCATCCTTCGTGAAAGTTTCGGCTTTATCAATTTCTTTACGCATTTCCTCATACATAACTTGTTCCCTTGCATAAGAAACCATGTTTTCATAAGCTCTACTTTCAGCAATGTCACAAGCTGTTGATAAAGCACCTGGATCATTTTCAATAGATGGTGAAGCTTGACCATAAGATACAAGAACCAAGTTTCCATTTTCATTTACATACATTTTTGTACCAAAAGAGGCTAATAATGAATTTGGATCATCGAGTTTTAGTTGCTCTTCAATTGGTTTTTGAGCTGTTCCTTTAGGTACATTTGTGCTTCCACCTTTAATAGCTTGAGCTAATTGGTTTAATTTAGGACTCCACAGAGTTACAACGCTAATTTCACCTCTTTCACCAGCATTGGATTTTTCAAAAATTTTATAAGTTTGAAACCCACTTATCATAGATTGAGCCGTAGCTGTAAAAAGATTTGTAATCTCTCTAGATCTCAAAACCTTTTTTTTAATCGCTTCTTTATCCGCATCAGCCATCTCTGGATTATAACCTTCTTCTTTAAGGGCGCTATCTAGTTTAACACTGATTAATTTTTTTAATTTATCAAATGAACTTGTGTCTGTACCTACTGCTGTTTTTATTGCATCTTCAGCCATTGTATCAGGCATTAAATCTTCATAAGTTTTAGATGATAGTTCTCTAGTGATTTCTAATCCTAATGATTTCACATAATTTGTTTTTGCCGCAAGAAAAGCTTCATTAAAAGCTGCAGATCTTGCGTCATGTATCATTTTATTATCTCTATTTGCAGATATTTCTCCATCACCAACAAATACAAAGTAAGGTGTCCCATTTTTTTTTACATTTCTTCCTCGCTTCATATTTTTTGATTTTAAAAACTTATCAACATCACTTCTAACATTTGGAGTAAATGTAGCTCCTCCTGCAGATGCTGGATTTAAATCGGGATTTTCCTCAGCGTAAGAGTTTACTGAAAGCAAGCAGCACAAAATTAATGTTAAGTAGAATTTAATAAGTTTCATCTATTTTTTTCTTTTTTTTCTCAATTTTTTCTTTAGCTTGATTTTGTTTTAACTTTTTAGCACTTTTGAATGGTTTTATCATATATTTTCTAGGTTTAAAATTACTTTCTAAGTCAAGATTCAATTCAATTATTTTAGCAACTGAAAACTTTGAATTACTATCTACAATTTCAACTAAACCTACTTTTGTTTCTACGTTTCCTAAAGTTTCTCCAGTATAGCTATCTTTTATTTTTTCATCTGACCGTTCATATAAACTATATTGATCATTTAATTTTATTTGATTTCCTCCTTGCCCAAGATATAGAAGCTCCCCCTCAATTTTTTCAACTAATATTGGGTAAATTGCATACATAACCTCTACCCCAGCATTTTGAGCAGTCATATCAGATAAATAAACAAGAGGTTGATTTTGCTTTTTTAAATTTACTTCCAAATTAACGCTAGATGAATATTTAATTTGCCTTGTAGGAACATCAATTATTCTATAGCTAAAATTTAATACACCCATTGTTTTTTTAATTATTTTTTCAGAAGTTAAAAATTTTTTTTCAACTTCTTTTATCTCTAAGTTATCAACTCTACCAACAACAATATAGTCAGCAAACAAAGCTTGACCTATTTTTACTTGATCATCAATATTTTCAGATTCTACTAAATTAGAAAGTTCACCTTTAATTTCCTCTTCAAACTCTCTATCCAAAACAGTAAATTTTCTTGTTTGAACCAGGTAAGTTGAGAACTTTTGATTTAGTAATTCCCTAAAATCATCAGGTGAAAAATTTTCTAATTCAATTCTTCCAACATTAAGTCTAAACGGGACTACTGCAATACGTTTTCTTTTTGCAGTCTTAGAGAGTGCAAATTTCGCTATAGTAACTTTGATTTCTACATTGAATATCCCATTAGAATCCTTAGTTTCACTCAAAATTTCAAAGGTTTTAATTGAACCTTTTGTTTTTTCATTAATAGTTTGTTGCAAATCTCGTGTTAAAGAAGCTGAAGATCCTTCGTTAGTTGTAACACTTTTGTCAATCGTTTTTAAAACAGATTCACTCTCAACACTCACACCGTTTACTTTTGAGATTGCTCTTGTGAATGCTTTTTTTAAAGCTATTTCAAAAGTTTCTCCTGAACCTTTTGCATTTGTCTCTACATATTTTACTTCTGCAAAAGAAGTTGAGTTAAAAAAAAAAACTAAAGTACCTAAGAGTAGAAAACTAATTAATTTTTTTTTTATGTTAAATAATACAAACATTAAAAATTAAATTAAAGATCACCTAGCTTAGCAGTGGCATCATCAGCACCTTTTACATCCCTACTTTTCGCTCCTGAAACTATAAGTTTGCCAACTGTTGTGGCGCTTTTAACGTATTCTGGAATTTTTGGTAATACTTTAATAAAATCACCCATTTTAAGTGCTGCCATTTTATCAGCCTTCAAAGCGTCTAATAAATTTTTTGCTTCTGGAGGTAACTTTATTGTACCAAGAACACCTTTAACTGCATGGGGTAATGATTTTGCATATGAGACTTTTGCTTCAGCACTAGTTGCAGCTTCTTTAGTAAGAGCGCCTTCAATAGCTGTTGAGTTTTCTGATACTGAGTTAAAAGCATTCGTTAATCTTTTTCCCTCTTTATTTTTATCATTTTTAACAAAATCAATCGACTTTCTTGTCTTGGCAGCCTCATCGTTCATTTCTAAAGCATCGAATAAATGTGCTTGAGCTTCCATGTATTCTAACGATGATTCAAAAAAAATTTTAGTAAATTGTAATCTTAGTTCATCAGTTTTTCCACCACTACCTGTTAATGAAATAGCATTTGCTGAAACAGACAAAAAGATTGAAAACATAGATGTCAATAATAAAGATAGTAATTTATTTTTCATAAAACTCCGTTTAAATATTTGTTATAATAAAGTTATGTTAATATAGATTTAATTATGAATAAAGTATTTTTATTTTTAGGAATATTGTTTTTTTCCTCAATTTCATGGGTCGCAAATGCTCAAAATAAAGTAATATTTGGTGGTTTCTCTTTTGGATCAATTTTACCTAAAGACACAACTACAAATACTATATTTAAAGAAAATGGTGGAATGCTTTTTATCAACAAACTTCTGGTTAAAAAGACAAAAGAAATTTCTAATGAAAGTTTTTTAGTTGACTTCAGTCTTTTAAAAGATGAAGCAAGCGAGAAAGATCAAAACATCATTGTTCTAGCTCTAGACAATGAATACATTAATGATGTATCAATTCCTGGAGATAACTTAACAAGAACTGATATTATACTAAATTTTCAAATTATTTTCTTCAACGCAAAAAATAATTTTTTGACAGCATCTATACCACTTGAAATTTCAAAAAATATTTCAAGCGTTGAAAAGTTAAATAATTCTCAAATCAAATCTGAATTAAAAAAGATGTATGAAAATGAAGTTTTAAAATATTATTATGAGTTACTAAATAATTTTACACTCAAAAGTAAATTTAAAAATCGTATTGGTATTACTGAGGTAAATTTTGAGGACAATGCAAAAGAAAATTTCAAAAAATATTTAGATGAAAAAGATATTTTTTTAAAAAATAAATTTGCAAAAAGCTTAAGTTCATTTATTGCTTTTAATAATGACATTGCAATAGTCCCTTTCGGTCAGGATAGAACCACTAATACTTTAACGCTTCGATTTGAAAATACTCAAAGAGAAATTAAACTTCCTGATCCTGACTATCACATACATTTAACGATTAGAGGTTTTAAAAATGTTTTATTTAAGGAAGGCAATATAGATGAACAATGGATTTATGGAAGTTATACAAATATCAAGATCATACAGCCAGATCAGCCAGATAAAAATTTGAAGATTAAAATGGATGAGAAATTTAAAAATGGATTAAATGTTGAAATATCCAAAAGATCACTGGAAAACAAGGAGTCTTTTGAATGGATTTTCTTTAACGATAGTCTTAAAGTATTGTTTGATAATTTTAGTAAACAAACATTAGAATTTGATAAAAAATGGATAAAAAGTTCTAATGATAATAAAAAAATTGAAAAAATTTTTAAGGAGTTAAATGATATTTATGAAAGCTGCAAGTAATTACATTAAGTTAGTCATACTAATTATTTCAACATTAATCATTTCTAATTTAGCAAATGCAGTTGAGTTTAGAGGTTCTGCCACAGAAAGATTTGAAGGTTTTTATACAAAGAAAAAAGCTCAGGAGGCAATGGATTTGGCAAAAACTAAGGCTTGTACAAATGCATTTAATAAATTTATCAAAGGAATGGAAGAATCTAAAAGAATGATTTTTGAAAGTATTCAAGATCAGATTTATAACAATTTAAATGAGTACATGACATGCTCAGTTGTGGTTGAAGAAAATGTAGATAAAAAAGAAAAAAAAGTTGTTGTTGTTATGAAGGCAGATATCGACACAACTAGATTAGATATTGAAATTAAAAAAAGTTCTAAAGTTTTTGATTCTGATAGCAGTGAAAAATCAAAATTAGCTATGATTTTTTTCTCTAGAACAGTAGCGGGTCAAAGACAATTTGACGAAAGAGTAACTAATGTAGAAAAAAATACTACAGGAGTTGAAATAAATGAGGAAGAAAGTGAGTCCGGTGTTTCTTCAATGACAACTGAGACCAATGTTAGTGAAACAGGTGGAAGTACTCTTAAAAAAGCTGATGTCACAGAATTTATTGTAGATGATAACGACACAGTAAAACTTGAAGCAGGTATGAAAGAAATTTTTACAAAAGCTAGATTTGAACCAGTCTCTGGAGGAAGACAGGTAAGAAAAAACTGGAGAAAATTAAAAGGTGAGATAGTTGACTCTCTAGAGTCTGGTGGTGGGATTCCAGAAGAGGTAAGATGGGAAATCGAAGATATATTGATGGAAAAAAATGTAAGCTATGTTGTTTTTGCTTATTTTGATGTCGGGGTACCTGATAAAGATTCTGTTACGGGCAATCAAACAGTTAATGTTGCTTTAACTATTGCTGAAATTACAAGATTAGGTGATTCAGATCCTGTTAGTTTAGGAACAATTTCGGGTGTTCAAATGAGGGGACAAGGTTCAACTAACGATATTGCAAAAAATAATGCAATTAATCTTGTGTCAAAAAAAACTGCTGAAAAATTGGTAGCCTTAATTAACAGTAAAGGAATTAATTAATATGAGAACTTTAACAATATTTATTTCATTATTATTTTTACTTAATAGCTGTACAACTAATAAAAAATTTGAAAAGGAAACTTGTCAACAAATATACGGGCTTTTCACAAAATCAGTAAATTGTCTTGAATTAAAATTTATCAATATAAATCCAAAAAAATATAAGAAATATGAAGAAACACATAAGCTAATCTTAAAAGCCTTGGCTGATCAAGTTTATGAAAATAGAATTAATAATGTTCAAGTTTGGTTAATTTATGATGATATCATACTTAATTTTAAAAAAGCCAAAAAAAAAGAAGGATATCTTACTACTGTATTGTCTAAATATTATTGAAGATTAATAAATTTTTAAAATGATCAATTTTAATAAATTTCTACTTACCATAATATTTTTGGGTTTAAGTCTTACAGTTACAACTCCAGTAGAAGCACAAAAACTATCCATAACATTAATGACTGATGAGGAATTAATTTATAATAAATGTATATATACTAGAGATGGGTCCTCTACCCACATAGCAAAAAAAAGAAATGATCATGGATGGGATCAAATGTCTGTTTGCAAAACATACACAAAAATTCCCAGTGGTGAGGACTTATCTAAACCAAAAAGTCCACAAAAGAAAATAGGTATATCTCGAATGACTGATGAGGAATTAATTTACAATAAATGTATATATTTTAGAGAAAATATTCCTACCCACATAGCAAAAAAAAATAAGGCTTACAAATGGGATATTCAGTCTGCATGTAAAACATACACAAAAATACCTAGTGATGGCGACTTAGCTGAGCCTGAAAAACCAAAAAAAAAATTATCAGGTGAACTTATGACTGAGAAAGAATTGATTTATACAAAAATTCCTAGTGGTGAGGACTTATCTAAACCAAAAAGTCCACAAAAACTATCCATAACATTAATGACTGATGAGGAATTAATTTATAATAAATGTTTATATACTAGAGATGGGTCCTCTACCCACATAGCAAAAAAAAGAAATGATCATGGATGGGATCAAATGTCTGTTTGCAAAACATACACAAAAATACCTTCAAAATCTACAGACAATCTTATTGCTAATGCAAATGAATCAACAAAGAAAAATATTATACAAAAAAAATCTTTAACTGATGAAGAGAAAATTATTGATTACAAAAAAATTGAAGAAGAAAAAAAAATAATTGCACAAAAAAAAGCTGCTGCTGAAGAAAGAAAGAGACTGGCCAATAAAAAAATTGAAGAAGAGAAAAAAAAGATCTTAGAAAAAGAAAAAGTAGCTAAAATTAAAATTGAAGAAGAAAAAAAAAGATTAGCTAAAATTAAAATTGAAGAAGAGATTCAAAACCAAAAATTGATTTCCTCTAACAATAATAAATCAAAAAAAAGGAAAAGTACTAGAAATAATTCAAATTCAAAAAATTTTTTAGAGGCTATAGCTAAAAATGAAATTATAATTGACGATAGAAAGAAAATTATAAGATATGAATGTCAACAGCCTTGGGACTTAACAACTGAAGATTACAGACCATTACTTGATATATATGAATTGGATTTAAGAGACAGAACTCTTAAAGGAACTCATAGATATATTACCGACAAAGAATATACTGATGAAAGAGTTTATCCAATCTTAGCAACTGATAAGGATAGAGTTTTGGTTCGATATGACTCTCCAAATGGTAATTTTAGTACTAAATTTTTCTTCAACTATGGAACTGACCAAAGCATAGTAGCTGCAGATAATTCATATAAAACAAAATCAAAATGTGTGAATAGAGATTATTTTGTAGATATAGAAATTGCTAGTACAAATGTAGCTAAAGTAGATATTATAAAAAATGATCTTTTGGCTTTAGAGTTAACCAAAAAAGAAGCTATTTTAGCTCAAAAAGAAATTGAAAAAATTGAAAAAGAACAAAAAGAATTACTGGCAAATCAAAATAATATTTTAAAAAATCAGAAACAAAAACCTACAAAAGTTGCAAAACTTAAAGTTTATGATGACCCTAAAAAGTTAAATATTTCTCTGGCTTCATCAATTTCTAAATCCCAATTAGAAAAATATAATTCAACAAACGCTGTGTCATATCTGTTTTTTGAATCTTCTGAAAATTATCTAATTTCTTTAGAATTATTATATCGAGCCTACGATCTAAATGCAGAAGCGGAAAATATTAGGTCTCATCTCACGTACATGAAAGAGAGTAAAAGCAGTGAAAAAAACAGACTAAGTTCTACAAGACAGATTGTACAAGCTCAAAGTCTTTTAATTAGGAATAACATTAAAGATGAAAGTCTACAACTATCAGAACAAGGAAGGATCTACTACGCTCAATCACTGCCTTATGCTTTAAATGCTGCAATTTCTACTTACAATCTTTATCATGCAGCAACTAACGCTGTAAAAAATGTAGGTAATAATGGAGATATTGTTTTTGGTATATTAAATAATTTAAATAATATTATGGGTATAGCCCAAGTTTTACCTCAACTACCCTCTTATTCAAAAAATATGTATCAGACTACTAGATTAATTATTACAGGTGCAAAGATTAGAAAAATAAAAGATTCCACTAATGTGAATAAAGCACTTGATGAACTTAAATTAGAAACATAATGAACAAAAAATTTTTAATTATTTCATCAATTTATTTATATTTAAATTTTTTTTGTACAGTATTATTGGCTAGCAGCGATACTGTGATAAAAATAGATCCTAATAAAATTAAAGAAGGTGTTAACAAAATTTTTTCAGGAGAAGTTCCTAAACTAGAAATTGCTTTAAGAGGTAAAAAACTCAGCGATTTTTTCAAAGATAATAACTTAAGTTTGAATTTTAATGAAAAAAATAAAGAATACAAATTCAAAGATGGGACTTACGAAGTATTTAATGAAAAAAAATTAGTAGAAAGTGGTAGATGGAAAATCCATGGTTTAACAAAAGGTCAAATAAAATTAAATCCTGAAAATGGCTCTCAAAGTTACTATTTTAAAAAAATTGCAAATAAAAATATAATTTATTTTTTTGATAAAGTTCCAGGAAATCAAGATGCAAAAAAAACATTAATTAAAATTGAGAGTATTGATAATAACGAAGGTTTGGGGAAAGTAGCTTCAAATAAAGAGCCTAAAAAAGAAAAACCCAAAGAAGTGGTAGAAAATAAAGAGACAAAAAAGAAGAAACCAAAAAAAGTTGTAAAAAAGAAAGAGCCTAAAAAAGAAGACCCAAAAAAAATTGTAAAAAAGAAAGAGCCTAAAAAAGAAGACCCAAAAAAAATTGTAAAAAAGGAAAAACCTAAAAAAGAAGAGTTTAAATTCTCAAAATTAACTGAAAAACAAAAAAAAGAATTTGAAAAATTAGAGAAAGAAGCACAACAACTTAGAATAATAGATTCTGACGATAGTTATATTGAAATTACTAAGGGAAAAATTAAAGGAGCACAATTTATAGCATCAAATCATTGTGCAAAGTATAAAAAATTTGCTTATAAATTTGAGGATAGCTCATATGGAAAATGGTATGAGTCATTTAAAAGATCAACCTATTTTTATTGTTCAGATCTTTTATTATTTACAAATCCATTTACTAATAAAGAGGTAACATGGACCAATTATGATGATAAAAATTTTTATGAATTTCCTAATGAACATCTTTTTGTTTATAGGAAAATATCCAACTCTTATAAAAAAATTATAAATAAAGAAAAAAAAGAAAATCCTAAGAGATTTGTTAGTAGTAATTTTAGAATAATCCATAAAGATAAAGATTCAATACATATATGGGGAAATGCTTTGGGTGATTTATTAAGAGAAAGATATGTTGCAAACGAACATTGCTCTCAGCAAAATAAAAAATATTATTATTTTGAAGATAGCATCCAAAGAGGTCAATTTGGTTCCATATATTTTTTCTGTAGTAGCAACCATTTGTCAATGAGTCCTTATGGAACATCCTCACCATTAATGTATGCATCAGGTAGTGAGAATTATTCTGTGGATGGAGACAATTTTAATGCATCACAAATGCTTAAATATAATGTTACAAGTAATACTACTTATTTTTATTTTGAGTCTACAGACAACTTAATGGGTTCGCTTCAATTATTGTATTTAGCCTATGGAGAAAACGTCAAAGCTGAACAACTTAGAGCACAAATGGCTTATAATAAGGAAAGCAAATATTCTGAGGCTGATAAATTAGAGACCACAAGAACAATTGTAGACAGTTACTCCTCAGAAATTCTTTCTAAAATTAATAATGAAAGTTTAACCTTAGATAGCAAAGGTAAAGACTACTATTATCAAGCGCTTCCTTATGCACTTGAAGCAGCTAAAAATGTAACCTCTCTTATACTGGTTATAAATGAAACATTTCAAAAAGGCACTAAAGATGCAGATAGTTTACTTGCTTACTCTGGAGAATTTATTGGATTATTATCTATATCAAAAGATCTTCCAAAATTAGCTAAAGACGTATTTAAAACTAGTCAATTAGTATTCAGTGGCGCAAAATCAAAAAAAATAAAAGATAATGAAAAATATGATAAAGCGCTAAGTGAGCTTAATTTCGAAATATAATAAAGATGACAAAAACCTTGGTGAAGCATTAGATGAATTAGATTTGTCAGTTTAATTTATTTAACTTTATTTATCACCTTTTTTAAAACTTTAAGATCTTTTTTAATTTTTTTTTTGCTTGTTTTTTTTAACCAATTAGGATCTTGTTTAATTATATTTTGAGAAAAATCATTAAATAATTTTTCAATATTATAAAAATATTTTCTCCAATGATTTATTTCAGATTGATTTATGGGTATTTTTACCTTTGTAACCCCTCTCAATGCTTCATCAAAATATACTTGATCTATTTCTGGTTGATGAATCTTTATGTCAAAAAATGATCCATATACATAAAGGTTTTCTGAAGGTGATGATTTTGCTAAAACTTTTTTAAATCCTTTTAATTTTAAATTAATATGAAAGTCTGGATTAGGTAATTTCAAAGAATATATCTCATTAGATTGAATAAATCTTAATTTCATTGCATTTCCTATCACTTGGCCCTCTGTGTAGGGTACCATTGATATATTGTGAATATATGAAAATCTTTTTGAAAATGTTTGGGCTAATAAATTCTTGGTGGCATTTAAATATTTTTTAGAGTTTAAAGGCATGTCATTAAATGCTCTATCATCGATTTCTACATTGGTAATACCAATTCTAAGATTATATTTTCTCTTTAGATCAAAATTATTAATAATGTTTTCAATTCTATTAAATGGCCTATCTTCTAGATAAAAATCTTTTATTCTTTTTAGAATTTCATTTTGGGTAAATTTTTTTTCTGAAAGCATTGAGATTTCAAAATCAAACGGCAATGAAGCAATTAGATTTTTTGTATCAAAATCATAAAATAAAATCTCAAAGTAGCAGTCATAAAATCCATTATAAACTTGACTTGAATAATTGTATTCTTGAGAAAACTCTTCATGCTGGAGAGCAACTGCCATAACTACTGACCCATTTTCTAATTTATCTAAATCAATTAGCTGATCAGAAATCAATGAAATATTTCTAAAATTAGATTTACCAATACTTTCATTTAATTCTGAAGAAATAATATTTATTTTAGTTTTTGGATTAATTTCTTTAATTAACAAAGAGCTATATTTTGAATATTCTTTATTAGATTCATAAGTATTAGAAAATGAAAAACCCGAATAATAAACTTTTAATTTTTCGCTATAAGCATTTGTATTAACTAAAATTAAAAAAATAAAAATTACAAATTTTAATGTTATTCTATAAATATTTAATCTCATTTATGAGATTAATATAATATATGAAATAGATAAAATCTTTATTTAAAATTATTTTAATTTCTATGTTTTGTGGGACTGTATGCAGTTGAATTATCCATTAAATTATCTGCAGCAAGAATACCGATGATGGCTACAACGACTAAGAGTTCTATTAGGGTGAATGCTTTGCGGTTCATTATTTATCACACCATTGTTGCCAATTATCCATCAAAAAAGTTTTATTTT
>Ga0209119_1003878_pt1 | contig 12642 bp, 14 predicted proteins | sample COG_03_FD_184747 | JGI IMG/M metagenome (GOLD analysis project Ga0209119, IMG submission 184747) | Pelagic Microbial community sample from North Sea - COGITO 998_met_03 (SPAdes) (version 2) | ecosystem: Environmental > Aquatic > Marine > Neritic zone/Coastal water | place: Helgoland, sampling... | reverse complement strand
GTTTATTACTTAAGAATCAGTTTATTACTTAAGAATCAGTTTATTACTTAAGAATCAGTTTATTACTTAAGAATCAGTTTATTACTTAAGAATCAGTTTATTACTTAAGAATCAGTTTATTACTTAAGAATCAGTTTATTACTTAAAGATTTAATATAAATATTATTTATTTAAGTGTATTAAAAAATGAGTAAAACTCTAAAAAAGGAAAAAAAAAAAGATATAAAAGGAAAGGAAGAATTACTCTTAGTTTCATTAACTGAATTTTATGATATAGAAAAGAATAAGATAGAACTAATGGATATTTTAGAAGGTAAAAATAAGATTAGTTTAAGAATTATAGATTGGTTTGTAACTAATTATTCTAAAAAGTATAATATAGAATATACATTAAAAAAAAAAATTACTAGTCCTAAAAAAAGAAAGTCTAAAATAATTAAAGGAAAAACTATAAAAAAAGAAACTAAAAGTAGTAATTTAAATCACATTAACGTTTTTTTGGGATACAAAGACCAACTTAGTGGATATTCTAAAAAGAATTTTGATCCATTTTGTAGAAGAAATAGAATTGATTTCGTTTTTAAAGATGGTGATAAAATAACAACTACTGTAGGGCAACTTAATTTTTTTAGATGGGCTATTTATAGTAATGTTATAAATTATATTATTAATAATTATAAACATATAGAAGATGATATGAACCAAAATACAAAAAAAAAGAAAGAATTAGAAACACCTAAAAAAAGCAAGAGTAAAAGTTCAAAAAAACATAGGAAAAAAAGGTCTCCATTATCTATAGCAGCAACCAAGAATATGAATGTTAATAAAAATCCAGTAACGTTAAATTTTGATTAAAGTATAAACCCATCTAAGACGAAATCGTGATAAATAAATATGTAGAAATACTAAAAAGTAAACCACCCCAAATAGAATCTAAAATAGATAAATCTAATCTATAATTATTTATTATAGCCATATTAGTAAAATCATATATTGAATAAATACACACTCCTAAAATTGATGATCTAAATAAATTTTGTTTTAATGTATGTTTCTTTAATTCTTGATAAATAAAAACATACCAGACTAAAATTAAAGAAATATAAACAATAATAGTAGGTCCAAGTTTAAAATCTATTTTACTACCTTGTATTTTGGTAATCATTTTCCCAAATTCATTAGAAATATTTTTTAGATATATAGAATCTAATAATAATAATATAATTGAAAAAATAAATAAATCCTTAATCATTTATATTATATTTAAACATTATAATTAAAATTTCGTCTATTATTTTTACGATGAACTATATGTTTTGGACACGTTTCATCTTCTAGATAATTAATAAATATTTACTTATAATGTTTAATACCTTCATAATTTAATAAAATTGGTTGCTTTTCTAATACTTTTTTGGTTTCAAAAATATAATTATCACAAAAATGTAAAAAGTTATCTCTATTTATATTTGGCTTACAAATAGAACAACCATCTGGGTATTGTTTATTAGATATAAAATTAGCACTATGCGTGACTTTCTCTAGGACAAAGTAAATTTATATATTTTACTAATGACATTTTATAATTAAGCCAATATAAATATGCCAATATAAATATGAATACTGATAAAAATTGAAATTATAAAATATTTTAATTTAAATAAAAAATGTTCTATATTGAAGGAAATATCGGTGCCGGTAAAACAACATTCATTAAACTTTTTCAAAAATATTTAGAAAATGTTCTAAAGGATAGTCATCTTATTCTAGAACCTGTAGATTCGTGGTTAAATACAAAAGATTCTAAAGGTAAACATATTTTAGAATATTACTACGAAGACCCTAAAAAGCATGGTTTCACATTTCAAATGAATGCGTTTATTAGTAGAGTATATGAAATTGAAGAAATGAAAAAGTTAAATAAAAAGTATAATTTCGTGGAGCGGTCAGTCTTTACAGATAAGAATGTATTTACGGCTCTTAACTTTCAAAATAGTAATATTGATGAAATTCAATTAAAAGTATATGAGAAATGGTTTGAGGTATTTTCTGATAAATTTAATTTAAAATCTAATGGTTATATTTATCTTAAAACCACTCCTGAAATTTGTAATGAACGAATTAAGAAAAGAGACCGTAGTGGAGAAAGTTCAATTCCATTTGAATATCTGGATAGATTAGATATTCTACATGATATTTGGTTAAATGACGAAAAGAAAAAGGGGATTCCCGTATTAGAATTGGATGTTTCTATTGATTATATTAATGACTTGGAAAAACAAGTTGAAATGTTTAATAAAATTATAGACTTTGTTACAAATATTGAACTTTAAATAAAATATTGATAATAGAGTATATGGCGAGAAATAAAATTAGAAGATATGGAACACGAGCGGAAGTTATGAGCGGAACTGCTCGAATGACCCAAGGGAGATTAACTAAATCTGATTTTATGTATAATACTAAAGGATATATAGTGAGTAAAAAGAAATCAATAAAGATGAAAGGAGAAGAAAATCCTTTAAAAAAACAAAAATACTTACAGACTAAAAAAGGTAAATTTGGTCCTGCTAGAAAGAAAACTATAAAAAAGAAAAATAAACTATAAAAAGAAAAAATAAACTATTTTTAATTTAACCCTTAAAACATTTTTACTATAATAGGTGGTATAAAAATACCAAGAATAGCACCCACAATAATACCTGCCGCATCAGACCATACTGGAACTGAATCAACACCAGTACTAATTTTAATAACATTACTTAAGAATGCTGCAATAAAAGCACCTAATACAGAACTATACGTATTACCTACTCCCGCTGCAATAAACCCTTCGGTTGGTAAAAATGGTTCTAACGCGTCCATACCAAAGAACATACCCGCATTATCTATAAATCCAAAAACTGTTCCGAAAACCATACCTACTAAAACATTCTTCATTGGTGGTAGTCCAGTTGTTCCATTAATAAATTCTGTAACAGTGAATTCTTTATTTTCAGTTTCTTTATAATGATTTTTAATATAGTTATAACATACTACTCCTATAACAATTATTATTATCAAACTCGCCCATAGCAATGTTGAAAGTTTTTTTTGTTCTAATTTTGTTGGCATATACATATATATAATTTTTTTTTTTTGATTTATTTTTTTAATTCTTTTTAATTCTTTTTAATTCTTTTTTAATTCTTTTTTAATTCTTTTTTAATTCTTTTTTAATTCTTTTTTAATTCTATATTAAAATTCTATATAAATTCTATATTAAAATTATTAAAAATTGTTTTAATATCTTTTTTCTCAAGTTCATTTAAAACAGTATCTTTTCTACCAATTGAATTATTTTTAGTCATTTTAACTATCTTTTGTATTTTTTCTATATCTTCAATTTTAAATTTATTTAAAAATGGTTTTACTTTTTCAGAATTCGTAATAAAATAATTTAAAAATATTTCTAAAAGAATATTTAAATTTTCTAAACTATTAATATTAAATATTTTCTTATAATTTGTTTTAAGTTTGAAGTTATTAAGAGAAATAGAAAATTTGGATAATATTTTACTATAAATAACATTTGGATTTTTCAAATATTGGTATCTTTCTAATTTCCCTAAATTCTTAACAATATAAATACTGGAAACATAACCCAAATAGTCTGTAACTTCGTATAAATGTTCTCTATAAAGTTTTCCATCGAGAATATCACCACAAACCAATGCTTTATAATTTTCTTCTAGATTTTCTAGTTTTAATATTTCATCTCCTTTAAAATTTTGATAATTAGTTAAAATATTTTCGTGAATAATTTGGTTAATGACTACATTATATTCGTTAAAAATTTTTAAAAGTTCCTTTTCTTCTAAATCTTGTGTAAGAATTTTTAAACATGAATCGAAAAGATTAGAATTAATATTTTTTTTTTCTATATTTTCCAAAAATTTATCTATTTCTAAACTTTGATTTTTAAAATAAAATTCTAATAGACCTAATAATTTTCTTATATCATATTGGCTATAATCCACAATTTTAAATATTATATCATCTTCTATTTTCTTATTTTCTTTTTCGCAAATATTAACTATTAATTCATATAATTCACTTTTTTTAGGTTTAATAAATTTAATAACTTCACATTCTTTTTTTAAATCTGTTATTTTTTTGCTATGAGATTCATTTGATATACAAATAATAGGATTTGTATACTTTATTGTTTTTTTATTATTTTTCCTTAAACCTTTATTTGGATTAATAAAACGTATTAATTCACTCATACCACCCTTATCTCCAGTGCTCATCCCATCAACTTCATCCATTATTATACCATTATATCGTTTGGAACCCATCATACTTGTGATACTTACCTTTCCTATAATATTTTGTAAATGTTGTTTAACTATTTTTTGGTTTCGTATATCACTCGCGTTAAATTCTATTGTTTCGTAGCCCAATTCTTTTAATAATTTATTTGCTAAAGTAGTTTTTCCTAATCCAGGACTTCCTATAATAAGCAATGCTGGTTTGGTACCTTCTTTTTTAGTTTTATAGTTTTTTAACCACGCTTTTGCTTTTTGAATTTGAAATTTATTACCTACTAAATCATTTATCGATTGTGGTGCGTATTTATTAACTAATAAAATTCCTTTATTATTTTCATTATTTTCATTATTATTTTCATTATTATCTAATTGATTTGTATATTTTAATAAACACTTATAACATTCCATAAGTATTGTTTCATTATTACAATTTTTACATAAATTTTTTCCTAAAATCATAAATAAATATTATTAAATTATATTAAAATATTTAATAATATAATTTTTAAATTAAATTAAAATTAAACACATAAATGATCGATTCCTTCCCAGGATGCTTCGCAAAATTTAGACCATTTACATTTGTTGATATCTTCCGCATATAATTTATCTGAGAAATCCATATCATTTATAGATCCTAAATTACATCTACCAATATTTTTAATATTTTGGCATTTATTATTACCTATACTTTTCCAATAATCTGGACATTGTGGTATTATTTTACTTTTTGTAAGTGCTTCTTGTTTTTTAGTATATTCCCTATAAAGATAATAATAATAACTTGCCATTATAACAAATATAATTATTACAACAAATATTAATTCGAAATTTTGTGAAATTTGTTCTTTCATTTATAATTAACAAATATTTTTTTTATAAATAAGTTTAACTATAAAGGAAATGGATTTGTTGTGGAGAATTCGCACGATTCTCCTTTAGACATTAAGCGAACACTATAATAATTAACAAATAAATAAATCGGTCCAAAGAAAAAAGCGTAAATAGCTGAAAATAATCTATTGGGTTTTCCTTTATTACATTGCAATGAAACTGATAAAGCTAAAAAATTTATAGTTAAAATAACAAATAAAAGAAGGAACATTCCAGCACTTTTTATACCTAACATAAAATAACTCTTATTTACTCCTAAAACCCATGGTGTAGTATTTTCATCTAATGTTTCTCCTGTTAGCCAATGCGGTTGTACCATACTTACTTAAATAGTATAAATATTATAATATTAATAATTTATTTTAATATAATATATTATTTATCATATTCTCTATGACATTTTTTACATAATATAAATAACGGTATTTCATTATGAAATTTAATAAAATCGTTTAATATATCTTTTACTTTTATAGGAGTTATTTCATCAATAAAATGTTTTTTTATAGATTTATTTAATAAAGAAGCTCTGTCACAATTTAGTTTATTACAATGTGCTCTATCCAATTGAACTAATTTATCTTTCGCAATTTTACAAAAATCACATTTATCGGTGGTATAATTGAAGAACGAATTAATTAAATTTTTAGAAGGCCCTCCTTTAAGATGTGCTAAAATATCTTTTTCTGTTCCAACTAATTTTAAATCACTCACTAAACAATTCATTTTTGATTTTTCTAATTTTATATAAATATGTTCGGTTCTTTTAATAGCATTCTTATATATTTCAGAGTCGTTGTTATTAATTTGGTCCATAATGAAGACTATATTATATGAATTTATTATACAATTTATTATTCAAATTATTATACAATTTATTATTCAATTTATTATTCAAATTATTATACAATTTATTATTCAATTTATTAATTTAATAATATTCATAAATATTATATGAGTTTAAATAAATATGTTGTGGCGATTCCATCTTATAAAAGACCTACAACTTTAAAAAATAAATCATTAAGAGTTTTACAAGAGCATAATATAGACCCTAAACGAATTAATATTTTTGTTTCAGATAAAGAACAGGAAAATATTTATAAGAAAGAATTACCTAATAATTCATATAATAAAATTATAGTGGGGGAACCTGGAATTAAAAATATTAGAAATTTTATGCCAAAGTATTTTAAGGAGGGGCAGAAGATTTTTTATATGGATGATGATATTAGCGAAGTGTTTCAAAATTTTAATCAAAATAAAGTGCCAAATAAGTTAAATAAAAATACTTATGATAAAAAATATAATAAATTAAAAAAAATTAAAAATCTCCATAATTTTATTGAAGAGGCATTTTCTTTAGCAAAAAAGAAAAAAATGGATAATTGGGGAGTATATCCAGTAGAAAATCCATATTTTATGAAACCTACCACCAAAGAACCAGAGGATTTTACATCAACTTATTTATCGTATATTATAGGATTTATGACGGGGGTTATTAATAATAGGAAAGAAGAAATTAGAACTATAGATGATAAGGAAGATTATGAAAGAAGTATAAAATATTATCTTAAGGATGGTGGAGTCTTGCGATTTAATAATATTACTTGTAGAACTAACTGCTATAAAGAACCTGGTGGAATGCAGGTAGAGCGAACAAAACAACGAATTCACGATAGTGCCGTTTATTTAACAAAGAAATATCCACAACTTTGTTCACTAAATACTAAAAAAAAATCTGGTTTTACAGAAGTTAGACTAAAAGATAAAAGAGAAAATAATAATAATAATAATAATAATAATAATAATAGTAATTATAGTTACAGTAATAATATAAATAAACCAGAAACTAAAATAATAGATTTAAGTAAGCCTAGTAGTTGTAAAATGAAAATAAAACTTAAAGAACATAAAAAAATAACAATGAAAAAACCTAATTTTCTAAATAATTTAATGCGTCAGCTGAAAAAAAAAACTAAATTAAAAGAGATACCTAAAAAGAATTTACCTATAAGAAAATGTGGTATGTAATTATAAATGTATGTAATTATAAATGTATGTAATTATAAATGTATGTAACCGACCCTTCTTATGCCGGACAATTAATTGTATTTACTACACCTTTAATAAATAATTATGGTTTTCCGAAAGATATAATAAATAATTACGATATTAATGAAGCAATTGAATCCGATAAACCTAGTTGTAAAGCAATAATAGTTCAAGAATTTACTGAAAATAGTAGTCACTACAACGCACAAAAATCATAAATTATCTTATATTTCTTATTTTATTATAATTTCTTTAATACTTTCAAATGGTGAATTATAGGAGTTTAAAAAAATAATTAAAAAAATTATTCCCACCAATTACTAATGGATAATGTTACTAATGGATAATGTTACTAATGGATAATGTTACTAATGGATAATGTTACTAATGGATAATGTTACTAATGGATAATGTTACTAATGGATAATGTTACTAATGGATAATGTTACTAATGGATAAAGTATTTGTACCCATTGGGAAAAATAAAATAGAAAATAATAATATTACTTATCATTCCCTTAAATACGATGGTTTCCTGACTTGTCTTGTAGATGTCATAGCCATATGGAAACTATATTTTATTTTCTAATTATTTCAATTTAAATAAATAATTAGTTACTAATATTATTTAATTCAAGAATTTATTTAAATCTAATTTTATATTTGTATTTTTGCTGAATTTTAATTCCATTTCTCTAATTCCTTTTTTTTTGTTTTCAATAATTTTACTATAAATTTCTTTTGATACACCAAGAATATTGAAATATAAATTACCTATTTTAATATAATTTTCATTTTGTAAAATAATATTATATACAGGTGCATTATTTTTAATTCTTAATATATTTTCATTATTAATTAATTTTCCTACAGGAATGAACTTATTATTTATTAAAATTAAATGTTCTTCGGTGAGTAAAATATCTTTATTAGGGTAGTTTTTCATAAAGGAATTCTTTTTTATTAAAACTAAAATATTGTAATGTGTAGGTGATTTAAGTAAAGAAATAATTTTTAGATTTCTAATTGTATTGTTGGGTTTCAAATTTTTTATTTTTATTTCTCCTTGGTCTGTATCTATAATCGTGTCTTCGTGAAAACAGATATCATTATTTACTAAAAATTCAACACCGCCGAAAATTATTTGTATACTATTATAACTATAAGTATCCCCAAAACCCTTATTATCACATTCTAAACTATAACTTTCATTATCGTTAGATATTTCACATTTATATTTAGAATTTTCATTACTTTCGGTAGAAGTTTGGGTTATCTTAAAATACGTATCATTATGTTTTAATATTATAAATTTATCTTCCCCTATAAGTGGTATATAATTATATGAATAACTGATATTTATTTCACTACCAGAAGTAAATTTATGAATTTTATAAGTTTTTGTTGATTTTGATAAACCAAGTTGAATACCATCTATTGAAAACTCATTTATACCTGTATTTTCGGAAAAGTATGATGTTACATCTGTGTGTCTTCTGCTATATTTTTCAGTATCATTTTCATTATTTATATTACTGAAATAAGGAGCATTTGAATATTTATCATAAAAATTCTCTTTTAGAATTGAAGAAGTTAGCACATCAGAATTAACACTATGAATTTTCAAAAATTTTATTACTCCTTTAAAGTAAGTTGCCCCTGATTCATTTTTTTGACTGCCGATTATATTTGATTGTCTTAATGTATTCGACAATTGTTTTATTAAATCTATTTCTTTATTTCCTTTCAAATTACCATTTATATATATTTGAATTTTACTAGAACTATCTATATAATGGAGATAAAATAAATAGTGTTGTTCATTATTATCTATAATAATTGTATTATTCGTTTCGGTAGCAGTATTTTGTTGATAACTTACACTTTCTACAGTATCAGTTCTAACTATAAATTTTGTTTTATTGGAAAATTTACAGGTAAGAAAAGCACTTTCAATGTTTGTTTCTCCTTCAACATCTCGAATGGTTTGAAAATAAATACTATCTCTTGTAAGATCATTATTTTTAATAACCATCTCAATAATTATATTTCCACCTAAATTTACACTATCTAAACCTTCTAAATCAATAATATATCCTCCATTTGTACCGTCATTATTATTTAAATATATTCCATTCATATCTCTGGATATGCTGGAATTTGAAACTATTTGTCTAGATTTTACAACTGCTTTTAAATTGGATACACTATCATAAATCTCTTTGTTTATATTTAAATCATTTTCTCCTGTAAAATTCCAGTTGTATAATAGGGTAGTCATATTATATTATATTTAGAAATTTAGTTATAATAAATATTTTATTTTCTAATTATTTATTTAAATTGAAATAATTAGTTACTAATATCAATGAAAACAATCTTAGAATTAGAAACTGGGGAGAAATTCGAAGGTATTAATTTCGGTTTTAATTCTTCTACTACAGGAGAATTAGTCTTCCAAACAGGAATTACTGGTTATCCAGAAACTATTACAGATCCTTCATATGCGGGTCAATTAATTGTATTTACCACACCTTTAATAAATAATTATGGATTCCCTAAAGATATAATAAATAATTATAATATTAATGAAGCAATTGAATCCGATAAACCTAGTTGTAAAGCAATAATAGTTCAAGAATTTACTGAAAATAGTAGTCACTACAACGCTCAAAAATCATTTAAAGAATGGTTAGTTAAAAATGAAATTATCGCCATATTATAAATGTATGTAATTATAAATGTATGTAATTATAAATTAAAGTTTCTTACTTTTATTCTTACTTTTATTATGTAGTTTTTTTGTTTTTTTACTTCCCAATACTTTTATTTTTAGTTTTTCCCAAAGAGAATCCTTAGAGAATGTGTCATTTAAATCTATTTTATGTCTTTTAAACATAATACTCCTCCACATATGAACTGTATAAGAATTTTGTAATACACTTTCTATAGTGTAACCATCTACATCATATTTTTTCTTACAACAAGGTGGGTAAAAAGCGTCTTTAGTATGCCACCAATCTAATGGACAAAACATTTTTGCCGGTTTTACATATTTTTCATAATTATACTTTTCTAAAAATTCTCGCATAGTTCGCATAAATTGAATATTCTCTTTAACTCCACTTTTACATTGTTCCATACATTTTTCAAAAAGTTCTTTATAAAAATCACTTTTTATAGGTGCCTTAAGAATTCCTATATTGGAAATTTCTGTTTTTGTTCTATTTCTATAAGGACCTTTTTGTATAGTGCGTTCAGATGAAAATATATATGGTTGCTTAAATTTCAATGGTTTTAACGCAATCATATCGAGGTCGACCCAATAACCACCTTTTTCATATAACATTTTATATCTAAATAAATCTGAAAAGGGTAGAAAACTTTTTTTAAATTTAAATAAGTCTTTTTTTTTTAATATCATATTTCCATCTTTAACTATAGTTTTAGGTGGAATATTTTTTACTTTTTCATATGTATAAAGAATAAATTTATGACCTAACTTTTGGAAACTTTTAATAGATAAAATTTCAAGTTCGGAAAGTTTAGGACCAACCCATAGACTCTGGACCGGTTCGGGCATTTAATATATATTTAGAAAATTAATATATTTATGTTTATAAAAATTAATATATTTAGAAAATTAATATATATTTATAAATAAAATTAATTACTAAATTCTACATTACCCATACCACTAACTATTCTTAAAATATTATAATTTATAGTATAAACATTAATATCAAATTTATATAAGTTTTCCAAAACTTCTCCGTCAATCTCTTTAGAAGGTAGAGGAATATCTTGGGTTTCAACATTCAATTGTATTTTATTAAATCTAGACATATTACAAGAACCAGATGGTTGAAATTTAAATGGGTCCAATGAGAATGAATAAGGATATATACCGTGCTTAGGACCAGATTTAGAGAAACTATAAGATTGTAAATAATTAAAAAATTCAGGTTCTTGTGTAGAAAATCTATCTATACCATTAAGATTTAGAGCAATAGTTTTTATACAATTCTTATTTTTTTTAAAGGATTGATTTTCTCTAGTTAGTTTTTCATAAGCGATTTTATTATCAATTTTATTTTCATATTTATTATAATATGGATTTTCATATGCTAATGAAAATGGAGGTAAATCTTCTAATACCCAATTAGTATAGTTATTCCAATCATTCCTATCAACTACATCCGTTCTTTTACAAACTACTACCATAAGACTTGTGGGATGTTGTAATTCTAAATTTAATGTTTTACTTCCTATAACATTTTTAAAAGAAGAAAGCCTTACTTGTTCGATTAAGTATTTATGTTCTGTTTGTGCGAAATTTTTCATTTCTTTTGTATCTAAATAAATATAATTAATATCTAAATACGGTTCTATTGGGAAATGAATTAGTTTTTTATCTCCTACAGGTCCACTGGATATACTTCCATCATTTACAAAATTTTGAATACCATAAAATTTATTATAATCTTTATGAGTTGTTGATGGTTTTATTATTTTACCATATGATAAACTAGAAATATCCTTATCAACAATTGTATATAAGTCAGTTATTCTTTTACAAGTAACATTTAATTGTATAGGGTCATACTGTAATGCTATTAAAGGTAGCGCCAATGATGGATTTCTATTAAACCAAAATATTAGAGGAACTCTAATAATTCTAGAAAATATAGAAGGACACGCATTTAATCCAAGTCTACCTTCTATAATACTTGCGTTTGGATAAATACCATTTTGACCTGGAGCATTCGGTGGATCATATAATTCAGGAACATTACCTATCATTTCATTAAGTATATTTTTTTTATCTATGGGGGTGGTGAGTTCATTCCATATTTGAAGCCACTCTCCATAATGTTCGTCTATTACAGAACCTCCTATATAAATGGAAACTTTTTCTATTATATTAAATCCTATATTTTTTACCCATCTAAAATCAACATTATCATTTGAATATATATCTGGTAAAATAAATGAAAAATACATATCATGTATTAAATCGGCATTTCTATCAATTTTAAATTTATATGTTATAGTATCTTGGTCATTTAATCCCATATTATTTTCTGGATTTAATCTAAAAAAATCTAAGGAAAAATTAGTATATCTTCTATATACAGTTTTAAAGAATGAAATTTGGGGGTTGGCTGTAAGATAAAAATCTTGAGAGCCATAAGCAGCAAGTTGTATATATCCTCCGGGCATAATTAATATATAGTAATATTTTTACAATTAATATAGTAATATTTTTACAATTAATATAGTAATATTTTTACAATTAATATAGTAATATTTTTACAATTAATATAGTAATATTTTTACAATTAATATAGTAATATTTTTACAATTAATATAGTAATAT
>Ga0209119_1003874_pt1 | contig 12645 bp, 9 predicted proteins | sample COG_03_FD_184747 | JGI IMG/M metagenome (GOLD analysis project Ga0209119, IMG submission 184747) | Pelagic Microbial community sample from North Sea - COGITO 998_met_03 (SPAdes) (version 2) | ecosystem: Environmental > Aquatic > Marine > Neritic zone/Coastal water | place: Helgoland, sampling... | reverse complement strand
AACGTTCATATTTATCTACGGCATACCCGAAAAGCCACTAGAGATTTGGGTGAAATTTTAAAAGACATTGAACAGGGCATTGGTGGTGATGCTTTTGGTATGGTTACCGATGTGGTAGGCACCAGCACCCTTCCTTGGTTGGTGGTTGCAAAAAAAGCGATCCCTATGATTGGGAAGATTCTTTCGAAGCTAAAAGACAGAGATTTTGGGTTTTTAAGTGCTTTTGAACGGTTTGGACCTGAGTTTGAAGACCTTTATGAAATTGATAGAAAAAAAGAGTTTACTGGCGATGCTTCTTTGGTGTATAGTTGGTCTGTAGAGGAGTAATACGCAAGAAATTAAGGCCCTACAAAAAACAGGGAGCTGTTATTTTCACCATTTATAGGGATTGTTTAGCTGTGGTTATTTTTTGAACTTTAGAACATTAAAAAAAGTTCTGGACTCCCTTACTATATAACTGTTAACAGAAGATTTATAACTCATGTAAGGAGTTGTGCTTAATTAAATGAAATGGAAACTGAATTGATAATACAAATAATTCTTCTTCTGTTTGCAGTCTATTTGGCTTTCTTTAAAAGCTATCTGACCGAAAAAGGAAAATCAGCTGCACTAAAAGAGGATTTAGCCGATTTAACACATGAAGTTGAAAAAGTAAAAAGTGAATTCGTTAAAGAACAAGATATACTGAAAACGGATTTACAAAGAGCATTGAGCAATGAAGTATCTTATCAAAATGAAGTTAGAAATGCTCTGATAAATTTCCATAGCATAATTTCAGAATGGCTTTATTCAATTTTAGAGGTTGGCTTTGGAGATTACAATAAAACCAATATAGAATCCTTAATTAATACAAGAAGGTCTATAGCTAGTTATTATGCGAAAGCGGGAATTGCAAAATCAAGGGTTGAACTTCTTGTTGAAGATGAAGAACTTATAAAGTCTGCACAGGATTTATATTCTGCAAGTCTTGCCTTTCACCATTGGACAGATAAAGAATTTTTATTACTTCAACAGAATTGTGAAAGCCAAAAATCACTAACTGACCGATTTCTAATTATTATCAAGGACTTTAATAATAACAAGGAATTAGCTCAATCAATGGCTAAAGATGAAGAGGAGTTGAGAAATACTGCTAAGGAATTATTTGACAACTACATGAAAAAAAGAAATGATGAGTATTTTAAGGTCAAGCCAATCGAAAAAGAGTATTCTGATAAACTGAAAATTTATTTAAAAAAATAACTAAGCACAATATCAATGAATAAAGAGCAAATTGAAACCCTTCTATCTAATGTCCCTGATATAGAAAACCTTATAAAGAATTTCTTTCAAAAAGTTCAAGTTAAATACTCTCCTTCTGGAGGTGGAGGTGTTGTAGTTATAGGTTTCTCCGACTATTCTTGGGTAGAACCTACAGGTGAAGCTTTAGAAATTCAATTGGAATTAATTGATAAATATGAGGATTGGTATTCTCAGACTAGTCAAATAATAGCGAGTCTAATGCCATCTAGAAAACCTGATTTGGTTGATTTGTATGAAAAGAATAAGGATATCATTGAACTAAACGACCAAATATGGAGTCAAGACAAAAGTAAGTTTGAAAACAACTTTCTAAGGAATTTAGGAAAGCAAAAAAGCATGCTTTCATCAACTCTGAGTATGTTGGAAAACAATCCTGCATCAAAAGGAAAAAATCAAGAAACTAAAAGTGAGAATATGCTGCCTAATACAAATAATGGCAACATTAATTCATCAATGTACATAGAGTTGAAATCCCAAATGGTGATTTTATCACAGCAATACTCAAGGATTGAATCGGATATTAAAGACTTAGCTCAAAAAATTGAAGGGATCGGAAGAATAACTATTAATAACCTAAATCAAAACACGGCTAAAACGGGAAACATCACAATTTCCAATGAAAATTTAGTAAAGTGGGTTAAACCTGACTTAGATGAAGAATTAAAGAAATTGAAAAATGATTTGAAGTCATCTGAAGCGGAAGAATCTGATAAAGAAATAATAGAAGACTTAATTGATACTGTTCTCAAAGAAAAGCATCCGAAACTTGAATGGTTAAAAGATAAAATCACAAAACTTAAGTATTGGGGTACTAAAGCAGGTCTCTTATTTGATAAATTAAAAGAGTACGCTGATGCTCTTGGAATAACAGAATAACTAAGCACAACAAAACCTAAGCGGCATTAAACGTCCGCTTAGCTTAAGACCGTTTACCACCTAAAAATAGACCTAAATATAACCAACAAAAACAAATTTGCTTCAGCAATTTATGAACCGCTAGGCAACTAGAAGATTTAGTTAAAAAGTAATCGAAAAATGAGATGTTTTTAGTTATATTGTGCCTACTATTTTAGTAACTATGAACTGTATCAAAGAAGTACTTAAAGAGAAAGGCATTAAACAAATTTGGCTTGCCGAAAAATTGGGAAAAAGCTACAATATGGTAAATGGGTATGTGCAGAATAGACAGCAACCCAGATTGGAAGTGCTAAATAAAATAGCAACCATTTTAGAAATGGATGTAAGGGAATTAATAGTTTCAAATAAAGAAGATAATAAATGAGTAAAAAACTAACGCTAGGCTGGCTAGAAGGTTTCTTGATGGACGCCTGTGACATATTAAGAGGGAACATGGATGCCTCAGAATTTAAAGAATATATTTTTGGAATGTTATTCTTAAAAAGATTGTCCGATAAATTTGAGCAAGACAAAGATGCACGATATAAAGAATTAAAGGCCAAAGGACTTTCTCAAGACAAGATACAACAAGCACTTGAAAAAGTAAACGCTTACGAATATTTTGTTCCAGTACGTGCGCGTTGGAATTACCTAACCAAGAACGAAGAGGGTAAAGAGGTGAATGATGGTGTTTTGCACCTTAAAAAAGATGTTGGTGATGCACTTAATAAAGCATTAGAAGCATTAGAGGAATCAAATCCTGATAAGCTGACAGGCGTTTTAACCAATGTTAATTTTAATAGAACAATTGGTAAAAATAAAAATGCCTTGAATGATGAAAAATTAATAGAGTTCATTATTCATTTTAACAAGGTTGTCTTAACAGATGATCGTTTTGAGTTCCCCGATATCTTGGGAGCTGCCTACGAATACTTGATTAAATATTTTGCCGATAGCGCAGGTAAAAAAGGTGGAGAATTCTATACACCCAATGAGGTTGTAAAATTGATGGTTAATATTTTAGAACCAGCAAAAGAAGCTACGATTTATGACCCTACTTGTGGGTCTGGGGGTATGCTTATTGAAGCAAAAAACTATGTAGAATCACGTTATGGAGATGCTTCACGATTGAGTTTTGCAGGGCAAGAAAGCAATGGAACAACTTGGTCTTTGTGTAAGATGAATATGTTGTTTCATGACATATTTGATGCAGAAATTTTGCAAGGAGATACAGTAGCAGACCCACAGCACGTGGAGAACGGAGAGTTAAAACGATTTGACATTGTAATTGCTAATCCTCCGTTTTCTGAGAACTATTCTGACATTAAAAACCACAGAGATCGTTTTCATTTTTGGATGCCCAAAAAGAAGAAGGCCGATTTTATGTTTGTACAGCACATGGTAAGTGTATTAAAGGACGATGGCCGTATGGCAGTAGTTATGCCTCATGGAGTTCTCTTTAGAGGAAGTGAAGAAAAAAGTATGCGCCAATGGCTCGTTGAGCGAGGTTATTTAGAAGCTGTTATTGGATTACCTTCTGGTTTGTTTTATGGTACTGGTATCCCAGCCTCAGTGTTGGTGATTAATAAAAAAGGTGCTGGTAGCAGAAACAAAGTGTTGTTTATCAATGCTGATAGAGAATACAAAGAAGGGAAAAACCAAAATAAATTGAGACCTGAAGATATTGCCAAAGTAAGTTATATCTATAAACACAAAGAAAACTTAGCCGGTTATGCACGTAATATTTCTAAGGATGATTTAGAAAAAGAAGACTACAACTTTAATATCAGAAGGTATGTGGACAACAGTCCACCTGCTGAACCACAAGATGTAAAAGCACATTTGCACGGAGGTATTCCTACAATTGAAGTAGATGATTTACAAGCCTATTGGACGAATTACCCAAATGTGCGTAAAGAGTTGTTTGAACCTTTAAAGGTAGATTACTCGCAGTTTACAAATGTTATTACTGCAAAAGAAGATTTAAAAACTCACTTGTTAGCGCATACTGATGTATTAGGTAAACGCAATGAATATGAAGCCTGTGTAAACAAATGGTGGAAGAGTAATATTGCCAAGCTAGAAGCCTTACCTACCAAGAAAAATATATTTGATTTACGAAAAAACTTTTCGGTAAGCATTGCTCAGGATTTCAGTCAATTGGGTATACTCGACTTACACAAAAGTCGTGGTGCTTTTGCAGCGTATTGGAGCAGTTTAGAAACCGACCTTAAATCAGTAGCAGCCAGCGGGTGGAATGCTGAGTTAATTCCTGCTGAGGATATTCTGAAATCTCAATTCCCTGAAGTGTTAGAAGAACTTGCCAACAATGAAGCACGTAGAGTTGAATTGGAAGCCCTCTTTACTGAGGTAAACGAATTGGAAGAAGGCGAGTTTGAAGAAGAAAATTATGAAGTGTTTCCTAAAGGTGTGCTTAAAGAGCTTAAGGCTGAAATAAAAACCTGTAATGGAGAAATTAGTGGCTGTAAAAAGGAAATTAAGGCCCTTAAAATTAGAATTAAAGCGAACACTGAGCCTGTCGAAGTGCAAGCTTTAACTTCTGAGTTAACTCAAAAAGAAAAAGAGCAAACTTCGGTTGAAACAAAAAAGAAGGCGATTGAAACCAAATTGGCCCGTCATACGGAGCTTGCTAATGAGTTAAAAACGTGTAAGGCGACTGTTGCAGAGATAAAACTAAAGAAGGATGCCTTAGTTGAAAAAGCAAGAGAAAAAATAACACCAGAAGAAGCCAAAGCACTTATTTTGGTACGTTGGAAAAACACTTTACATACTACCGTAATGGACTATGTAAACCGTTACGAGCGTGAATTGATTACCGAACTTGAAAACCGCTATACTAAATACTGTAATACGCTTACTAGCATATTAGACAGCCGTGAAAACGCAGCCAAACAATTAGATCACTTTTTAATGGAATTGGGTTATGAGGGATAGTTGGAAAGAATGCTTTTTTGAAGGAGAAACATCTTTGATAACAAAAGGTACTACACCTACTTCGTTAGGTAAAGAATTTAAAGATTCTGGAATAAATTTTATTAAAGCAGAGAGTATAACTAATGCTGGAAAGTTTATTCCAGAATCTTTTGCATTTATTGACGATGATACTCACACTATCTTGAGACGTTCACAGCTTCAAGTTGATGATATTTTATTTTCAATAGCTGGAGTTTTAGGAAGAATTGCAGTTGTTGATAAAACTATTCTACCTGCAAATACAAATCAGGCACTTGCACTTGTAAGATTATCTAATAATTCTAAATTAGATAGAGACTATATTAAATACTTTCTTAACGGTGCATTCGTAAAGGATCAAATAAGAAGGATTAATGTACAGGCTGCACAAGCAAACTTTAGTTTAGGTGATATTGGTAGATTGAATATTCAGTACCCCCCACTGCCACAACAACAAAAAATAGCCCAAATCCTTTCCACTTGTGATGAAGTGATAGAAAAAACAGAAGCTGCCATTGCCAAGTATCAAGCTTTAAAACAAGGCATGATGCACGACCTGTTTACGCGGGGTATAGATGTAAACACAGGCAAGCTCCGACCAAGCTACCAAGATGCCCCAGAGCTATATAAAGAAAGTGATTTGGGTATGATTCCTAATGATTGGAAAATTTCAGAATTAGAGGCAATTACAAACTATGTAGATTATAGAGGAAAAACACCACCAAAGGCTGATAAAGGTATCTTTTTGATGACTGCTAAAAACATCAAATTTGGATTTATAGATTATGAAATATCTAAAGAATACATTCCACCTTCAGCTTATAAAGCTGCTATGACAAGAGGTATTCCAGAAATTGGAGATGTATTAATTACTACCGAAGCACCAATGGGTAATGTTGCACAGATAAATATTGAAGGATTGGCTTTAGCTCAAAGAGTAATAAAGTATAGATGCTATCCAAATGAAATGCTTAACGATTTTTTAAAGCATTCCATGATGGCCGAATATTTCCAAAAGGAATTAGAAGCAGAATCTACTGGCAGCACAGTTAAGGGTATTAAAGGAAGTAGATTACATTTACTTAATGTAATGAAACCATCTATTCTAGAACAAGAAAAGATTGTACATGGCTTAGCTCCAGTAGAAGCTAAAATCGATACTGAACAATCCGCTTTAGCTAAATACCAACAAATCAAAGCAGGATTAATGCAAGATTTATTAACGGGTAAGGTAGAAGTGAAAGTTGCAGAAGAAATCCTAAAGAATTAAAAATACAAGATGAATTTATCAAACAAAGAACTTAAAGTATATGATTTAATAAAGCACTCAGAAGAAGAAAGCATATGGCTGCCTGAATTTCAACGCCCATTTGTTTGGGATAAAAATCAAGTTCGTTTACTGGTTGATAGTATATATCGAGATTATACCATTAGTTCCATACTGTTATGGACAGGTGGAGATGAACTAGCAAGACGCAGAGTGGGTGCTACCATTAAAGACATTAAAATACCGCAAGACAAAGATGAAAGCGTGGTGTATCTCTTAGATGGGCAACAGCGCACCACTGCCTTAACACTTGCTTTTACAGATAAAGCAATTTACAGAGGTAATAACACAACGAAAAAAGAAAAGGTAAATATCTATTTCGATACGCATTATCAAGGTGATGATCCTGAAATGCGTTGGGTACTAGATGATGAGAAGATTGCCAATGAAAGTAATCCAGAAGAACCTTTCATGCTAAAAGAACTTAGCGATCAAGATCTTTTTACAAAGTTCGGAACCCGTTTTGTGAAAATTAAGCACACCTATAATTTTGACGATTCTCAAATAGAAAACTGGTTTGATACTTCTATTCCAGAAGAGGAAATTAAAATGCTTCGTTTCAAGAATGACTACAATAAAGAGTTAAAAAAACTCGAGAAGCACATTTTGGAACGCAAAGTCTATGAGATAGAACAAAAGGGTACTTTAGAGCAAGTGCTAGAAGTATTTGAGCGTATTAACACTAAAAATACTAAGCTCTCTATTTTTGATATCATGGTAGCAAAAACCTACCGAAGATTTCCAGAAGGGTTTTTTGACTTGCGTTCCTATTACAAAGTGGTGAACTACAAACAGTCACTTAAATCGGATTATTTCGAAAATTTTAATAAGATAGATTTAGATAAAGTAGAAATGTTGGTTGACGAGAGTTTTATGCTTCAATTAAGCATGATTATCCTTGATAAAAAATTCAAAGCAACAGAGATTCTTAAGATTAAAACGGATCATTTAATGGCCAATACAAAGTTCTTGCACAACAAGTTTCATTTGTTAATTGGCTTTATGAACCAACATTTTAACATTTCAAAAGAAGAGTTAAATGTATACCAGCCTATCATGAAGTTTTTGGCAGCAGCCATTTCTCATTATCCTGATATTGATATGGAAAAACAAGAGTTCCTTAAAAAATGGTTTTGGAACACTTTAATAAAAAATAGATACCCGGGAGCACAAAATGAGCGTATTGCCAAGGATTATAAGACCATTTCTGATTACACAAACTTAGACGAAGCATTAACTATTCTAGTAAGAGATAATACGAGATCCTTTGACTACTTGGAAAACACATCAATTAGTAATTTACAATTGATTGATGCGCATTATTCAAACAGAAGTCAACAGGTATACAGAGCGTTATTACTGCTGTTGAAATCAGAAAAAGCACAAGATTTTTATAATGGTTTAGTTGCTGTTAAAAGTGGTGCTTCTGCACATCGTTTAGAGGAGCATCATATCTTCCCTAAAAATTCAACTTTAGGAAAAGAAATGGTAGAAAAATACAAAGACCATCGTTACAACGATATTGTAAATAACGTGGCAAATATTTCACTAATCACAAAAGAAACAAACAACAAACGCATCAGTAATAAGCTTCCTAGCATATACATAGCAGACTTCGAGCAACAGTATAAAGATGCCAATAAGTATGAAGAATTCTTAAGTATTATGGCATCCCAATTTATTTCTCCAAACATGATAGAGATGCTTAAAAAAGATGAGTTTGAAAACTTTATAATCGCTAGAACCACTTTGCTTTACAAGCAGATAGAAAAGCTTTGCAAAATAGATTAAGAGAATATTATGGCAGAATATAAAAACGTAGAAAAACCATTTTTAGAAAAATTAAAAGAACTTGATTGGAAAGTGATAGATCAAGGTAGTTTTGGTATTCCACAGGAACCTGCCAAAAGCTTGCGTAGTACCTTCAAGGAAGTCACTCTAAAAGATGAATTTTTAAGTGCTGTAAAAAAAATCAACACAGTTGATAGCAATGAATGGTTAACTGATAAACAGTTAGAAGATTTATACATTGAAATTACGGCAACAGAAAAATCCAACCTATCTCTACAAGAAGCAAATAAGACTGTTTTTGAAAAGCTGATAGGGAAAACCAAAACGACTGTTGCAGAAAATGAAATCACTGGAGAACAGACCCCTTTGGTAAAGCTAATCGATTTTGAACATTGGTCAGCTAATTCGTTCGTGGCTATCAATCAATTTAGAATTGTAACACCAGGAGGACCTAGAGAAGGTATTATCCCAGATATTGTTTTATTTGTTAACGGATTGCCTTTTAGTGTTATAGAATGTAAAGATGTAGATGTTACCGACCCTATTTCGGAGAGCATAAACCAAATCATGCGCTATTCGAACACTCGTGAAGATGATTTTGGAATAAAAGAAGGAGAAGAAAGATTATTTCATTACAACTTGTTTTCTATCGCCACTCATGGGGAAGAAGCAAGATTTGGGACGATAACAGGCGATTTTGAATATTACCTCAATTGGAAAGATATATTTCCGGAGGTTTACAAAACATTTGATATCAATAGCTATTCTGAAGAAGAAGAGGTTCGATATGGAGCTAATGGTTTACACAAAGAGCCCGGTGTTCGGCAAGAAGTCGCTATTCAAGGTTTGTTAAACAAAGAAATACTGTTAGATGTCTTGCGACACTTCACCCTCTTTATGGAGATAAAAGAAGGTGTTGAAGTAAAAGTAGTTTGCCGTTATCAGCAGTTTAGAGCGGTTGGCAAAATTTTAGAACGCCTACGAAATGAGAGTTCTGGAAAAACAAGATCTGGCGTTGTATGGCATACGCAAGGATCGGGAAAGTCATTAACTATGGTCTTTTTCGTTCGAAAACTCCGTTCTCAGAATGACTTGAAGGATTACAAAGTTATAATGATGGTAGACCGAACAGATTTAGAAGACCAGCTTTCTGCCACAGCTCGATTAACGGATGAATTCAAGGAAAAGAATATCGTTCACTCAAGAAAAGAACTCATTCCTAAATTGAGCGGCAATGCTTCTGATTTGAGCATGGTGATGATTCATAAATTCGTTCAAGAAGAATTAAAGCATTCAAAAGCTTTGATGAAGGCGTTTGTTGAAGAAGGTAAAGTTCCGGAGTTTAAACCTTTTGAGGTAGTCAATACATCAGACAGGATAATTATAATGATAGATGAAGCCCATAGAACACAAGGTGGAGACATGGGTGATAATTTGTTTACAGCATTCCCAAATGCGGCAAAAGTTGCATTTACAGGAACTCCTTTACTCACTGATAGACATAAACAAAAAACACATGAACGTTTTGGTGGAACTGGTGATTTTATTGATACCTATAAAATTAGAGAAGCTGTTGAAGACAGGGCAACTCTTGACATTGTCTATATAGGAAAGACAAGTAAGGACAGTATTAAGGCAAAAGAAGCCTTAGAAGCAGAATTTGAAGATGTTTTTAAAGATCGTACGAAAGAAGAAAAGGACGAAATTCAAAAACGATACGGCACCATGCAGGCATATCTTGAAAACATGGACCGCTTGCGAAAAATTGCTGACGACTTAGTAAATCATTATGTAGATGACATCCTTCCTAATGGATACAAAGCAATGGTTGTTGCAAGTTCTGTCTTGGCAGCTGCTAGGTATCAATATCTAGTTGCCGAAGCTTTAGGGAAACGTTTAGAATTAGAAAGAGCAAAAGAAGACCCAGATGAAGAACTAATCAAACAAATTGCTTTTATTGAAGCTTGCACTGTCGTTACAAAACAGGACAACAATGAACAGGCTTTTATCAGTGCTGCTCGTAAAAAAGCGAAGGAGTTTAAAGCTGTTGATAATTTCAAGAAAGACTTTGACTATTCAGTAGACGTAGATGGAAATTATCTAAAACCAGAAACTGGAGTTGCATTTTTATGCGTTTGCGATAAATTGCTGACAGGGTTTGATGCTCCAATAGCTCAGGTAATGTATTTGGATAAAAACATACGAGAGCATGATTTGCTTCAAGCGATAGCCAGAGTTAATAGAACAAAGGGAACTAAAAAACACGGTATTCTGGTCGATTATTATGGTGTATCCAATCACTTAAAAGAGGCTTTAAATATATGGGGAGCAGAGGATGAAGAAGATATTAAAGAACTTCTGCAATATTTCCGAGATATCAATAAAGAAATTCCTGTTTTAGAAGCAAGGTATATTAGGATGATTCAATTGTTTGAGGACAGAGGAGTTAAGAAATTTAAGGAATTCGCTGAACAGAAAATGACAGACAATGATGCTGAATTTCTTCTTGCCGAGAGTTGCATTGAAATGGCAGCGGAAATTCCTTTTAGAGCTCAATTTGATTCGTATTTAAAAGCTTTTTTTGATAGCCTTGATTTATTGTTTAATACAGAATCTGCAAAAAAATACTATATACCAGCAAGAAGGTTTGGATATTTATTAGTGCGTATTAGAAACAGATATAAAGATCCTACTTTAGATCTAAAATGGGCTAAACCAAAAATTAGAAAAATGATTGATGCCCATTTGGAAACATTAGGCATCAATAGTAAAATACCACCAGTAAGTTTACTTTCTGATAAGTTCTTGAAAGAAGTAGGAAACGTTGGTAAAAACCCTAAATCAAAAGCTTCAGAAATGGAGCATGCTATTAGAAGGCATATCAAAGTGAACCTGGATAAAGACCCAGGTCTTTATAAACGATTCTTAGAGCGAATGGAAGAAATCCTGGAGAGATATAAAGGGAATTGGGATCAAATCGTGGAGGAATTTGAAGGGATGCGGGATGACATGGCAAAAGGTAGAAAAGGGGAAAATGAAGAGTCAGGTTTGACTGAGCAAGAATTGCCTTTTTATGATTTAGTTCTGTTAAACGCATACGAAGATGATGCCATTGAAGAATCTGAAAAAGAAGCTGTGAAAATCATTGTGGCTAATCTGGTAGATGTTCTACAAGATGCTATCAATAAGCCAAACTTTTGGAAAGGGAGAGAATCGGAAATTAGAAAACTTCAGGGAGAAATAGATGATTTACTGGACTTCTCGGGAATAGAGGAATTATCATCTATCCATGCCAAGCTGAGTATAGAAATATTGAATCTTGCGAAAAGAAGACACCAAGAATTAATAGAGGAGTAATGGTGGTTTCTGGAGTTGACATAGCTGTAAAGAAGAGTAAACGTAAAACGGTTAGTATTTTTGTTGAACGTGATGGTAGCGTTTCTGCGTTGGTGCCCTCTAACTTGAGCGATGATGAAATTGAAAATATTCTTAAAACTAAGGAATATCAAATCCATAGAAACCTAGCACAATGGCTTCAGTTAAATGAAAGACACGTAACTCGTGAATATGTAAATGGTCAGTCTTTTTTGTACTTAGGTCGTAATTACCGACTAAAACTTGTTGATGATAAACTTGGCGAACTAAAATTTTCAAAAGGCTACTTCTTATTGTCTAAGCATGAATTATCAAGTGCTGAACAGTACTTCATAGACTTTTACAGAATCAAGCTCAAGAAAAAAATAAAGCCCCTTATAATACGATATAAAGAACAGTTAGGTGTATCTCCAAACGATGTCAAAGTCATGGAATTGAAAAACAGATGGGCTTCATGTAGCGCTAAAGGGAATGTTAACTTTCATTGGAAATGTGCCATGGCACCAATGGATGTGTTACAATACATTATTGTTCATGAATTGGCTCACTTAATAAACTTAAATCACACAAAAGAGTTTTGGAATGAGGTGGATAAAGTACTCCCTAAATATGAAGAACAAATGAACTGGTTAAAATTAAATGGAGTTGGAATGAGCTTGTGAAATTAAAAATAGAGAATCGTTAATTAAAACGATTCAATTCGATCAAATCCTACCCAAAATAGTTCGATAACGATCAGCCATCATTTCTCGATATAGCGCTAAGCTTTCAACATCTATTTGATCAAAAATAGAGGCTTCTTTAATAAATTTAACGTGTACTTTCTTTTGATTTGATGCTTCTCTTTTTATACTAGATGTGTTTCTCTGGGCGTGTTTTGCCATTTCTCTTAAAAAAGTCTTGTTGTCCATTGTGCTTGTTTTAATAATTAATTATTTAATAACTTACAACAAGAAAGAATGTGGGTTGCTCGTTTATTT
>Ga0209119_1003873_pt1 | contig 12645 bp, 11 predicted proteins | sample COG_03_FD_184747 | JGI IMG/M metagenome (GOLD analysis project Ga0209119, IMG submission 184747) | Pelagic Microbial community sample from North Sea - COGITO 998_met_03 (SPAdes) (version 2) | ecosystem: Environmental > Aquatic > Marine > Neritic zone/Coastal water | place: Helgoland, sampling... | reverse complement strand
TAGTTAACCCAAGAATGAGCGCTAAAACCAATATCAATTTTGAATTTGGTGTTGTTGGATCCAAACTTATTGTTGGATTAATATAAGGCTCGGCGATGAAGTGCTTATTCCTCGATGCAAACATTAATTTTTGTTCTTCATTAGCTATAAGTTCTGCTAATGCTTCTCGATGCTCACGAGACCGTGATTCGCGGAGTTTTTCTTTATAAAAGGATAAAGGTTCATATGAAAAGTTGATATAGCGCTGCCTCATGATTTCGTCACTTGCTTCAGCCAACTCAATAATAAGGGAAACAAGCATATCCGGCTTTGCGGTCTCAGCTTTAATAGTTAAATAACCAGTTTCCTTATTTTCACTTATATTAATTTTTTTGTAAACATAAACGGCTAAACGCCTTGCATTTGGAGGCGTGTAAAGCTCATCATTACTCCCAGTAATAAGTTTTAAAAAATTCTCAATGTAAGTTAAAGTTCTATTTTTTTTTGGATTAGCAAAGTTATTCAGCGATGAGTCCCACTCATCGGCATAAATTTGTTTTATAAGTTTTGTATTTTTAAAAACTACTTCTGAGGCTTCAACCGATGAGATTAACTCTTTGAAAATTATGAAATCATTGCTGGTATTTGACGGTAATTTTAAACCTGCGAGTGATGCAAATCCACCTAATCCAGAAAGCGATACACCTTGCTCAGACTCACCAACAGGTTTTAGTTTATATTGGACAGTGTATTTTCTTTCTGCAAATTGAAGATATATCGAGGCAAAAAATATTAAAATAAAAGCAAAAAATATAATACCTAGTTTAGCCTGCCATATCTTTGAAATTACCTCATTAAAATTAATCTCATCATTATGGTATATATCGTTTTTATTGTCCATTAGTGTCTTTTACTTTTTTCAAAAATTACATTAATATTAGATAAAGATAAAGTATTAACTATATAAATCATAAATTATTTACAAAATATAGATTTAATATTGGATACAAAATAATTCACTGAGTCTTTAGATATTTCAACACAACATATTATTTATTAACAATTCAAAAATTGTACCTGAAACATAAAAGATATATTTTAAATACGGGATATTTAATAAGATGTAAATTTTTTAAGTTAGTAATTTTTTTAAAAATTTACGTCCAGAAAAATCAATGACCACCACCTTTTAAAATCACAACTATACCTTTCCAAATAATCCATAAGTCAAGACGCAGCAGTCCCAAGGAAGAGTTGTTTTGATACTGTTCAATATACTCATACTCATAAATCGAATTTCCCATTTCTGAAGTACCTTTATTTATATGGCCCAAACCAAGCAACCCACCTTTCACTAAAGAGCGCGTCACATTTCCCTGAGCTTTATCACGTTCATAGTGCATGAGTGAAAGAGGTCTTGGTCCAACTATACTTATATGACCTATTAGCACACTCCAAAACTGTGGTAATTCATCAAGATACCATTTCTTTACAAAAGCGCCTACATAGGTTTGACTTTTGGGGGTCCACTCAGCAGAAAAGGCTATCCAATCATGACGGGCTGCTCCATCTGGCTCAATATATTTCGTTTTAATTAGCCTTATTTTCCATTTTTTAATTTTTCTTCCTCCACTTACAGCCCAATAATAAAAAAACATGGGGCCTTTATTTTCAGGAATTAATTTTCCTTCAACAATAAAGGCAATTTTTAATAATACGAGTATCGGCAGACTAATTGAAAGAAGTATAAGTGCTAAAATTTTATCAAATAAAGTCTTTAAAAATCGTGAAGGCAACCTATTTTCAAGAGCAAAAATATGAGCATACTTGATCTTAATTTCATCAGTTGGCGGGGTATATGGAAATGCTTCATTAGGTTCATTAATGTTTTCAACCAATTTATTCATAGTTTAAATTCCCTACTCTAATGTTATTCATAAATTTTATTTCCACTCTTGTGGGCAATCTTTCTTCCAATCGATAAAAGCTTCATCTAAAGAGTATCTATATTGATAACCTTGCTTAACCAAATATGAGGGCAATATATTATTTGATCGAATAAGTTTTTTAATACGAATAGGGCTAAAAGGATGCTCAATACCTAAAGGTCTGGCAACTATTTCTATAATATAAGCCATAATAAAAAGAAGAGCACTAGGTAAAGAAGGAACCCATATCTTAATATGAGCAACTCGTGCAATTGCTTCAACGTATTCCTGAATTGAAGGTCCAGGATTCATCGACATATTAAATAATGATACTCTCTCAGACTTTGCTTTTTCGCTATTTAATACCCACATCATTGCGAAACATAACTCTTTGACATACGTGCCAGCTTTTCGAGTTTGTTTATTACCCATATAAAAAAAATAACGGTTTTTTACTGCTTTAATTAGTCTCGTTACATTACCTCCTTCACCGGGTCCAAATACTACACCAGGCCGGACAATGATTAGTTGACGCTGTTCGTCTTTCGCTTGCCATATTTGATGAGTCTTTTCTGCAGCTAGCTTTGAACCTCCATAAGCTGATTCAGGAACAGGTATAGATTTTTCATCTCTTGCAAGCTCACTCGGACCATAAGGTGCAATTGAACTGGTAAATATAATATGATTACATCTAACTCGCTCAGCCCAGTCGCAGACATTTTTCGCACCAAGAAGGTTGCATTCATAATATTCATGGCATTCATGACCTGGCTCACGATGAACAGCAGCAAAATTTGCTATAAGATCAATTGTATCGTTTGGAAGCCAATTTACTGAGTTCTTTACATCTCCTTTGATCATCTCTACCTGCGGATAAGATGCTAACATTTCTCGGCGAAATCTGAATCCCTTATCACTTATAAGCTCTTTGTCGTATAGATAGATTTTTGAAAAGTTATGTTCATCAATTAAGTGTTGAGCAAAAAAAGATCCTATGAACCCAGCACCTCCAAAAATAACACATATTTTACTCATCAAAAAGACTCATCTTTGTAATTGCTGATTATGGTTTTAATACGATAAAGAAAAAAATTTAACATTTTTTTATTATTGAAAAGATTATATTTTAGGCTTATCACATACATACATAACATCCTCAGAAAGGGAAAATTCTTTCCACTCAGCAGCCGTTGAAAATATACTAAAGAATTCTTCTTTTATATTAAATTTTGAATAAATCCGGTTTTTAAAATCAAGACCATAATCATAAAAGTGCTCATTAATAAGTGGGTTTGGCTCACCAAAATCTTCTGTAGCATCTAGAGAAAAATTAATTGGAACTGACAGAAACAAAACGCCACCTGGTTTCAAAACTCGATAAAGTTCTTTAATTGCTTTTCTATCATCGGGCACATGCTCAATCACTCTATGACATAGGATAAAATCCCACTTATTGTCCTCACAATCAATATCCATTATGTCAAATTTAAAATCAGAAAAGCTTTCACTTAGCATTTTGTTAACTGTAACACCATCCTCATAATTGCTGGTCATAATATTAAGTGTGCTGCTTTCATTCAGATAGCTTAATACTCCTGCTTCAGGTCCAAAGTAAAGCATATCACCAGTCTTTTCAATTAGTCCCATCTTCTTGTAGTAAAGCATATGTCCACGGTGTCTATTATGAGAGCCACATGAAGGACAAAGAGCATTGAAATTAACATAGCTTCTTGAAACATATGGTTTAAAAAATAGCCCTGACCAATCACAGCAAAAACATTTTTTTCTTTTAAAAGGAGTAGGTATAAAACTTAATCCATATAGAATAGTTCCTAAGAAAAGACGAACTAATCCATTTAGTCCTCCTTTAAGAAAATGGGATTTTAATACACTAAACATAACTGTAAATAATTCCTTTAAAGTTCTGATGATTACTCATATACAAAGTTAAAATTATATATCAATCTCAGTTATCAGCAAAGTCCATCTTAGCCAATGCACTGTCTATATATTCTGTAAGCGAACCCTCTGTGGCCCAACCTAAGTTTTTCGTGGCTTCAGTTTTGAGCTCAGCATCTAATCTATTTCCTTTTCTTTCTGGAACAAACTCAATATCACCACCGATTTTTTTAGCTAAGTCTAAAATTGAGAAGGACTCATCAGAACCAATCCCATAATCTTCATGACCGCCATCTGTTGCGACTATACATAGCCCCTTAACAATATCATCGATATGGGTAAAATTGCGAAGTTGAGTTCCGGGTAAGACTACTTGGTGAGACCTACCCTCAAATCTGTTGTTTAAAAATTTAGCAACCACGGTTGCATATTTACCTTCAAAAATTTCTCTCTTACCATATACATTGTAAAAATATACAATCGAATATTTTAATCCAAACCATTCTGCATAAGCACGAACTAATTCAGTATTTGTTGCCTTAGAAAAAGCATAAGGGCTTTCATACTTTCCTAAATCTCTTAGTGAAAATTTAGTACTACTCCCACTATATATAATCTTTGCATCACAGCGAGCGCAAAAAGAAAGAACTTGATGCAAACCACTAAAATTATTATCCAAGACTTGATTGAAATCATCAAAAGAAGCTTCAACCCGAGAATATTCTCCAAAATGAAAAACAAAATCAAAATCTTCACCTGCAAGTAATTTATTTATGTGTCTTGCATCTCCAGTTATATATCGAACTCGGTCACTTTCTATATGGTTTTCCAAATTACCCGATGAATAATTATCCAAACTTGTAATAGTGTTATTTTTATACAATTCATGGATAAGACCGCTACCAACAAATCCTGCTCCTCCTATTACAAGAACTTTATTATTTTGTATTTTATTCATTTTTCCACCTTTTTGACTCTGTATGCAGCATCAGAGGACATACCTGCTTTCCCCATCGACACAAGATCTTCGAACTCTTGAAGACATTTATCATTGATATTGAAAGTGTATTTAGTTGATCCCTTTGCAAAAACATTATCAAAAAATGCCACTTGATGGTGGTAACGAAAATAAACATATTTATATACATCCAAAAGCTCTTTCTCTCCAACCTGATTTGGCAAAGATGCAGACCATAGGTTTTTTGTCACCGATAAATTTCTTATAAAAGATCCATTTTGATAGTGTGATTTCGATAAAAGGACGGAAGGCAATCCGAGATGTGTAGCTTCAATTACTGCACTACCACCGTTAAACACCCCAAGCTTGGATACAAGCATCAACTCATAAGTGCTTACCGATGAGTCATTTGGCTCAATAAAAGTAGCTTCATTTTTCATGCACCATTCTCGGTATTCATGTGCTGATTCGCTGAGTTCCTTGTGACCAATCTTAGAAGCCCAAGCAGGATGCCCTCTAACAATTACATCCTCTTTATTAATATCATAAAACTCAAGAAAATTATCAAGAGACGCTAGTGAGTTTTTATCATTAAGCTCAAAGTCCGTATGACCTAAAAATTCTGATCTACTTGAAGGTACCACCAGATACTTTTCTCTGTACTTTTTGGGAACTAAATGCGGATCTAACGTCAATCTAGATTGATTATAACCTTTCCACTCTCCTTTTAATCCATTCTTGATACGATTTATAATTAAATCTTTTGCAGTTTCCAAATCTTGATGTGAATAATTATAATTATCATAATGGCCATGTTTTAGTGACAAACAATCTGAATTTAAATTTATCTGAAGACCTCTTCCAAACCAAGCTCGCTCATGAGTGGCAAATGGAATACTCAATTGTTTGGCCGCCTTTATTGCTGCCGCTACATCATGAAAGCGCCCATTAAAAATAAACAAGAAATCGTAACCTCGCTTAGAAAAATTTTTATAGAACTCCCGAGTTAAATTATTGAAGTCTCGCTCAGTAGAAATAAGCATTTCTTGCTCACTATTCGAAGCAAAATCAATCCAATCATCGCGTTCTTTCCGAAGGGATGAACCTACAGATGAAATGACTGAGGGCTCCAGATTTTTACTAGCCTGATTCTTTTTCTGCTGCTCATCTTTAACCTTAATAGTTAAATGATGATCACTCGAGAGAGCTACCATCCCATTTTTTATAGTGCAATATTGACATTCGAAAAGCCTGCGATTGACTAATTTTTGATAACAATGGCTTCGCCCCCCTCTACAAGTTAGATAATGTGTAGTGTGACCGTTGCGCTTTGCACACTCCATCAAAAATTTTACATGTGAGTCATGCCCCTTCCAGGGAACAATATTTAAAAACCCTATATTCATCTATCTTACCTTAAATGAAATTTTATGTTTCTAAGTAATGCGATACACACTAAAGCAATAATAATATATGCTACAAATACTATATTTATAATACTTGTCCAAATCCCCATCACTGAATCTGCAGTCAAAATAAGCACCACTGACATTGCAAGAAATGAATTTTTCGCTCGGCTACAGTAGTACATCATCAAACATTTGAAAATCAAAATAAAAATTACACCCACAATACCAAGATCATGGTAAAACAAACCAAATGAAGTTAAGAATAAACCATGGTATCTATAATAAGAATTATCTAGATCAGAAAATATATTCAAAAAGTGAACTAAAGGGGCCAGTGAAAAACCTTTATTATATCCTGATGATAACATATCACCTAGAGTTTGTAGCGAATGAAGTATGTAGGCAAAACTTAAGAATAAAGGCCCAAAAGCTGAACGAATAATCTGCGCGCCAAAGTCATCATATTTCACTCCCAAATGGTCAAATATCCTAAATAAATAAACAGTAACGTCCAAATTTGATCTCTCAGCACGCAATACAAAAACATAAGTTAAAATAATAAAAAGAACAAATAGAGTTGATATGGTTTTGTAATTTGGTATTTTTAAATTATTTTTTGTCCATAACAACAAAAGTATTACCAATAAAGTGGCCCTGCTTCCTGCTATCCAAGCTATGGATAGAACATAAAGTGTTGAAATTATGGATTTTGACAATTTTTCTTTTTCCAGTAATTGATATTTTAAGAAAAAGAACATGGCTGGAATGTGACTCAAGTTTCCAATAATTGCGAATAGACCTCCGCCACCACCATCTCGATGCCGAGCAATCATTTGATCTCGCATCAATACTGGATTTAATGTTATATCAAATCCGTATAACAATCTTTCATAAACTAAAATAAGAGTAGGGATGAACAAAAAAAGAGCAAAAATTAATAATTTGGTACCATCGCCAAAAAGTTTTAATTTTTTCCCCATATACAATTCAAGTGCATTAGTGCCAAAAAGTATAGGCAATATGCAAAACAGATACGATAGTAGAATTGCTAGTGTCACTGAAATTGAAATATCAGACATTACACCATAAAACATAAGTGCAAAAAAATGGGAAAATGAAATCCAAATTATTGCTTTCATAATTTTGAAATAAGTTGTTTTAGAATATAGATAATTTCTGAAATAAAAATATTTGGTAAGTAAACAGAGTTGGCTTCAAAAATATTTTTTTTAAATCCAAAAGTATCATATCGCAATTTTATCATATTTACTTTAGACGAAGAGATAGAAGCTTCATGTTGACGGTAGAATGTCAATTCACTTATAATCATATCTACACCATCCACCTTAGATAAAATACCCAGCCAGCAATAGTAGTCTTCAATACCTCTATAACGAATGCTTTCAGGAAATTTACAATATTGCATAATAGCTCTATCAATCACAGCAGTTGAGCAACTTTTAATACAATTATTGAAACGAAAATCTTTTAAATTCAACCCACGGATACTTAATGATAATTTTTGGTATGATATTTCTGAGGATTCATTAAAACACTTAACTTTACCAAAAGAAAACATCGATTTCTCTTGCTCCATAAATTTAAGTTGCATCGACATTTTATCAATATGCCAAATGTCATCTGCATCACAAAAAGCTACATATTTTACATCACTGACTGCTTCAAGACCCTTGTTTCGTGGCTTTGCTGCAGATCCTGAATTAGTATCTAGCTGAATAAGCTTTATAGGTGAATTAGAATAAGCAGCAAAATTTCTTACTAATGAAGAAGTACTATCAATTGAGCAGTCATCCACTACTATGATTTCAAAAGGTGTATCGCTCTGATTATCTATGCTTGATAATGTTTCTATAATGTATTTTTCACCATTATGAACAGGAACAATAACTGAATAATCTGGTATCATTATTTATATCTTTTCTAATTTGATTTTAATTTTATCATCAACACTACAAAACTTAATATATACATGATAGAAGTGATTACTAATGCTACGAAAATCAGGTCAATTGATCCAATGTTAAAAAGAACATAAACTAAACCAATAAGGCATGCAGATAGCCTAATATATATAAGTGTTCTCTCTTTGTTTAACAGAAGGAAAACATTAGACAAAAAATCACTCACTCGTAGCGCTGACAATATTGCAATAAACAAAATTAAAATCCTTGTTAGTGGGATATTTTCAAAAAAATCAATTAATAAATCTACACTTATAATGAACGTTAGTGTGCCGATTAAACTCAGGCTAATTAAAGATGCAAGTGTATATAAAGTACCCTGGGTTATTAGTGCACCTTGACCATTTTTAATGTAATTCATAGCCATCATCGGAAAAATATAAGAGTTTGCGATACTCTGTATATTTGCACTGACTGAAAAGAATATCCCCGCAAAGACAATCACTACATATTCAGTTTCACTTAAAATAAAATATCCAAATATTCTTTCAAAATTAATCAATACAAAAGATGATAGAACAAAAAATGTCAAACTTAAACTTTTCTTTAAGTGCTTAATAATACTAAATCTCCATAATATTTTACCTGATAAATTTATCTGTATCGGTAGCTTAGCCGACCCTATCAGGAACCATGTAACAGCAATATCAATAAGTATAAAGAATGCGTATCTACCAACTAAATCTAAAGTAAGAGTAATAAGGTAACATATGAAAATAAGAAAACCACGCGATGCACACAATCGTGCATAGCGGTTAAAATCAAAGCTGGATCTAATAACTGTGGTTTTCACAAGAAAAAAAGTCTGAATTAAACCAAGAAAGACACCTAAGACTGCAGAAATCATGCGGTCAAAAGAAAGATAATTTAAAAAATAGGATCCTCCAATTAAGATAGTTAAGAAACATGAAAAAATTATTGTTGAACATAAAGACTGAACACACAAATAACCAAGTCTTGTTACATTACCTTGTTTTAAATACCCTACAGCCCTTGTCTGAATTGCTATATTACTTCCAAGTGGTCCTACTGCACTAACTAAAAAAGACCATAAAAGTGCTTGGCCGTACAGACTAAATTCTAATAACGGTAAAACCTTTGAAAGTAGTACAACTTTTAGTGCCATCAATATTGATGCGCAGGCAAGCAATGTAAAGTTAAGTTTAACGGTAGTATCCTTACCTAAGTATTAGGCTTTTTAAGAGTTGATAAAACAGCTTTTGTTAGAGCCGTTCCGTAATCTATATCTGCTGTAGCTACTAAACCTATCACATCCTTAAGATGCTTAGGCTTTAATCCATATCCTGGGCGGATACTTCTGATATTTTCCCGAGTCAATATTTCTCCTGCTGCAATATTTTTTACTGCATAAAGAGAACGTCGAAAAACCATATTTCCTTTTTCACTTTCTTTACGTTCATAATTAATCTTACCTAATGCTTGCCATGCTATTTCACTATCACGGCATAACTGAAAAAGCTCCATTTTTTCAAGCGAAAAGCTGTCATCAGGCCCCCCTCCTTTTCTATCAAGTGTAATATGCTTTTCAATTAAACATGCCCCTAAAGCAACTGAAGCTATAGCTGTAGTGTTGTCGATAGTGTGATCAGAAAGACCTGTCAGTACATCGAATCTCTTTCTCATGTCACGTATTGTTGCTAAATTATAATCATAGGATGGTGCTGGATAACCGCTGACACAGTGCAAGATAATAAGCTGGTTACAGCCAGCATTTTGTGCAGCATCCACAGCCTCCTTTATTTCTTCTTCATCAGCCATACCGGTAGAAATAATCATAGGCTTGCCAGTTTTAGCAACATATTCAATTAGTGGTATATCAATGGCTTCAAATGATGCAATTTTATATGCAGGAGCACCAAGCTCCTCAAGAAGATCAACAGCAGTTTTATCAAACGGCGTACTAAAAATTGTTATACCCAGTGAGGCGGCTTTATCAAATAACGGTTTATGCCATTCCCATGGCATATGTGCCTCTGTGTACAAATCATACAGTGTTCGGCTATCCCATAAACCGCCCTTTATTTTAAAGTCCGCTTTATCGCAGTCAATCGTTAGTGTGTCTTGAGTATACGTCTGAATCTTTATTGCATCAGCACCACATTCTTTAGCCATTTCAAGAATTTTAAATGCACGATTAATATCACCGTTGTGATTTGCCGATAGCTCAGCAATTATATATGGAGGATAATCATTGCCAATTTTTCGTCTATTGATTTTGATAAAATTATTTTTCATTGTATTTCTCAACAGTTAATTTAAATCTTTGGCCCTTAATTTCAAAAAATGCTGGAAATCTATCAGGATCACAAACTCTTAATAGATTAAATTGCTCTTTAATACTTTTATTAATATCAACTTCACTATCGGCTGGTGTTCTTTTTTTGTAGTAATTTGATTTTCTTTTTATTTGGGGTGTAGATTTTGCGGTGGCTATATTTTTACAAGCCCAGGTTATTAGATCAATCTCTGCTTTAAAGAGAAGAGAATTAATTTCATCATACAACTCAGTTCCGCGAAGCTGAATGCTCTCTTTTTTCCAAATGTGTCCTGTGTCAACAGAGTCTTCAGCATTAATTAGGGAAAGTGTTATACTTGATTTACCTGAAATTACATCCCAAACATGAGGGTTCCAGCCTCTTCCATCTGGCAAATCGCTTGCATGCAATACAAGCGTATACTTGAACATCTCACGTATATTTTGTTCAACTATTTCTGAACATGAAATAAGAAAAAGTATATCACCAGATTGTTTGATTTGATCAACCCTACTAACAATTAAAATACTGAAAATATCCTCATATTTTTTTTGCCAAAATCTAAGATATGGGCAAACGGGATGATTAATGTCAGAACATAATAAAGTGACTCTCATACTATAACCGCACTAATTCATTCATTTTATTTACCACCCTTTTGACACCCATTCCATCACAGATTTTAAGACTATTGTTTGTCATTTTTTCATAGTTAGACAGCAACTCATCAAGCTTGCAATTTAGTGTATTTGCAATCTCTTCTTTGCACAACGAAATTGCACATCCTGCATTAACTAAAGTTCTGCATATCTTAAGCTGGTTTTTTGCTAAAGGAATAATAATACTTGGTAAGCCCATACACGCACGTTCCCAAGAGGTAGAGCCTGGAGCACCGATTGCAATTGTATGATTTAACATTAATTGGGCCATGTTGTTCGAAAATGATATATGTTTGACCCAATCTTCGTTTCTCTTACAGAATGAAGATACTAAATTGAACTTCGGAGCCCTCTCACTCAACAAAACCGTCGTTTCAAACTTAGCCTCTCGTATTAATAAAGCCTCTAATACCTTAAGCGTTGCATTTGGCATATCCACCCCACCCATGCTGATCAAAAGTTTATGACTATTATTAGCCTCCCTTTCTTTAAAAGCAAGTTTGTGAAAATCAGAAAATTGATTATTTAACAGGGCATATTCACTACCCGTAAGTACATATTTAGCTGTTGAATGTGACAAGTATTCATTTGGATCTGCACCGTATGTTTGATCTATTATCAAGTCTGCATTATGTTGTCGTACCAAGTCATCAATAACAACAAGCTTACAATTAATACTAGACTTTACGAACTCTTCCCAAGCAAGATTAATTCCATAGTGGTCTACCACAACAATTTTGGCATCCAAAGCAATCGACAAAAATTCTTTCGCATCTTGAATTTCTGTTACTTGAAGCCAGGATTTGTAGTCATCTGTAGATCTTGGGTTTGTAAAAGTATTAAGACGATTCAACTTGATTACTTTGTAACCGAGCTCAGCAATAAAAGTAGAGAGGTCTCCATTTTGAGGCCGTAAAACAAAAAAAATCTCATAACCAAATTTTTGTAGTTGGTTTGCTAGAGATAAACACCGCATTACATGCCCACTTCCGATGTGTGTGGAAGCATCTACTCTAAAATAAACTTTCATTTTATAGCAATTCAAACATTTTTTCAGCATAGTTCCAATCTGCAGTGGTATCTATATCTTGTACTCTTTCTCTTGGAATGATTACTGGTTTACTATATTTAGCAAAAAATGGCAGCCCGGCTTTAAATGCGGGCACTTTTCCCCAATAAAATTGACCCGCATCATGGTATGCTTCTTGAAGATCTTGTGAGCGGGTATTAATGTGGTCTGGTTGAAACATAAAAACTGTTCCAACTTCGTTTAAATAAAATCCTCTTTGAATTGGAAAGCTGAAAGATGTTGCTGAAAAAGCATAATTTATATCATGATCTTCTAGCAAATTTAAACCCTGAAGAATATCTGCAGATGTCATAAAAGGTGCGGTTGCATAGACACAGCATACTTTATCAAATTGCCAGCCTTGAGCCTCACTCCACTCAATTGCATGCTGAATTACGTCAACTGTTGTTGCGTAGTCATCTGAGATTTCAGCTGGCCTTTGGAACGGCACATCTGCTCCGAATTCCAGAGCATAGCGCAGATAGG
>Ga0209119_1003867_pt1 | contig 12654 bp, 10 predicted proteins | sample COG_03_FD_184747 | JGI IMG/M metagenome (GOLD analysis project Ga0209119, IMG submission 184747) | Pelagic Microbial community sample from North Sea - COGITO 998_met_03 (SPAdes) (version 2) | ecosystem: Environmental > Aquatic > Marine > Neritic zone/Coastal water | place: Helgoland, sampling... | reverse complement strand
CAACAAAATAAGTCGTATAGCATCCCACACCCATCAGATCAGTGTCGTTACTTAGAGTCTCTTGCAGACGACCAATGAGGCGAGGCTGCGCGATGTCGTCAGAGTCGACGAACATCACAAATGGCGCACGCGCATTTTCAAGCCCACGTTGGCGAGTATAAGCGGTTCCACAATTGCTGCCATTCTCCAACACCCGCATTCGCGGCTCGAGTTTGGCGTAATCAAACAACATGATGAGAGTATTATCCGTCGAGCCATCATCGATCGCAATAATCTCAAAATCAACGAAATCCTGTGCCATAAGGCTCTCCAGTGTTTGAGAAAGAGTTGCTGATGAGTTATAACAGCACACAATTACAGAAACACAAATTTTATAAGTCATGTAGTAATCTTTTTAGTTCGCAACGAGAAATGCACTTGAATGAATTGCTTTATTGGTTTTTCGATGGGCGTATAAAAAATTACATAAAGGTACATTTCGAAGTTTAGTGTCCAGCCAAGCCCTATAATCATTAGCGGAATGCCCGTAGATGAAGTCCACGAGATATCCCACAAACGTGGCTATTAGTGCAAATGCACGCATAATCTGAATTTCGTCTAAGCAATTCCACAAATCATATATATCAATATCAGCAATTTGGGTACGTTCAACCAAACAGCACATCCTCGTAAACATCTTCTAATTGGCGGGCTAGTGCTTTGTAAGAATAAAACTCAAGTGCAATGCTTTGCGCTTCCGCAGCCAACACCTGCCTATATGGCTCGTCTTGCGCCAACTTGGAAATGGCTTCAGAAAGACTGGCCGAAGGGGTTTTTACATCAGTGAGTGGCACAGTGATCCCTGCTTCTTGGCCAACAGTCCGGCCAATAGCATCGCCCTCTATGCAGATAATCGGTAAACCAGTTAGCATTGCCTGCAAAACGACAACTGCTAGACCGTGATGAAAGCTGGGATAGAGGAATACATCTGCCTCATGCAGCTCTTCAATCAGCTGCAACATTGGCACTTTACCGAGGAAGCTCACTTGGTTACCGTTTTGATGAGCTCTAGTAACTACTTCCATCTTGTTTCTGAGCGGTCCTTCGCCAATTATTACAAGTTCTGCTGCGCAATCAGTTTCGAAATATGCAAGACTAGCATCAAGTGCCATCTGAGCACCTTTCCAGTCTTTTAATTCACCAGCATAAATAATCTTTAGTTTAGATTTACGTATAAAGTCAGTTTTGGGTTGGGCGAGACTTGTAAGATTTGCAATACCTGTCTGCCTGAAGGTTTTTAGACGATCTGCGTATCTTTTTGGCATAGTATCGGGAGTGTGAGTCAGGATGACGTTTGCCCGAGCGCCTGTTATACGTGTTAATGGGTCAAATGTTCTTAATCCCCACCTTACAGCAACTCGTACCGTGGCTTTTATTCGTGATTGTAACGGTTGATATCGCAAAATTATTGGATGGGTGTTTTCACTGCCAACTGGGCCCCAAATAAAGGGACTAGAACAAAATGCTAAACCAGCAGGCATCCAGTCCATACCACCATTCAAGTGATGTAATATGTCAGCTGGTTCCTTTCGAAGCATTCCTCGCGCCCGAAAACCTACACCAATTTGCCAGAGATAGTAGTAAATGAGAAAGCCACGTTTTCCCTTCTTGAAGAACCGAAAAATCCATGGCAGATCAAAATATTCAATATTTAATCCCTCAGGCTTTGGCGTTTTAGCAAAGCTTGATAAGTGTATTGCGCGAAGGTTGGCCCGGGTGACCACGCGCACTTCATGTTTTTTGGCCAGCTCGTTAACCGTATGCCATCCATTTTCTCCTTCGCTACCACGACCAGTTTCAAAACTATAAGCTGATATCAAAATTTTCATGATTTTGTGCATTTAAATGGATGAGTGAAATCACGGCTGGCTGCCCAAGCAACCTTAATGATGATCAAAGCATACCAGAAGACCTGAGTGTTCAAAGCTGAACTAGTAAAAAATATTAACCAGAATGCGATCAGAGGCATAGTAGTCCAATTATTTTGCCGTAAAACAAAAATCCACACAAAAAGAGCAAAAGCCAAGATACCGTAAACCACTGCAAAGCCAGGCAGAAAACCTGCACCAGCGTAATCTGATGGTAGTCCAGAGATTTTACCTTGAAAAAAATGCACTATACCTTCATTTCCATATCCTAACCAGAAACCCGGTTCTGTTACAATAATATCACGAATATAAATCAAAAAAGGGGCTAAGCGAATACCTCCGCTATGATCAGCTTCTAGAATTTGATCAAGCTCAAACGAACCAAAACTTGAAGATAAGAGAATGAATCTTTGAAGCACTTCAAAATCAAGGATCAAAAATAGTGGCTGCAACAGAACACCAACTATCAAAATAAAGACAAGCCAAGGAAAGGGCCGTGATAGCCAATAAACCACAAATATTGCAATTGTAGCCAGCGAGCTACCACTTAATATCATCGCAGTAATAAAAGCAATAATTAGCTTATTGCGCACCCTTGTTTTTTCTGGTTCCCCTGGCAAGCGAGACATTACTATGTAACATAACATACTAATCCCAACTACCCTGCCTAGCTGTGAGGGTTCATAAGATAAAGAGTTATAGCTCCAAAGGCCTTTTGTAGCCATCAGGTTTGGGATTTGAAATCCCAGCAGTGAGGTTATTAGTTGAAGCAAAGACAGGATGGTAAAGGCAAAAATTATCCTACGCATTATCATCATTATAAAAATCCGTTTATCTGTAACCAGATCCATGAGACTAGCGACAGCAAAGTACCCAGTAGCGTATGTAAAAGTAAGCGCCATAGAGCCCAAATGAGCTATACCCTCTATTAGTAGAGCGTTTAATGTCATAATTGAAAAAAGAATAAAGGCCCATGAAGCCTGTTTAGAATGAGAAAGCCTGAGCTGTATAAACAAACCTCCACCAATCATTGCGGCAATAAGTGCTAGGTAATTTCGTTGCTCAGTATCCACAAAAGGTGACAATACTACTGCGTATGAAACCAAAATAAACGCGATAAAATATCTTGGAGTAATTACAAGCGTTTGTGATATCATATTCTTATAGGAATTTTACAACTGCTTTAAACAGTTTTTTCAAAATCATCTTTAACCAAATTAAAACTAAGATAATTCTGCGAGACTCCGCCAAAAAGGCCTGCCGAAGCACTCCATATTGACTGTAAGTTGCATGGAATTTTCCCCGACTCTTAGCCCAATTCATATATCGATTGTATTGTTTCCCTTCAGCCATGCTAGAATGAGAATGAGAATGCAGTGCATGCTGGCGTGGATCCATCATCATATTCCAGCCTGCTCTTTGCACTTGAGCCGAAAGAATTGCTTCTTCACAATAAAGAAAAACTGTCTCATCGAAGTAGTCAATTTGGAGTAAAAAATCTGTTCTGATCAAAAAACATGCGCCGCTTACTTTTTCAACTTGCTGCGGTTTGTTAAATGATGGTTTTCTTATAATCTGCCGATCAAAAAATCGTTTAATTATCATTTGAAGAGGCCAGAAAAACTCTTCCCAGAATCCAGGTTCAATCATTGGATTTTCATGTATACCCAAAAGGTTTGTTAGTGCTGAGCAAGCAACAGCCGTCTTGGTATTTACAGTGATTAGGCCAAATAGTTCGACTAGGTAGTCTGGATCTTCGATCCGCGCATCCGGATTAATAATTAAAACCGCTTCACAACCTGACGCAACAGCAAAACGCGCGCCTATATTATTACCTGCTGAATAACCAGAGTTAATATCATTACAAAGAAAAACAGCCGAGGCGTCAACATCCATTGTTCCATTTGTCGGCAGAATTATACCCATAGGCAGAACCTCAAGAAAGATAGCCTTCAGCCGCGACCGTTCATCAGGTTTTGATGCGTTATCAACAACGATGATCTGTAAATTAACCCCTTGCTGGGCCCGTAATCCAATGAGGCAATTAAGCAAATCCTCTGAGCTGTTATAAGTAAGGACTACTGCACCAATACGCTGTTGTGTTTCAATCATGAACAAGATTCACTTGTTTCAAGTAGAATGTCGATCAAGGCAGCTCGCACTGGGCCTTCTTTCCAATCTGATAAAGTACTTTGTGATTCAGTCAAACGATTTAGGTAAAATATGGCATGACAGTAAAGGGAAAGAAGCAAAGCCCTGCGGGCAGCTTCTTCATTGGAACAAAATTGTATGCTAGCCAATCTCTTCAGTACTTGTGGTAATTCTCTAAGTTGATGGGACGGCGGTATAGTAGCTAGAATAAAATGTACAAGATCAAAGCCGACTGGCAAGTCAGCTCGAGCGTATTCCCAGTCAAATACATAGAAACGCCCATCCTGTAAGAAAGTATTCCAAGGCGTGAAGTCACCATGGCAAAGGCATAATGGTATCTTATCGGCATAAGGACGCAGATTTAGCTCGATACTTGTCAAACGAGAAATCCATTCAGGCCCCATCATTTTGGAAAGCGAACCATCAAAATTCTTCGTTTGTGCTGCAAGATCGTCCAACAACATCCTAGCGCCATTGTATTCAGTATGTCTGCGAAGTTCATCCAAGAAGTTTATATGATCTTTACCCAGAACTTTTGGTGATACGTGAGTGGCAGATTTTAAACTGTCAGTAAATAATAATGTTGCTGAACCTTCATCACGAAATGCTATTACACTAGGTATATCAGCAGAGAGTAATCGCATAAACTTAACACGGGCAAGCATATCCGCTTCATTACGTAAGTAGTTGCGCACATGTGATTTGCGCGACATTTTGCAATAACCCAAGATCATGCCATCGCTATCCATTAACTGTATTGTTGTTTTTCGATGCGGCCCATCAGTTCCAGTAAAAAAAGACAAATATGATACACGTCTATCAAATGTTTCTCTTAATTCGGGCAAACCCGATAAAAGCAAAGTATCCTTACCCAACAACCAATGAGGTCCAAATTCTGCAACCTTCAGCGCCCCAACCTTGGCAAGCTTGGCAAAAAGACTAACCGGCTGGATCATTTCAAATCCAGCAGAAGTTGCACACCGATTATCTAACGGGATTAGCCACCACCTAGGGTTGGATCGCGCAGCTACAATAGCATAGCGTTGCCCTCCCCTTTCCACTGCTTCCACGCCAAGCACTGCTATATCACAAAGAAATTCATTAAACGGATGGGACCCTCTAATACATTTAGGCAGTATGATCATATAATTCTAATATTATTGTCACCGTAAGAAAGATTGCCGCAAAAGAATACCTGGAATGAAGCCAAAATAGCGTTTTACCAATAATACATTCAGTACGGTGGATACAATGACACCGATCGCAATCCCAATAGATGCACCCAATTCGCCAAATGGGCCAATTAGTAGGATACAAAATACGAGGTTGGCAAATAAAGCTACAGTCTGTGAGGCCAAAGTGAGGCGTTCATGACCACCCATTACCAGTAACAAACCGATATGGCCAAATGCGACTGAAAAAATTTGAACCACCGAAACTATAATCATTGGTAAGTAAGATTTATCATCATATGGCGAACCAAAGAGTAGACCAAGAATCTGCTCTCCAAATAGCAAAATGACAATTAATGAAGGAAGTGACGTGAAGAACATTATACGGGAAGATTGTCGCACAATGTCCCTTTGCTTTAAAATATTACCGGATCTAATAGCAGCCACCATATGCGGCCCAATGATTGATGATAAGATATGGAAAGGAATCATAATAACCATCGATCCACGTTCTGCAACCCTTAGATAAGCCACGACCTCATCCTGTCCCATAGATCCAGAAATCAAGATTGCTAGCTGTGTACTAAGCAGGGCAACTGCACTTATCATCATAAAGGGAAGTAGGGCCTGTCGCCAGCGTTTTTGATCTGTCATGTCGGAGTAAGTTACGCCTACCTCAGCAGGTTGAACATATCTTAGTATAATCGAGGCCAATCCAAAAACTATCATGATCACTGCAAAATAGCACCAAAGTGCATTCGTTGCCGAGCTTTTCCCAAAGTACGCTATTATAAGATACCCAAATATTAGTAGAACAGGTTGCAAAATCTGAGTAGGCGCTTCAGAGATTAGTGGACGACATAACCCTTTAAGAATGCCATTGCGGATCGCGGTCATCCCAATGATAGGTAACAGGATTAAGGGAATTATTAGGTGCTGAGAGAGTAAAACTCCAAATGCTATATTACAAATGAGAACGGCTAAAGCACAGGTGAAGCTGGCCAATACTACCCACCTATAAGCTGCCGTAACGAGACCGCGATAGGCTGGCCAATTTTCACTCAGTTTGTAGGTAGCTATCTCTCTGGTCACTAACATTGGCAAGCCACCTGATACCAGAATGGCAAAGACTGATGTAAATGACAAAACAAAGCTAAAAACTCCAAAATCCGAAACGCTCAAGGTTCGTATCAGCACAATGTTAGCCAAAAGTAATAACGGAATACTAAAAAAATATAATCCAGAAACAGCAAAAAAATTTTGTATAATTTTGTTATTTAGAGACTGTTTCAAAGTGTAATACATATAGTTTTTATAACTTTGTTTTATTAGATGTATACGTTTTTAAATTAAAGATGCTAAAGCATCGCTGAATTCGCCTCAGGAATATTAACCCAAATAATTATAGGCAAAGGCTTTATCATGGTGATAATCGATGATGAGTTTATCAAATCGTTTGCGCTCATCAATGATCAAATAGAATTCCACAACAATTACTTTCATCAAGTCTGCAAAGTATAACTTTTTTGTTTAATTTATACCTATTCACTTAATTATTCCAATCTAGAAATGAACATTGTTGAGACCTATCGTGATGATCATAAGTTTATATTTTAACAGCTACCGCACAAAGACCGCCTAAGTGGCACTTTGTTTTTTTCAATTGGGTTCGAACATAAATCTCAGTTCAAACAGATTAAAGCCATGGTAAACATTGATAGTAAATTACATGCCAATTAATAACTTCTTAAAATATAAAGCGATTGTGTAGCAGGCAAAAATTAAGAACTATACAATCTATCACAACGGATATGTATTGATACCTAAGGATATATACTCGTACTGTTAAACAGGCAAAACCACAGAATATGCCATTTAAACTCTAGGCAAGATTCTTAAAGATTTAAATACGAGTGATCAAATTTTTAGTGCTGCATCAACGAGTATAGTTATTAAATTAAGCGATTAATATTCCTTGATATCTCTTCCCCAAATAAATGAAACATATTTCATTTATCAGATATCTATAGTTATGGAACATAATTACTGGCAAACATACCTTCAATAAAATAGTGAATATATATTTTAAAAGTATTTTTAAAATGTCCAAAACAATTCAAGCTTGCCAACTATAATTGGTTCCTGGGTCAAGTAAATATCATAACTAAACTTAGATTGTTACACAAAAAGATTATTATCTAATGCTTGGAATATTTAAATTAGGAAGTCCAAGCGAAGGTATAATTTGACTGACTATACGGTTCCAGTTAGTGATTGGTTGTGTCCCAATGAAAACAACATCTTTGGGCCTTAACTCAAGGCTTGTTGCAAGAAGGAAGTTGGCAACATTTGTAGAATCTAAATGAAAAGCAATAATTTTTTCTAGTTTTTCTGATTGATAAGCCCCTCTGAGAACGTAGATTTGTTTAGGATTCCCTGATAAAGACGATACACCGCCAGCGCTTGTCAAAAGAGCATCTGCAAGGAAGGCCTGATTCTCAAAAGGAAGTGTAAAACGAGACTGTTGTTGCACTTCTCCAATGAGATAAACATAATCTCTTGCAATAGATCCATACTCAATTCTCGAAAGGATACTTGCAGCTTGATTTTGCTTTGCTTCTGTCTCCATTTCAATTTCATGCAAAATATGTGCTCTAGCTTGCTGTCGTAGCCCTAAAATATTTTCATAATCATTAGTCATATCCACAACGATTTTGTCACCATCTCTAAGCAGTATTCTATTAGTACCATTTTGGTTATATATTTCGGGACCTGGGATTTGGTAGATATTGCCGTCTCTGTAAAGCCGGATGATTACAAATGAGACATCACTGATAGCTATACCACCTCTTTGAGATATTGCCTGATCAAGATAAAGTGGTTGAATTGAAATTGGCTCTATTCCGGGAGTTACTATGTTTCCGCTTACAGAAATCTTCTGAGAATTAAATTCTGTAATTTCAATACTGAATGAGGGAGCCATGCCCTCATCAACGAACTTTCGATATACAGCGTCCTCAACTTCTTCAAGTGTGAGACCCCCGATAACGACACGTCCAATATCAGGGATGGAGACAGTTCCATTATCCTGAACTGTGTACCTATGCCTACTATTTTGCGAAGCAAGAATACTATCAAGAGCCTCAACTAAACTGTCTGCAATCGGCGCACTCAACGTTATGACGTCACCGACACCGATTAGATAAGGCGGTGGTTGGGAAAAATCTGGCAAACGCCATTCAATTACGCCAGAAAGTCTTTGAGGGTCTAGAATTGGGTCATTGAGAGGACTATTTCCGGAATCCAGCATATAGTTTTTGTCATAAGAAGAGAAAATGTCTGGCCATTTTTTAGGCTCATATGACGATTGATTAGCTTTCAAAACTGTCTCTGGTGTCAGAGGAATAATCTGAATATTCGCACTGGCGTTCTCGCGTACTGATAGGGCTTGATAGGCAAAATCACATCCTGTCAAAATAATCAAGATTAAGATTAATAAAGCGCGTCTCATAAAACTTCCTTCTAATTTTTTTATGAATAACTTACTAATTTTCAAGTGTCTCATGCTTTGGGTCAAGTAATGTACAAAACCGCCACAAAAATCCTGATGACTGCATTTAGCTTTCATAATACTCAGATCCGTATGCGGTATATCCGTATGGACTTATATAACCATAGCTTTTTATTTTATTTGGATCGATCTGGTTCAGAACGAGACCAGTTATTTTGACTCCAACGCTTGAAAGCATTTCAAGTCCTTGAATAACTTGCGAACGATTTGTCTTATTCCATTCAACAATATAAATATTGGCATCAGTATTGGCGCCTATCACACGAGCGTCCGGCACTGAAAGAACAGGAGGAGAATCTATTAATATATAATCATAATGTTCACGTAATTCAGAAAGTAATTTAGAAAAGCTTTGAGATGCTAAAATATCAGCTGCATTCAGATTACTCTTTGTTGCTGTTAAAATATCAAAACCCAGTTCCTCTATATAAGGGCTTACATCTTTGAATTCCTTGTTACCTATTAAAAGATCAAGTAGAGCAACTGAATTCTTCCTATTAATATTAATGGAAGAAATACTCCTTCGGATGTCAGCTTCGATTAAAAGAACACTTTTATCAAGGCCAACCATGTTCTGAGCAAGGGCATAAGTAAGCACTGATTTGCCCTCTTTGGGAACTGAAGACGTCAACATAATAATTTGTGGCATTTTATCTAAGTTAGACATAAGGATCGATGTGCGAAGATTACGCACTGCTTCCGAAACTACAGAGTTGGGTTTATTCTTGAGGTAGGAAATGATGTTCTTTCTATGTAGCTTGGGGATGAGCGGCACGGACGCTAGAACGCTATGGTTAAAGTTATTACGCAATTCATTTATAGATCGAAATCCCGTAAAGCGCATTTCCCGAATTAACAAAAGACTTGCTCCAATCATCAATCCAATAATAACAGAATTAAAAATAATTTGACTTTTTATTGGACTGGATTGTCCATTTTTTTTTGCTTTTGCAAGTATACGCCCATCAGCCGTTTCAAGTCCTATTTGAACATTCATTTCCAATAAACGTGTAAAAAAGCTTTCATAGAGAAGGCGAGCTGCTTCAGTCTCGCGTTCAAGTTGCTGGAGGACAATCAGTTCTTTAGATTTTCGCTCAATCTGTTTCGCAAGGAGGGCCTCAGATAATTGAAGAGCCAATAATTGTTTCCGCTCTCGCTCTGCCTCTGTCTCGATATTAGACATAAAGCGATCTACTTCTAAATTCAGATTATCAATGGTTATCTTGTTTTTACTATATTGTGAAATTGTAAGGTTTAGGCGAAAATCGTCTGCTAAATTAATAAGTGCTTGAAGATTACCAACTTTTCTTAAAGATCTTAACCGTGTGCGCATGTTGGTTTTTTCTAATGTAAACTCATTTAATTCAGATATGCGTGTTCGCAAATCGCGAAGCTGAAGCTCCTCCGCATGAAGAGTTTCAGGGTTAACGAGTTCTGATTTACTAGAAAAATTTGCCAATTCTGTCTTTAAATCCTCAAAGTCATATTTCAATTCAGATGTACGAACGGAAAGAAACTCTGTTGCATTTGCTAGATTATCGAGTTTTACTTGAATCTGATTTTTAATATACAAATTTGCCATTGTATCGGCTAAAAGAACAGATAGGTTAGCTTCGGTGGTCGTGACTAAAATATTGATAACCCTCGTATTCTTTGTATTTGAAAACTTTATAGAGTTATTTACTGCAGCAATAACACTTGATCGAATTTTCTCAGGAGATATCTTTGATTTTGATTTTTCAATCTTTACGCTGGTGAGATCAAGAAGTTGTGATTTAACTCGATCAAAAAGTGTAGGCTCTCTCAAGTACCTATTGAATGCAGCTTGGTTGGTGAGCTCAAGCGTATCCACAAGTATTTCAATTAGATCGCCCGATCGTAAAATCTCAAGCTCAGTGTTTATGCCCTCATCTGTTATTGGCCCATTAGAATTAATACTTTCTATGTCAGTGAGTACTTTTTTAGGCTGGCCCTCTTCTAAAGCAATTTTTACAGTTGCTGGAAAAAGCGGCACGGCAATTTGCCTGAGATAGAATTCAGCGGCAACAACACAAAAAAGAACACATGTCATTATAAACCATTTACCTCGCCAAAGTGAGCTGCCGAGCTTAACTAGATCAATTTCACCCCCAGAAATGTCTGGGCCTAATTTTGTATCATCAATAGGTTTATAATAATTCAATATAATCTAGCCTTTTGAATTCCTTTTATGAAACATGCAATTTGATCATATTGACATGCGACGTCAGACTTTTTTAAGTTGAGACTCAACCAGTCTTGCCTTTTGTTCCAAATAAATAATTTTCTATTAAATTATTTGAAATTCTCTGAGCCGGGCTATCAATTTTAATTTTATTTTGAAGGATTGTTATATTATTGCTCGAAGATTCAAACTTTGAAAGATTTGATTTTGTTGGTTGTGCTAAAAAATCATTTTCTTTGATACTCTTTATTTTGACGTCACCAATCCAGCCCATTTCAAATGCCACCTCATCTGGTGATCCTACATCTAGACCCTGATGATCTGTTAGCGTGCGCACAAAATTTCCAGCATCTAATAAACTATCATGGGTTCCAGTATCCATCCAGGCAAATCCATCCTCCATCTTCTGTAATCTAAGCTCACCATCATTTAGATAGTTTTCCAATAGACTGGTAATCTCAAGTTCACCACGGGCCGAAGGCAGCACAGTTTTAGCGCGCTCAGGTGCAGTTTCATCAACAAAATAAAGTCCAGTTACCGCATAATTTGAGGCTGGCGCATTCGGTTTTTCAACAATGCTTTCCATTGCACCTTCCTCATTGAAACCCAACACTCCATAACGTTCCGGATCAGGCACTTTGTAACCAAAGACAGTGGCACCACTTTTGAATTTATCAGCATTTTGTAAGAGAGTACTTAAACCATGACCAAAAAAAATATTATCTCCTAGTACAAGTGCTGCAGGAGCACCATCCAGAAATTCTTCAGCTAGAATAAATGCCTGCGCTAGCCCATCAGGGCTGGGCTGGGCTTTATATTCTAGTGATATGCCCCATTGACTGCCATCACCCAAAATACGCTTAAACTGATCTACATCATGAGGAGTAGTTATTACCATAATCTCACGAATACCGGCCCTCATAAGCACAGACAGTGGGTAATAAACCATTGGTTTATCGTAAACAGGCAACAATTGTTTCGATACGCCCATAGTAATAGGATGAAGTCTTGTACCTGATCCCCCTGCAAGAATAATACCCTTTCGTTGTGTCATTCAGCACCAGCCGCATCAATTATATATGAATTAATCATTTTAATTTTATTTCTGTAGATTGTATTGAGACAGAATTATCTTAAATAAACATGTCAGGCCCTAACTTATTAAACTGCATGGCGGTTGGATAGATTAGATAAAATAAGGAGAAGACAAAATATACTAAAGAATAGGCCACACTACCTAGGTACGACTATTTTGCACTCAACGAAACATAATGAATAAACATAGCTTCGGACTGCTTTGCAACATGTTCAAGACTTTGAATGCGATTATTTAAATCTCTGATATTATCTTTGCGAGCATCACTTTCCAGTTGAGCAAATGTCGTTTCTAACAGGTCTAACCCCAACATAGCTGCGGCACCTTTTATTTTATGGGCAGCCTCCGCCAATGCATGATTATCATGTGAAAAAACACCCTGATTGCACTGATTAATAAACTGTTCCACTTCTTCAAAAAATATCCACGAAACTCCCAAGGTTTTCTCATGGCCAAGAGTTTCAAATAATTCTTTAAGAACTGCTGAGTACTCACCAATAGTTTCATCAGAACCACTAGTAACAACATCTGATATAATCTGTCGCAAAGTAACT
>Ga0209119_1003864_pt1 | contig 12669 bp, 13 predicted proteins | sample COG_03_FD_184747 | JGI IMG/M metagenome (GOLD analysis project Ga0209119, IMG submission 184747) | Pelagic Microbial community sample from North Sea - COGITO 998_met_03 (SPAdes) (version 2) | ecosystem: Environmental > Aquatic > Marine > Neritic zone/Coastal water | place: Helgoland, sampling... | reverse complement strand
CAATATGATTTAAGCAGAGAGTAAACTTCTTACTCCTGTAGTAATTTTGAATTAATTTTTGAGGGTGTAACAGATGGTCGTTAATAAAAAGCAGGCGGGTTTTACGCTGATCGAAATGATGGTGGTAGTTGTGGTTATTGCGCTGTTGGGTGCAATGATTGGGCCGACACTGTTTAAAAAGGTGCAGCAGGCTGAGCAGACGCGTGTTGCGCAGGATATTCGCGTGATCGAGAGCGCGCTGAAATTTTACCGTCTGGATAACTACCGCTACCCAACGTCAAGTCAGGGTCTGGCGGCATTGACTTCCAATCCCGGTGGTTTGGATAACTGGAGCGGCCCCTATTTGGAAAAAGCGCCAGAAGACCCCTGGGGCGAGCCATACAAATATGCCAATCCTGGTCGCCGCGGTAAAGAAATTGATATCTACACTCTGGGTGTAGATAACCAAGAGGGCGGTGAAGGCTCTAATGCAGACTGGGGAAATTGGAATATTAAGTAGAGCTGAGGCTTTTCTTAATCCAAAAAATGGTTAAAGCAAAATGACACAGTCGCGCAGCCGCCAGGGCGGTTTTACATTAATCGAGATCAGCGTGGTTGTGATTATTTTGGCCACCATCTCGGCGATGAGTCTATTTGCAATCAACCAGGCATTTGACCGCCGCTACAAAAGCCAGGCGGACAATTTACTGATCTGGCTTAATCAGCTCTCAGATCAAGCAGCCCTTGAGGCTGTTCCCTACGGCGTGCTGGGCAACCCGGAGGAGGCGGAAGAAGTAGTGCGCGCTCTTCGCGTCGTTGCCTACTATCGTCAACACTGGCTTCCGGTTACCTATCCCGAATTTTTTATCTTGGAAAAGGGCGCCCGTATTAAATGGGTTGTTTCCAGCAATGGCGACTTCGGGGATGCCGATGAATACGCCGATAGAGAGGGTGAGGACGCGCTGTTTCCTGTGATTGCCTTTATGCCCGATGGCTATGTAGAGCCCAGGGCCGATATGATTTTGAGCTTTGACTCGAGCCCAATAATCTTTAAATACAGTTGGGATGCTGAAACTGCAGCAATGATTGTTAAAAGGGTGGTGGAATGAATACCCCTGCAGGATCTCGCGCTGTGGCTGGCTTCACGCTGATTGAAGTGGCAGTTGCCCTGAGCATTATCGGCTGGGTTATGGGTAGTGCTCTGTATCTGGTTCAACAGTATGCAGACGAGCGAGTGCGCCTGCGTGAGCAGTTCTATTCGGCCCAGGTTTCATGGAACCATCTTGTCGAGCATTATCAAGATGCCGAAGAGTGGACTGAGAAAAATAGAAAATCAAAACGATCAGTCAAAGGAGTTGATACTCAGGGCGGCTATGATCTGCGTTGGGAGCTGGAAGTTAAAGAGGCTATGGGCAGTGACCTCTACCGATATGAAGTTGAAGTTGGACTACATAATAGCGATCGCAATCGCGCCGCACTGTTTGTCTATCTGGTTGTGAAAAACTGATGACCAGGCATTTACCTTCTCGTTCTGGACGAGCTACTCAAAAGAGTCAGTCAGGCTTTACTCTCGTTGAGGCAGTTGTCGCGCTAATGTTGTTGGCGGTTATGTCCGTGATGTCTTACCAGGCGGTCGAGGTTATCCTCGGCGCCAATGATCGCAGTCGAACTACGCTGTCTAATGAATCGCAACTACACCGTGCTTGGCAGGTTATTAATCGCGATCTATTTCATCTTCGACCGCGAACCTTTGCCGATGGTTTGGGTTCAAAAGAGTCTGCTTATATAACCGATCCAGATCAGTTTGGTGTTCGCTTTAGTCGCGGGGGTGGGCCATTGACAAGCACTAATCCCACTGGCGTAACCCGTATTCAATACAGCCTCAATTCAGAAAATCAATTGGAGAGACGCTCCTGGCCGGTTACGGCAACATCGCTGAATGACGATGGCAATCTGCTGATACTGCTGAATAATGTTGATGATGTAGAAATTGAGCAGCTCTCTCGAGCAGGGGTATTTTTGCCCGACTGGCCGCCGATCAACGAGACTCACAGTCCGCTCAGCCTGCCAAGGATGATTCGCATTACCATTATTATGCTCGACGGTTCGGAAACCTCTCGTCTAATTCCTGGGCTGGCGTTTGATCCGAGAGCGGGGCGCAATGGCTTGGGTTCCGGTTCCAGCTCAGGTCGGGGCTCAGATACAGATTTAGATTCGGGCTCAAGCTCAGGTTCGGGTTCGGCTTCAGGCTCAGGTTCGACTTCAGGTAATTCTAATAACTCTGATGACGGGGATGATAAAGATGAAGTCGAGGGCGAATCCTAAGATGCAAAGCAATCATTCCAGGCCCGCCGAGAGTATGGCCGCAACGAAGCCTCAGCGTCAGCGTGGTGTAGCTCTTTTGGCGACGCTTATTCTCACTCTTGCAGTGACCATAATACTGGGCAATATTTTTTACCGTCACCAGATTGAGGTCAATCAGGCTGCCGGATCTCTGCACAGTGATCAGGCAGTGTTATTGGCTATTAGCGCCGAGAGTTGGGCCAGGGATTTACTTTCACCTGTAAATGACGATATTAAAACAGACCATTTTGAGGAAGACTGGGCCCGAGCTATCCCCTTTTTACCTGTAGATGGAGGCACTGTCGCCGGATGTATGGTCGATTTGCAGGCGCGATTTAATCTTAACAGTCTTAGCGGTTATACCATTTCGCCTCTACAGCGAGAGATGGATGGAACAAAATTTGGTCATGCGCGAGCCTGGGAAAACCTTTTGCAGTCGCTGGATATTCCCGTCGATGGCTCCAGAGTTGCGGTGATAATCGACTGGCTTGATAAAGACGACTCTTCGATCAATCCCTCAGGCGCAGAGCGGTCTGAATACAGTCTTTATGATCCGCCGCGGTTTCCTCACAACAATTTGATCTCAGATACTGGTGAGTTGGCGGCAATGAAAGGCTACAGCCTCAGGGATCTGCAGATACTGTCGCCCTGGATAAGCGCATTGCCGGCACTTACCACAGTCAATATAAACACCGCATCGGAACAGATGCTGCTGGCGTTGAGCGATGGCATGGGTATGGAGTTTGTTGAGTTGGTTACCGCTGGTCGACCCTACGATAAGCGGACTGATTTTTATGCTGCAATAAACGAGTATTTAATGATTGGTGAGCAACAGGTTGAGTTGCGCTGGCCAGCGACACTTGTCGATGTAAAAACATCGTTTTTTCAATTAAATCTAGAAGTCACGTTGGGGCAGTCAAAGCTGCAGGTAAAAAGTATAATACACCGTAAGGGTAGCGGAACTCCGGTGGTAATAAGTCGTGAGATAACGGTTGTGCCTGCCGGGGTTACGACGTTACTATTCTCAGCTGTTTCAGATGATGAAGATTCCGACACTGAAGCTGATGATAGTGATGGCAATAAAAAGTATTATATGCAGCCTCTCTGTGAAGAAATACCCAACGACAATAACGCCGATTATTAGGAAATGTTCTAAATGACATTATCTGTTGACCATATTCACCACCTTGACCGCCATCTGGTCAGTGAAGGCGAAGACCACAGATCTATGGCCCTCTGGGTACCATCAGAGCGTGTCACTGTGCATCGTATTGATGCACCGACTGCGCCGCAGAGAAAGTGGTCGGAGCTAATCCCGTGGATTCTCGAAGATCGTCTTTTGCAGCCTGTTGAAGATATGCACTTTGTTATAGGCGCAGTGATAGCTGAAGATGATAAAAAACAGGTCGATATCACTGTTGTCAGCAAGCAGGATATGCGCGAGTGGTTGCGAATTGCCGACAACGCCTCAGTAACGCCCAGCGCACTGGTTCCTGATTATTTTGCACTACCTTATGAAGAAGGGCGTATCAATATAGTCTGGCGCGAAGGGACTTTGCTGGTTCGCGATGCTGCCGGCAGTGGTTTTTCTGCTTCCCCGGCACTGGCTTGGAGTTTGGTTCGCCGTCTGTGTGAAACCGCGGATATAGCCCCGCGACTGTCGATCTCGGTGCCCGACGAAACCCTAGTTCCAGAGGACTTGCTCGAGGAAGCGGATATCAACGACGCCGATATCGACTGGCAGTTCTGCGAATACCCTCTCTCGGCCAACCTTTTGGATGGCGAGTTTGCAAGTTCTGCGACCCGTCAGGCCAACAGTGGATCCTGGCTGTCCACCGCGGCTCTTTTTATTCTGGCGGTGGTGTTGGGCTTTGGCTATCTGCAAATCTCCAATGCTCAGCTTGAAGAGACAGTTAGCACACTTGAGAAGCAAGTCAGTTCAGGATTTAACAATGTATTTGCCGGCAAGAAAGCCCAACCGGAAAAGGTCAGGGCTAGCGGTGAATTGCTGCTAGCCAATTTATTTAAGCAGCGTGAAAGTTCAGAGGTGCCCGCTATGAGAGCACTGGCAGGCCTCGAGAAATTTATGACTGCCTGCAACTGTGACCTGGAGTCACTGTCTGTGAATGATACTGAAATCCAGCTAGAGTTGAAAAACGCAAGCAAGTTGAACCTGGCTACTTTAAAAGTCCCTGGCTTTAAAGTCAGCAGTAAGAAAGTTGGCGAAATTACCAGTATCAATCTGCTTGGGGTGGATAAACCATGAACCTATTAGATAACCTCAGCGGTTGGTTTGCAGATCTGCAGCCACGCGAGAGATTGATTATGGCTGTTGGCGCTGGACTATTAATCCTTGCAGCTATTTATATGTCGCTATTGCCTGCTATGCAGAAGAACGTCGAGCTCGAGCAGCGCCATAAAAGCTTGAGTGCAGATATGCAATGGCTGCGAGAGCAGAGCCAGATGGTTAGCAGCCTTGATAATAGCTGTGCTGGTAAAGCAATCCAGAATGGCAAGAAGAAAGAAGTGATTACCCGTATTGTAAGAAGAAATCAGCTTAAGCTACTCGGTTTTGAACAGAAGGATTCATCTTTCTTTTCGTTTACCCTCAGCGGTTCCAGCCCCAATCGAATACTACAGTTGAATCATCAGCTGACCTGTCAGGGTCTGGCTCTTGAGGCTTTAGATATAAGGTCTTCTGCTGGCACCAAGGTTATTTACGTCGCTGATATTGAGGTGATAAATGTCGATTAAAGCCTTTCAGTTGAGCAAGCTGTTATCAGTATTTAGCACTGGTTCCTTGGCTCAGCGTGCCATTGCCCTGGGCAATTTATTGCTGGTACTGATCTGTGCAGTGTTAATTATCATGCTGGCCATGCTTTACATAGCTGATACTGGGGAGGTTGAACCCATACCTCGTGCTAAATCAGATGCTGTCAGCCTGAATTGGAACTGGTTCCGCGGCAGCCAGCCCATTCAGCAGGCGCCGGTGGTAGGTGAGTTGGAAAACTCGACATTGAAGGCAAAACTTCTGGGAGTCATGATCTCCAGAGAGGTTTCTTCAGCAACCCTAGCTTTTAATGGCAAACCGCAAAAGGTCTATCACGTTGGTGATAAGCTGGGATCTTCTGTCACTATTGAAAAGATTGAACCGTACCGCATAATCGTTAAGCGAAACGGAACAAACGAGCAAATTTTGCTGGCTAAAGCTGATAATGTCATCGAGACACAGCAGTCGACAGATAGCGCGGATGGGCAGACTGCTGATGGCGGTTTTGCCATGGCCAATATGTTTGGTGCCGTACCGATCAGGGTGGATGGATATGGCAGTGGGTTTAAACTCAATAAACTCTCTGAAGAAATGAAGATGCTGGCGGATCTTGAAAATAACGACGTGGTTGTCGATGTCGGTGGTATGGGTGTCCAAGAGCTGATGTCGGATCCACAGCAGTGGATCAAGTACAGCGCGCAGAGCAGCCTGCCAGTAACCGTTATTCGCGATGGGCAGCCAGTGGTGATCTATGTGAATGCCGCCAGCCTGTCAGCTAAAATGTTACCGAAATTCGGATTGAATAAATAAAATGAGAAAAATAATGACTGACCAAAAAACAGATTTTGGCAAAAAGATTTTGCGCTTTGTGGGGGCGCTCAGCTTAGTGGCCGCGATGGTTGCCGAGGCGACTGCAGAGGAAAAAGTAAGGATTAATTTCCGCGATGCGGATATCCGCAGCGTAATCGAAAGTGTTGCAGAGATCACTGGAAAATCCTTTGTTCTAGACCCTCGTGTAAAAGGCAAGGTAACCATTATTGCCCCGGAGGCGATTGATGCTGACCTGCTTTACAATGCCGCGCTCTCTTCACTGCAGGTGCAGGGTTTTCAGGCGGTCGACGATGGTGTGGTAACCCGTATTCTGCCATTTAACCAGGCATTTACTTTTTCTGGCAGTGCAGGCGGCAATAACAAATTGATTACCAAGGTAATTAAGATTCAGCACACTCAGGTGACCACCTTGGTGCCAGTTTTAAAGCCGGTGATGAGTTCCGGTTCGCGACTGCAATCCTTTGCCCAGAGCAACGCCATTGTAGTTACAGATATCGCCTCGAATATCAAACGTCTTGAAAAGCTGGTTGCAGAGCTGGATGATCCCGAGCAGACCGCTATTGAAGTGGTTACGCTCAAGCATATCTCTGCCGGTGAAGCCGTGCATATCGCCACCCAGTTAAAGCAGCTGCAGAAGCAAGAGTTGTCACTGGTCGAAGACGGTATGAATAATCGAATTATTGTCAGCGGTCCGAGCACTGCGCGCCGCGCCTTTAAAGCGATGTTGCAAACACTGGATCAGCGATCAAATAAAGCCGGCAGCGTTGAGGTGATCTACCTTAACTTTGCCCGTGCAGCAGAGATGAAGCCAATTGTTGAAGGTATGCTGCAGTCGGATATTTTTCTGCGTCTCGCCGGAGAAGCTGGTGCCAATAACAAAAATAAAAAGAAAACCGCCTATCAGATCCAGATTGATGAGCTAAATAATGCGCTGGTAATCGCAGCGCCTTCGGCGGTGGTTAGAGAAATTAGAAATGTTGTTAGAAAGCTTGATCGCGCCAGACCGCAGGTATTGATTGAAGCAGTTATTGCTGAGTTATCGGAAGATCAGGCTAACCTGCTTAATTCACAGTTAGTGTATACCAGCAAAAATCGCGGCGGTTATCTCACCAAGTTTGATAATCTTTTAGCCACGGTACTTGGTTCTGGTGCTGATGGAGATATCAGTGATGCGGATTCAGCAGGTCTTGCTGATATATTGTCCACTACTACTGGTGCTATAGGTATAGCGGGTGATTTTGACCCTGATACTGGCAAAGGAATTGGGCTATTAATCCAAGCTTTGAAAACCGATATCAGCACTAAAATTCTTTCAACGCCATCGGTTGTCACTTTGGATAATGAAGAGGCTACATTAACAGTAGGTGAGGAAGTTCCTTTCCAATCCGGAAGTTTTACCAGCGGTAATAATGGCAGCAGTAACCCTTTTACCACCATTAATCGTGAAGAAGTGGGTGTAAAACTTAAGGTTAAGCCGCAAATTAGTAAGGGCAACTCGGTGCGCCTGGAGATTGAGCAGGAGTCATCCAAAGTTAAAGCGGGCGGTGAACCAGGTCTGCAAACCACCTCAAAAAGCACCATGAAAACCAATGTGCTAATTCAGGATGGTGAGTTATTGATATTGGGTGGGTTGATTGAAGACCAAACAGGTGGCACTGAGAACAAGGTGCCGCTGCTGGGAGATATTCCACTGTTAGGTCGTCTATTCCGGTCATCAAACAAAGAGGATTCTCAGTCGGTATTGATGATGTTTATTCGCCCAACCATTATTCGCACAGCCGAAGATGCACGAAATTTATCCGAGGCTAAATATAAGCATCTGATCAAGCGCGATCTAAACAGTGAAAAAGGCGGCCTTATTAAGCCAATGCTTGAAGAGTTTATCAATGAGGGGCAGCCAACCAAGTAGTACAATGAGGGACTATGAGCATTTATCTGCAATATTTTGCCCTTAAGCGAGAGCCATTCTCGATAGTCCCTGATCCTGGGTTTCTCTATCCCAGCATCTACCACCGACAGGCCGTAGCCCATTTAAAGTACGGCCTTGATCGCGAAGGTGGTTTTATCCTGCTGACCGGTGAGGTAGGCACAGGTAAAACCACATTGACGCGCACCATGATCAAGCGTATTCCGCCCCATGTGCGGGTCGCCTATATCCTTAACAGCAAGCTTAATACCACCGATGTGCTTGCCAGTATCTGCGATGAACTAAATATTCAGCTGCCTGAAGATGCCGAACTGTCATTTACCAAAAAATGTATCGACGCACTTAATCAGGATCTGCTCGCCGCCCATGCCGAGGGTAAAAAAACACTGATCGTAATTGAAGAGGCACAGAACCTGACCCCAGAGGTTTTGGAAACCCTGCGCCTGTTAAGCAATCTGGAAACCAGTACTCAGAAACTGTTACATATTCTGTTGGTCGGCCAGCCCGAATTGCTCGAGATTCTCGCTCAGAAAGAACTTCGCCAACTCAATCAGAGGGTGGTCTCTCGCTTCCATCTATCGCCACTGGATAAGAATGATCTCTCCAACTATATCAATCACCGCCTGCACCGTGCCGGCGCTAAAAGAGCTATTTTTGAGCCCGCCTGTATCTCGGTATTATTTCGGCTTACCGGAGGCGTACCGCGATTAATTAACCTGGTCTGTCATCAGGCTCTGGTTGCCGCCTACGCCAGTGGGCAGAAAACAGTCTCGGCTAAATTGGTCCGTCAGGCGGCAGCAGAAATTCTCAGCGAAAAGAAAACCACCGGCAAAACCAGAGTAGGGCTGATAGTAGCTGTATTGTTTATTGTCGGTGCAGTGGCTCTTGCCGCTGCTTATAAATCTACAGATTTGTTTTCATCTTTGGAGGTGGCACCTGAGCAAGCTGTGGCACCTGATCAAGCTGTGGCACCAGAAGAATCTGCGGCAGATGTGCCAGTTCAGGTTGCTGAGGTTAAGGTTGCTGATATTGAGGTACCAGCTATTACAGATAGCCCAACAGCTGAAGTGGTTAAGGATCAGCCCGCAGCGGCCGCCAATCCATTGTCGGCTCTTCTGGCCATCTGGGAAATTGATACCGCTGAGGTCTACAGTGAGGAAGAGCTCTCTTCTGTGGCTAACCAGCAACAGCTGCGTATGGAAAAAATCAGCGCCGTGAGTCTTGGCTTTATTGAAAAAGTGAATCGTCCCGGCATAGTTTGGCTGCTCGATGAAAATGGCTACCTGAAAACCTATGTGCTCTCTAAGTTAGATACTAATACTGTTACCTTGCAGAATCGCCAGGGCACAGCAGATATTGATAGAGAGCGCTTTGCACAGAATTGGAATGGAGTGTTTCTCTATTTATGGAAACCGCCAAGCAGTTATAGCGCGCCTTTGGCAGTGACCGGCAATACCCCAAACCAATTACAGATTAACCCCCAGTTAATCGACTGGTTACAGCTTCAGTTGCAAGCGATTGATCAGAGCAGTGAAAGGGTTATCAGTGGCGGCCGCTACACCCCGGCCGTTGCCCAGCAAGTATTGGAATTTCAAGAGCAGCAGGGATTAGTGGCAGATGGAATACTGGGTCGTGAAACATTGATGCGCTTAAATCAGTTTGCCGGGGAAACTATTCCGCGACTGATGGAGATTCAATAATGTCCTATATTCTCAATGCGCTAAAAAAGGCTGAGCACGATCGCAAACGTGAAGAGTCAGAGGATCTGGATGATTTTGTCAGCGCCGGTTGGGATCCCTATCAAGAACCGACCAAGAATAGTTCTGGTTACAAACTGGCGCTGATTATAGTTGCAGTTGCCGCGCTGCTTTTTTATGGATTTTATAGCCTGACTAATCAGAATATCAGTGGCGCAGTAAGGATATCTGAGCCCCAGCAGGCAGTTGAAGCTGTGGAGATAGAAACAGTTGCTGAAGAAGTTATTCCTCAGCAAGAGCCTGTAATAAAAGAGCCTGTAATAAAAGAGCCTGTATTTGAAGAGCTGGAATTGCCGGAAGTAACCATAGCCGGACATATTTATATTCGCAGCGGCTCAGCGAAAAATCGAATCTTTATCGGTGAAAAAACCTATTATGTGGGTGATAGCATCGACAGTAACTGGGTGATTGAATCGATTAACTTCGACAGTCTGAGTATTCGTTCTGGAGCGCTCAGTTCAGAAATTCCCCTGCGCTAAACTCAAGCTCTAATCAAAAATCTCTAATCAGAAAACACTTCTAATTCAGAGTCCTTACCGCGATCAAAGCGCCTGGCGCGGCGGTAGGGAAATACATCCAGTACAAAGCCATCGCGAATTTTCTGCTGCAGATCCTGCCAAAATTTAACCTCGTAGAGATCGCTGTGCATCTCTTCAAACATTTTTCGCGCCTTGGTATTACCGGAAAAAAACAGCCGAAACTCCTCGGGGAAAATATCATTCTCAGCCACGGTATACCAGGTGCCCGCCTGCATCTCCTCCTCAGCTGTGCGCGGCTCGGGAATATGGCGAAAGTTACAGTCGGTCAATGAGGCAATTTCATCGTAGTCATAAAACACCACGCGGCGGTGACGGGTGACGCCAAAATTCTTTAAGGGCATATCGCCGGGAAAAATATTCGCCGCCGCCAACTGCTTAATACAGTTGCCGTACTCCTCCATGGCGCTGTGAATTTCAGCGTCGCTGGCACTCTCTAAATAGATATTTAGCGGCGTCATATAACGCTCTGTATAGAGATGCTTAATGATCAGTCTGGTATCGCGAATTTCAATCGAAGAGGCGGCAACTTTTTGCAACTCTTCGAGCAGCGAATCTGAAAAACGATTTAGGGGAAAAACCAGCTTATCGAATTCCTGAGTGTCGGCCATACGTCCAATACGATCATGTCTGGAGACCAAGCGGTATTTATTGCGTACCTCCTGATGAGTAATTTCCTTGGGCGGCGCAAACTTGTCTTTAATAATTTTAAACACAATATTGTATGAGGGCAGTGTAAACACCGTCATCACCATACCTTTAATGCCTGGGGCAACAATAAACTTGTCATCAGAGTTGCGCAGATGTTGCACCGACTGGCGATAAAACTCGGTCTTTGCATGCTTTGGGAAACCCAGAGAATTGTAAATTTCATAGTCGAGTTTTTTCGGCATCAGAGTTTTTAAAAAATGCGCGTACTGATAGGGCAGGGGTGCATCGACCATAAAATGGTTGCGGGTAAAACTGAAAATCACACTCAGCTCATCCGAGTTAAAAATAGCCGTATCCACATACAGCTGTCCCTGCTCGTTATTAAGAATCGCCAGCGCCATCGGGAAGGTCTGTTCGCCATCCATTACCCGGCCAACCATATAGGCAGCCTTGCCGCGGTAAAAAACCGACTCGAGTAAATCAAATTTTAAATCTTCAGGAGAGCCGTTGAGCGCGGGCACCACCTCGCGCTGAAAGACATTGAGAATACAGTCTAAATCCAGCTCTATATCTTCTCCCGGCAGAGAGAACTCGGACTCCTTGAGAATACGTCGGAAAATATTTCGATAATCACTGCCCTCATAGCGGACAAAAATACTGTACTCGGCTTCTGGTGCCTCAATTAACTGTGAAGAGAGGACATAGATAATATCGTCATTGATCTTGTCGTGATCGTGGAGTGCACTGAACACCGAATTAAAAAACGTTTCCGCAATTTCAAAATTTGGAAAGTTAAACACCAGTTGGGTATAGGCTTTTTTTGCCTCGATCCACAGCGCTCGATTGGCTATATCCTTGTTGGTGACCATCTCCAGATACATCACTGTCTGAGTGACTTTAGCCTTGTAGAGTTCCAGGCGATCGACATTGGCCTGCTGTACACCGTGCCAGTCGGCTTTTTCAAAGCGCGCCTTGGCGCTGAGTGTAGCGTTTAGATAGTCGGCAAAATAGCTGCGGAAACCGTTGAGCACGGTTTTCGCCATGCGCCGTGCTGTAGAGTTGTGTATCAGTGGGGTTTTCGCCATATAGCAATCGTCTCCGAGAACTTGTTCCGTGGCTTAGCTCTTAATCAAAAGCTTCTAACTTAAAAGATTTTTTAAATCATCCAACTGGGCCAGCGCCTGTTTTTTAGTGGCTGGTTTCATTGAAGTCTCTGGCAGAGCTTCTGGTTTTTCGATGACCAATGTCTCGCCAGCTACAACCCGCTCGCAGAGTTTCTGATAAATTTCAGCAAAGGGTGCAAAGGCTTTTGATTCAATGGTATTGGCAAGAAAGTACCAGCCACATTCACGACCGGCAATATACACAGCCGGATGAGCCCACTGCTGTTCAGCTTTTGGACTCGGCTTATTGCAGGCTTCCTGATAGGCCTTGCGCGGCGATGGCAAACCCGCAGGCATGCCTGCATCGCGGCAGGCATTGAGCATTTTATGCAGGGTCGGAAGATAGTCGCTCTCGGCAATAACTTTTTCAGCGCCAGCAATAATTGTCTCGGCTGAAAAATCACTCAGCTTGCTCAGCCAAAGTTTTTTAGCCAGATTTTCAGACTTAGTATTATCGCCAAAGGCACTGTAATACTGGTTGTGATAATTAATCCGAAAAAACGCGAAGATCTGATTAATAGCATCAATCAGCTGCGGGTCTGCTGGCGTCGCTTTAGGATGCCCAGCTGCGGTCGGAGACTGCGTCGATGATGCTGCGATCCCTGATGCGACCTTTTGGATTAGATCCTTGCTGTTTGCCATCTGCTGTATCCGTTGACTGAGTTTGATTATGTCTTGCCCACTGACGTTTTACATACTGTAAAAACTTGGT
>Ga0209119_1003846_pt1 | contig 12690 bp, 10 predicted proteins | sample COG_03_FD_184747 | JGI IMG/M metagenome (GOLD analysis project Ga0209119, IMG submission 184747) | Pelagic Microbial community sample from North Sea - COGITO 998_met_03 (SPAdes) (version 2) | ecosystem: Environmental > Aquatic > Marine > Neritic zone/Coastal water | place: Helgoland, sampling... | reverse complement strand
CGGCGTGGTACGTACTATTGCTATGGGCGCATCTGAAGGCGTCAGCCGTGGACTTGGCGTAGTTAACACCAAGGCACCGATTTCAGTTCCAGTAGGCATTGAAACTCTCGGCCGCATCATGGACGTTCTCGGCAACCCGATTGACGAAAAAGGTCCTATCGGCGAGAAAGAGCGTATGGCGATTCACCGCAAGCCACCAGCCTATGATGAGCTGGCTGCTTCCGACGATCTGCTTGAGACAGGTATCAAGGTAATCGACTTGGTTTGTCCTTTCGCCAAAGGCGGTAAGGTTGGACTCTTCGGCGGTGCCGGTGTTGGTAAAACCGTTAACATGATGGAGCTGATCAACAACATTGCAACAGAGCACAGCGGTCTCTCTGTATTTGCCGGTGTTGGTGAGCGTACTCGTGAAGGTAATGACTTTTACTACGAGATGCAGGAATCCGGTGTTGTAAATATCGAGACCCCAAGCGAATCTAAAGTAGCCATGGTATACGGCCAGATGAATGAGCCTCCAGGAAACAGATTGCGTGTTGCTCTGACTGGTTTGACCATGGCTGAAAAATTCCGTGACGAAGGTAAAGACGTCCTCTTGTTCGTCGATAATATCTACCGTTACACATTGGCAGGTACTGAAGTATCAGCACTGTTGGGCCGTATGCCTTCTGCTGTAGGCTACCAGCCTACTCTTGCAGAAGAGATGGGTGTTCTTCAGGAGCGTATTACTTCAACTAAGACCGGTTCTATTACCTCAGTTCAGGCGGTATACGTACCGGCGGATGATTTGACCGATCCCTCTCCTGCAACCACATTTGCTCACCTAGACTCCACAGTTGTACTGAGCCGCGACATTGCTTCTAAAGGTATCTACCCAGCGGTAGATCCACTGGATTCAACTTCACGTCAGCTGGATCCATTGATTATTGGTGCCGAGCACTATGCCGTTGCCCGTGGTGTACAGTCAGTACTGCAGCGCTACAAAGAGCTCAAGGATATTATTGCTATTCTGGGTATGGACGAGCTGTCTGAAGAAGACAAAATGGCTGTAGCACGCGCCCGTAAGATTGAGCGCTTCTTGTCACAGCCATTCCACGTTGCTGAAATCTTTACCGGTTCACCAGGCAAGTACGTTTCACTGAAAGACACCATTGCTGGCTTCCAGGGCATTCTGGATGGACAGTATGATGATCTGCCAGAGCAGGCGTTCTATATGGTTGGCTCGATTGATGAAGCTATAGAGAAAGCGAAAAACTTCTAAAGCAAAGGCAATAAAGACATGGCAATAACAGTGCATTGTGACATCGTAAGTGCGGATGAATCCCTGTTCTCTGGGTTGGTCGAGATGGTTGTTGCCACCGGCTCACTGGGTGAACTGGGTGTAACAGCCGGTCATGCGCCACTGCTCAGTGATTTGAAGCCCGGTCCAGTACGTTTGGTTAAGCAGAATGGTGAAGAGGAAGTTTACTATCTGTCAGGCGGCTATCTGGAAGTGCAGCCGAACAATATCTCCATATTGGCGGATACTGCGGTACGCGCCAATGATATTGACGAAGCTGCGGCAGCCGAAGCGGTCAAAGAAGCAGAGAGTGCAATCGCCAACCAGTCCGGTGAAATTGAGTACTCCAAAGCCGCCGCAATGTTAGCTGAAGCGACGGCTCAGCTGCGTACAGTGCAAACCCTGCGTAAAAAGCTCGGTGGTTGATCAGTAATAGCAGTTTAAAAAAGGGTGGCTACGGCTGCCCTTTTTTGTCTCTGTAATTACGCTTTCACGCGGCTTGAGTGATTACCCATAGGGTTGTGTTAGCAATGGTTTAACACTACCGTTGCTGTATGGGTTAATATCAAAACAATGTAAAAGTGAATATACCATGACAAAAACAGACATCGTTATTCTCGCAGCAGGCAAAGGCACGCGGATGCGTTCTCAACTGCCAAAAGTCCTTCATAAGCTCGCCGGCAAGCCAATGCTGACCCATGTACTGGACGCAGCTAATGCAATCGCTGATGCCCATAAGATTGTTGTCACCGGTCATGGCGCAGACATTGTTCGTCAAACTTATCCTGAGTCGGCATTTTCCATGGTCAAGCAGAGCGAACAGCTTGGCACTGGCCATGCGGTTAAGTGTGCTTTGGGCGAACTCCGTGATCAGGCTAAAGTAATTATTCTCTATGGCGATGTGCCGCTGATTACCCCCACCACTATCTCCAAGATGCTGGCGGCCGTAGACAACGATCATATATCTCTGCTGACCATAGAGCTCCCCAACCCTTCAGGTTATGGCCGAATTATCCGCGATAATCAGGGGCAGATTGAGGCCATTGTTGAGCAAAAAGATGCCAACCATGAGCAACTGGATATCCATGAAGTGAATACTGGCGTCATGGCGCTGACCGCCGAGCTGCTGCATGCCTGGCTGCCCAAAATCGGCAATCAAAATGCCCAGGGTGAATACTATCTTACCGATCTGATCGCCATTGCCCGCGGCGCTGGTTACAACATCAATGGCATACAGCCAACCTCAGCAAGTGAAGTTGAAGGCATTAACAGCCGTCAACAGTTAGCCGCCCTTGAGCGCACCTATCAGCTGCAGCTAGCCGAGGACTTAATGGCTTCAGGGACAAGTCTTGCAGACCCCGCTCGCTTTGATCAGCGCGGTGCACTGAGCGCCGGCAGCGACAACTTTATCGACATAAATTGCCTATTTGAAGGCACTGTTACCATTGGGTCCAACGTTTCTATAGGGCCCAACTGCCAGATCACTGATAGCCATATAGGCGACGGCGTTGAGATAAAAGCCAACACAGTCATCGAGCAATCGACCATTGGTGATGGCGCAGTTCTGGGCCCCTTCGCCCGAATTCGCCCCGGTACCCAACTGGGTTCCAATACCAAGGTGGGTAACTTTGTCGAAACTAAAAAGGCCATTGTGGGCAACGGCAGTAAGATCAATCACCTCAGCTATGTGGGTGACGCCGAGCTTGGAGAAAACGTTAATGTTGGCGCTGGCACCATCACCTGTAACTACGATGGGGTGAATAAACATAAAACGGAAATCGGCGACAATAGTTTTGTCGGTTCCAATAGTACTCTGATTGCCCCTGTCTCCATAGGCCAGGACGGCTTTATCGCCGCGGGATCAACCATCAGTTCTGAAGTACCGGTTGGCCATCTGGCGGTTGGTAGAGCTAAACAACGTAATATACCGGGCTGGAAACGCCCGACTAAAAACAACTAGGAAGTTAGACTATGTGTGGAATTGTCGGTGCTGTCACCCAGCGTAATGTGTACAAAATTCTTATTGAAGGGCTTCGCCGCTTAGAGTATCGCGGCTATGACTCAGCTGGTTTATCAATCATTGATAGCGAGCAAAAGCTGCAGACGCGGAAAAATATTGGCAAGGTTGCCGAGCTGGTCAATGTAGCAGAGGCAAACCCAGTCAGCGGTTCAACCGGGATCTCCCATACCCGCTGGGCGACTCACGGAGAGCCAAGCACGATTAATTCGCACCCGCATAACTCCGCTGGGGTCTCTGTAGTACACAATGGCATTATTGAAAATCACGTCGAACTGCGCGCAGAAATGGTCGCCGCTGGTTATTCGATTTTGTCCGCTACCGACACGGAAGTGGTCGCCCACTTAGTCCACTACTACTTACAGGAAACCGAAAATCTGCGCAGTGCTGTCGAGCAAACCATCACCCGTCTTGAAGGTGCCTATGCATTGGGTGTCATCTGTGAGGACTATCCCGAGACTATTATCGCAGCCCGCAGTGGCAGTCCGCTAGTGATTGGCGTTGGCATCGATGAGAACTTTATCGCCTCGGACCAGATGGCGCTGCGTCAGGTCACCGATCGTTTTATTTTCTTAGAAGAAGGTGATTTGGTTGAACTAACCAGCGCCAATTACACCATTTTCGATCAGTCTGGGGCCGAGATTACTCGTCCAATTAATGAGCTAGATGAAGCCGACCAAGTTGCAGAGAAAGGCCAGTACCGCCACTTTATGCAAAAGGAAATTTTCGAACAGCCAACTGTTATTGCTAATACTCTCAGTGGACGACTGGCTGCAGATCATATTCGTGAAGCCATCTTTGGCTATAAGGCTGACGCTCTATTTTCTAAAACAAAAAATATTCATATCATTGCCTGCGGCACAAGCTTTCACTCTGGTCTAGTAGCGAAATACTGGATTGAAGAGTATGCCAATATCCCCTGTCAGGTCGAAGTTGCCAGCGAATATCGTTATCGCAAAGTACCGGTCCCTGAGGGAACCCTATTTGTCACCATTTCCCAGTCTGGTGAGACAGCAGATACGCTTTCAGCCCTGCGTAAAGCCAAAGAAAATGGCTATCTTGGGTTTTTGGCCATCTGCAATGTAGCCAATAGCTCTCTAGTGCGTGAGTCGGACATTTCGTTAATGACCCTTGCGGGTCCCGAGATTGGCGTCGCCTCAACCAAGGCCTTTACCACCCAGCTTGTGGCGCTTCAGTTACTCTCGTTATCCCTGGCCAAACATAATGGCTTGGACCCAGAAACCGAAAAAGAGCTGGTTGAAAATCTCCATCAATTACCTCAGCTTTGCACTCAGGTTCTGGCCCTTGATTCAGTTATTGAAGCTGTATCGGAATCCTTTGCCAATAAGCATCATGCGCTATTTTTAGGTCGTGGAGAGCAGTATCCGATTGCCCTTGAAGGAGCGCTCAAGCTAAAAGAAATTTCCTATATTCACGCTGAAGCCTATCCCTCTGGTGAATTAAAGCATGGACCGCTGGCGCTGGTTGATGAAGATATGCCGGTAGTGACTGTTGCGCCGAATAATCAATTGTTGGAAAAATTAAAGTCCAACTTACATGAAGTTCGCGCTCGCGGTGGTCAGCTATTTGTTTTTGCTGACGTTGCCAGTGGGTTTGTCAGCGAGCCCGGCACCACGGTTATAGATATGCCCCACGTACCAAAAAGTCTCGAAGCGATTATTTATACACTGCCATTACAGATGCTGTCTTACCATGTTGCACTGCTGAAAGGTACCGACGTAGATCAGCCACGTAACCTAGCCAAATCAGTGACGGTGGAATAGTACAAAATGACATTCATTAGAGCCGTTCTTCTTCCTGCTTTATTATTGTTAAGCCTGTTCACTTCTGCCGAGTCAACGGTTTCAGGCTATTGGAAAAGTATTGATGACCAAACAGGTAAGGTGACGGCATTCTGGAAGCTAGAGATTAAGGATAATCGTCTCTTGGGCTACCTGGTTAACTATCCCGGCATGAAACCCGAAAATGTCTGCATGCAGTGCAAGGGTGAGTTGCAGGAGTTCTTTGAAAAACCGATCATCAATACAGCCTGGTTGAATCTCAGTAAAAATCGTGATGGAATCTGGGACGACGGTTACATCATTGATTCTGGTAAGGGTGAAAAATATAAAGCAAAAGTCTGGCTAGAAGATGGCAGTTTGATGATGCGTGGATATATTGGTTTCTTCTTCCGCACACAAACTTGGCTTAGAACTGATCAAGCAGCCGTTGCGCAGGCAAAATTCGAACAACTATAACTTCACATGATTATTGTGAAATAAATCTAAGTGGCGTTCGTTGGAGAGAATATGTTTATTATTTATATCCATGCTTTTTTTGCCCTGACGGCAGTTCCACTGGGGCTATATATTTTCCTTACTAAAAAGGGGACAGAAAAACATATACTTTTCGGACGAATTTGGATTTTCTGGCTGCTAACTATTTCATTAACTGCCATATTTATTCAAGAAATTACCCCCGGCGAATACTCTTTAATACACCTATTAATTCCCCTGACTATAGGTTCTCTAATTTACTCGATATGGAGTATCAGGAAATATAAGAAAACCGCTCTACCGAAATACAAGCGTGGCCATATGTCTTCTATGATCTCTGTGTATGTAGGGGCACTCATTCTGGCCGGAGCATTTACACTCATGCCAGGAAGGTTATTCCACGCAATATTATTTGGCTAATGCGACTATTAATTTCGACCTAAAACCAAAACAGGATAATTATTTTTAATGCTCTAGATCATCTTATTATCGCTGTTAAAGACTTAGATAAAGCAGAAAAAATTACTCAAAAATATTTGCTATCAGTCCGAGCTGGAAGGGTGAACAGGCTGAGTTCGGGACCAGTAATTGCCTATTTAATTTCCAAAATACCTACTTCGAACTTTTATCCGCCACAGGCGATGGCCCAGGGGCAGATCATAGTGAATGATCATCTGGTTATCCAAACCAATGATGCTGATGGGCTGATTAAGATCTACAAAGATATTTTTAACATCAGACTGGCGCTGGACAAAAGAGTCGAACGCTGGAAAGTCAGAATACTGTTTTTCAGGCTGAATAAAACGACATTAGAAATTGTTGAAAAACCCGATAACCAGCAGCCCAATGACAAATTATGGGGCCTGACCTGGGATGTTGAAAATATAGAGCAGGCCCATCAAAGGCTATTGCGCGAGGCTGTTGATGTGACGACAATTAAAAAGGGGATCAAAGAAAACACCCTTTTCGCGACCATGAAGCCTCATACCCACAATGTACCCACCCTGCTTATTGAACACCCAAAATAATATTTTCAGGGCGCTTAACCGACCCGCAGAGAAGACAGTCCCGATTGCAATTGCTGCAAGTGAGCCTGAAGCTGTGGCCCTTTCTTCTGCGCCACGCCAATGGCTAGTACATCGATAACCGCCAAGTGCGCAATCCGCGAAGACAGCGGTGTGTAGATCTGAATATCTTCCTTGGCATCGATTTCGATAGCGATGTTTGCACTGCGCGCTATTGGCGTACCGCTTGGTGCCAGACCGATCACAATACCCCCTGACTGCTTAACTAATTCCATAGAATCCAACAGTGCCTGGGTGCGTCCCGACTGGGAGATGGCTATAACCACATCTCCAGTTTGCAGGGAAGTGGCTGACATATTCTGCAAGTGGGGATCCGAGTAGGCCGCAGAGGTAATCTGCAAACGGAAGAACTTATGCTGTGCATCAAAGGCCACGGCCGCAGATGCGCCAAAGCCATAAAATTCTACCCGCTGTGCACTACAAATAGCGGCGACTGCCGCCTCAAGATTTTCCAGTGCCAGGCTATCCCGCACCTTCAATAAAGTATCTACAGTGGAATCAAAAACCTTGTGCGTGTATTCCCGAGTTGAGTCCTTATCTGTTACCGCTATCTGGCCATAGCTCGGACTTGAGGCCAGCTGTTGTGCCAGGGCTAGTTTAAAGTCTTGGAAACCATGACAGCCCACGGCACGACAGAAGCGCACCACTGTTGGCTCGCTAACCCCGGCCTGTTGCGCCAGATCGACAATGCGCATGCGTATAACGCCTAGGGGTTCTTTGAGAACAAATTCGGCGACTTTGCGCTCCGATTTGCGGAGATCGACCATGGTGTCGCTAATGGTTTGGGTGAGTTGTGCAGGTTTCATAAAAGAGCCAATAGTTGAGCTAGTAGTTGAGCTAATAGTCGAGCCAAGCAAGTTATGTAAAAAATTTACAAGAAAACCCTGATTAATGCCAGTTTTGTAGTAAAAAATATTTAAGCCTGTTTAGGTCAGGCCGACGAATAAACTCGAGTAAACCCAACAATGGCCAACAACTAGCGAGAACATGTTGTTAGAATACTGCGCTATGGATGTTACCTCGATACTCGACAAGTTAAACCCGGCGCAAGAAGAAGCGGTTACCAGCGACAAACAGCACCTTTTGGTGTTGGCCGGCGCAGGTAGTGGCAAGACTCGTGTGTTAGTGCATCGTATCGCCTGGAAGATTCAGGTAGATAATCTCTCCCCCTACTCTATCTTGGCGGTGACCTTCACCAACAAGGCGGCTCGTGAAATGCGTGAGCGCATCGATGAGTTGATGGGCATGTCACTGCGTGGCATGTGGGTGGGGACGTTTCACGGCCTGGCCCATCGTCTGTTAAAGGCCCACTGGAAAGACGTCAAACTGCCAGAAAATTTCCAGATCCTCGACTCCGACGATCAGTTGCGTCTGGTGAAGCGGGTGATGCGCAGCATGGATCTGGACGAACAGCGCTGGCCGCCGAAGCAAGCCCAGTGGTGGATCAATGGGCAAAAGGATGAGGGGCTGCGCGCGGCCCATATCCAAGAAACCGGCGATCCTCACATGGCCACCATGTTGCGTATCTATCGGGAATATGAAGAGGTCTGTAATCGCCTCGGCGTGATTGACTTCGCTGAGCTATTGCTGCGCGCCCTGGAGCTATGGCGGGACCATCCCGCGGTGCTCGACCATTACCAACAGCGCTTCCAGCATATATTGGTCGACGAGTTTCAAGATACCAATGCGGTGCAGTATGCCTGGCTGAGACTGCTCGCCGGCAAGGTCAGTGGTGTAACTGCTGTGGGTGACGACGATCAGTCTATTTATGGCTGGCGTGGCGCCAAGGTAGAAAATATTCTCCACTATGAGCGACACTTTGCCGACACGCACACGGTGAAGCTGGAGCAAAATTATAGATCCACCTCGAATATCCTCACTGCAGCCAATGCGGTGATTTCAAAGAATGCTGAGCGTCTCGGGAAAAGTCTCTGGACTGACTCCGGTGAGGGTGAGCCCATAGCTCTCTATGCCGCGTTTAATGAGCACGACGAAGCGCGCTATATTGCCGATCGGCTGCAGACTTGGGTCAATCAGGGTAATCTTCGAGAAGACTCGGCGATTCTCTATAGATCCAACGCCCAGTCACGAGTACTTGAGGCGGCCTTGCTACAAGCAGATATTCCCTACCGCATTTACGGCGGTCAGCGTTTTTATGAGCGCCTGGAGATTAAGAACGCCCTCTCCTATTTGCGGATGATGATGAACTGCCACGATGATGTTGCCTTTGAGCGTGTGGTTAATGTGCCACCTCGGGGTATTGGCGATCGCACGGTTGAGACCATTCGCGGTCTAGCGCGAGAGGAACAAATTTCCATGTGGCGCGCGTCGGAAAAGATTGTCGCCGAAAAGCGCATGCCCGGCAGAGCGACCAATGCAGTGGCGGTTTTTCTGGAACTGATCAATGAAATGAGCGGCCAGCTTGACGAGTTAGAGCTCTATGAGCAGGCTGAAAACGCTATTCAGCGCAGCGGTCTTATCGAGATGCACAAGCGCGAAAAGGGCGAACGCGGTCAGGCACGGGTGGAAAACCTGGAAGAGCTGGTTGGCGCCTGTCGCAATTTCGAAGCCGAAGATAAAGACCTGCCGATACTGCCGCAGTTTCTCGATCAGGTGGCTTTAGACTCTGGTGACCGTCAGGCGGATGAAGACCAAGACGCAGTGCAGTTGATGACTCTCCACAGTGCCAAGGGCCTGGAATTTCCACTGGTGTTTATTGCCGGCGTAGAAGAAAACTTGTTCCCTCATAAAATGTCATTGGACGAGCCGGGCCGCCTCGAAGAAGAGCGCCGCCTCGCCTATGTGGGCATTACCCGGGCTATGCAAAAGCTCTATCTCACCTTTGCCGAAAGCCGTTCGATTTACGGTACCGAGTCGTTTAACTCAGTGTCGCGCTTTGTCCGCGATATTCCCAAAGAGGTGATTGAAGAAGTTCGCCTGCAAAATACCATTAGCCGCCCTACCAGCTATGCTTCCAGCGGGTTCAGCGGTGCTATGCAGAGCGATACCGGCGACGACACCGGCTTCTCACTAGGCCAGGGGGTCAATCATCAGGTTTATGGTGAGGGTGTGATTTTAAATTTTGAAGGCAACGGCCCCCGCGCCAGAGTGCATGTGCGCTTTGCCGATGTGGGAACCAAAATATTGATTTTAGCTTCGGCCAATCTTCTGGCGCTCTAAGAACATAGAGTGCATTAGTAATATCGAGCGTAATAATAAGGGGATCAAAATGCGTATAACTTGTACTGCACTGTTGTGCTTTGCACTGATTGGCTGTGGTGGCGAAAGCACCAGTACAGATATCAATGCAGAGACAAAACCGACACAGACCTTTAGTTGGAAGCTGGTTACGACCTGGCCGAAAAACTTTCCCGGTCTCGGTTTAGCGCCGGAGTACTTTGCGGAAAACGTTGAGCGTATGAGCAATGGTCGCTTAAAGATTAAAGTGTTTGGTGCCGGACAGCTGGTGCCGGCATTTGAAGTCTTTGATGCAGTCTCTCAGGGCACTGCTGAGATGGGCCATGGCGCTGCTTACTACTGGCAGGGAAAGGTTCCAGCCAGTGCCTTTTTTACCTCGGTACCCTTTGGCCTCAATGCTCAGGAAATGAACGCTTGGTTGCATTACGGCGGTGGTCTCGAGCTGTGGCGCGAACTCTACGCGCCGTTTAATCTAGTGCCCTATGCCGGCGGTAATACAGGTGTGCAGATGGCCGGCTGGTTCAACCGTGAGATTAATTCTATGGCCGATATTAAAGGCCTAAAGATGCGTATTCCCGGTCTTGGCGGCGAGGTCTTTACCCGCGCCGGTGGCATGTCGGTGCAGCGCTCCGGTGGCGAGATCTACACCTCTATGCAAACCGGTGAAATCGACGCTGCCGAGTGGGTTGGCCCCTATAACGATCTGGCCTTTGGCTTTCATCAAATTGCCAAGTACTACTATTACCCAGGCTGGCAAGAGCCGGGCCCGACTCTGGAATTAATTATTAATAAGCAGGCTCTGGACTCTCTGCCCGCTGACCTTCAGGCTATTGTTGAGTCTGCAGCTCGTGCTGCCAACCAGAATATGCTCGATGAATATACCGCGAGAAACAATGCGGCGCTGATTGAGCTGGTTGAGACCCATGGGGTTCAGGTTAAGAAATTGCCCGACGATGTACTGGCTGAATTGCAGCGCATCTCCGCTATAGTGGTGGATGAGATGGCCGCCGAGAATCCTTTGGCCCAGCGTATCACTGACTCCATGCGCGCTTTTGCGCAGCAGTCTAAGGCCTATCACGGGATCTCAGAAGAAGCCTATTACGAGGCTCGTGGGAAGTAGTTAGCGAGGCCAAAATTAAGCCTGCTGGATCTAACAGATTGGATCCAGCAGGCTTAGTTCTTCCAGAAGGTTGGCGTAAACAGTACCAGCAGCGTAAAGATCTCTAGACGTCCCAGTAACATTCCCCAGCACAGCACCCACTTGGCGAAACCATTTAGGTCAGCGAAGTTGATCGCCACCTCACCTAATCCAGGGCCGAGGTTATTCAGCGACGCAGCAGTGGCCGACCAAGCGGTAACGTAGTCGAGACCAGACGCCAGCAATAACAGCACCATTAAGTAGAAGATCGCCAGATAGGCTCCGAAGAAAGCCCAGATCGCATCGGCGACGCGACTGGGAATACGGCGATTTTGAATCTTGATGGGCAGTAGCGCATTGGGATGCACTAGACGATAGATCTCACGAATGCATTGCTGGCCCAAAATTAGCATGCGACCTATCTTGATGCCGCCACCGGTGGACCCGGCACAGGCACCAAAGAATGATAAGAAGACTAAGAAGAACGGCAGGAAGGTCGGCCAAGCACTGAAGTTATCAGTGGTAAAACCAGTGGTCGTCATGATCGAAATCAGGTGGAAACCGCCCTGGCGGATACTCTCGCTCCAGCCGTAGGTGCCGCTGTAATAGAGATACAGACAGGTAATAGCCACGCCACCTATAAGCAGATAGATATACATCCGCGCTTCTGGGTCTGACCAGTAGTGGGAGATTTTGCGATCATGCCAAACATGGAAATGCAGGGCAAAGTTGATCCCGGAGATCACCATAAAGAACGCACAGATGGCCATAATCGCCGAGCTATCAAAGAAGCCAATACTGGCATCGTGGGTCGAGAAGCCACCAATGGAGACGGTGGAAAAACTATGGCTTATGGCGTCGAAGCCGGACATGCCCGCCAGCCAATAGGCGAGAGCACAGACGGCAGTCAGGGCCAAGTAAATCTTAAACAACACATTGGCCGTCTCACGGATCCGCGGAGTCAGCTTGGAGTCCTTCATTGGTCCCGGTGTCTCTGTGCGATAGAGCTGCATACCACCGACTCCGAGCATTGGCAGAATGGCCACCGCGATCACCACTATACCTATACCGCCGAGCCACTGCAGTTGCTGGCGATAGTAGAGAATCGATTTAGGTAGGTCATCGAGCCCTGAGATAACGGTTGCGCCAGTGGTGGTGAGTCCGGAAACTGACTCAAACAGCGCATTGATAAAGCTAAGATTGAGCGCCTCGGTCAGCATCAGCGGCAGGGCACCAAAGGTACTCAGCACCAACCAAAAGCAAACCGTAATCAAAAAGCCATCCCTGGTGCGCATATCTGCGTTCACCTGTTTCGACGGCAGCCAGAATACCAGTCCTACCGCCAGCGTAATGCCAAAGGCGATGGCAAAGGTGGATGAAGTCGTCTCTCCATATAAAACCGCCACCAAAATCGGTGGCAACATGGTCAAGCTGAAGATCATCAGCAACAGACCAAGTACTCTGGCAATGATATTGAGGTGCATTAGTGGCTACGCCCTAAATTTTTTTGCTGGCCTAAAAAAATGAGAAGCTCACGGAGAACAGTTTTTCGATGGCTTTGGTGTTGGCCTTATCAACCACAAAGACAATCACATGGTCGCCAGTCTGGATGACCGTATCATGGTGGGCAATGACCACTTCACCGTTGCGTACCAAGGCGGCAAGGGTGGCCCCGGGCGGTGATTTAATATCGCCGATAG
>Ga0209119_1003845_pt1 | contig 12693 bp, 12 predicted proteins | sample COG_03_FD_184747 | JGI IMG/M metagenome (GOLD analysis project Ga0209119, IMG submission 184747) | Pelagic Microbial community sample from North Sea - COGITO 998_met_03 (SPAdes) (version 2) | ecosystem: Environmental > Aquatic > Marine > Neritic zone/Coastal water | place: Helgoland, sampling... | reverse complement strand
GGGTCTTTACGATGGGTAATTCGGTCGATGGTCATTACCGGGAAGCTTTCAACTTCATTGTAGTAACCGGTGTGATCGCCAAATGGCCCTTCATCGGCTTCTTCGCCGGGGTGTAAAAAACCTTCGAGAATATATTCTGCGCTGGCGGGGACTTGCAGATCACTGCCAATACATTGGACAACCTGGGTCTTCTCACCCCTTAAGAGTCCGGCAAAAGCGTACTCGGATAGGGTATCTGGTACTGGTGTCACTGCACCCAGTGTTGTCGCTGGATCGGCACCCAGGGCAATAGCGACCGGGTAGGGTTTACCGGGGTACTTTTTTTGCCAATCGCGATAATCCAGTGCGCCGCCTCGATGAGCTAGCCAGCGCATAATTAATTTATTTTTGGCAATCTTCTGCATGCGGTAGATGCCAAGGTTTTGGCGTTCTTTTTCCGGCCCGCGGGTAATCGCCAGTGCCCAGGTAACCAGTGGTGCGGCATCGCCGGGCCAACAGGTTTGAATGGGCAGCGTATCCAGATCAACCTGGTCGCCTTCGAGGATTATTTCCTGGCAGGGGGCTTTTTTGATCTGTTTAACAGGCATATTTAAGACCTGTTTAAAGTCGTGGCGCTTTTCCCAGAGATCGCGGAGACCTTTGGGTGGCTCCGGCTCTTTTAGGAAGGCGAGTAATGTGCCGACATCGCGCAGGGCAGTGACACTCTCTTGACCCATACCCATCGCGACCCGATCGGGGGTGCCAAACAGGTTGCAGAGTACTGGGGTGTCAAAACCTTTGGGATTTTCAAACAGTAGCGCGGGACCTTTGCCGCGCAATGTGCGGTCGCTGATCTCGGTCATTTCCAGATAGGGATCAACTTCCTGAGAGATGCGCACAAGCTCTCCTCGTTGTTCGAGGAAAGTTATAAAGTCGCGAAGGTCAGAATATTTCATTTGCTGTGGCCGTGGTAACTGCATTGATGCTTATGATACGCAGTATGCACGACTTTTGGCGCACTATTTGCGCTTCATGGCACCAAAGAATTCGGCGTTGTTCTTAAAGCCTTTAAGCTTCTCAATCATAAATTCAATGGCGGCAAGATCTTCCATATCGTGGAGTAGCTTGCGCAGAATCCATACGCGTTGCAGTTCCGCTTCGTCCATTAACAGGTCTTCGCGACGCGTGCCGGAACGACGGATATTGATGGCCGGGTAAATGCGCTTTTCTGCGATCTTGCGATCCAGCTGCAGTTCCATATTACCTGTGCCTTTAAATTCTTCGTAGATCACTTCGTCCATCTTCGAGCCGGTATCAACCAGCGCGGTGGCGATAATGCTCAGGCTGCCACCATGTTCGATATTTCGCGCGGCACCAAAGAAACGCTTAGGCTTCTCGAGAGCGTGAGCATCGACACCACCGGTCAGTACTTTACCGGATGACGGAATAACGGTGTTGTAGGCTCGCGCCAATCTAGTGATTGAGTCGAGCAGAATAACCACGTCTTTTTTGTGTTCTACCAGGCGCTTGGCTTTTTCGATAACCATCTCGGCAACCTGCACATGGCGGGTTGGTGGCTCATCAAAGGTCGAGGCGATAACTTCGCCGCGAACCGTACGCTGCATTTCGGTCACTTCTTCCGGGCGCTCATCAATCAGCAGAACAATAATGTGACACTCGGGATTATTGCGAATAATCGACTGCGCGATATTCTGCATCATAATGGTTTTACCGGCTTTTGGCGGCGCAACAATCAAGCCGCGCTGACCTTTACCTATGGGGGAAACCAGATCGATAATTCGTCCAGTCAGATCTTCGGTAGAGCCATTGCCTGCTTCGAGGCCGAGGCGCTGGTCTGGGAATAGGGGTGTCAGGTTTTCAAAGAGAATCTTGTTGCGGGCATTTTCTGGGGCATCGAAGTTGATCTTGTCAACTTTGAGCATGGCAAAATAGCGCTCACCATCTTTAGGTGGTCTGATTTTGCCGGAGATACCATCGCCGGTGCGCAGGTTAAAGCGTCTGATCTGGCTGGGCGAGACATAGATATCATCTGGGCCAGCTAGGTATGAGGCGCCAGCTGAGCGCAAAAATCCAAAGCCATCAGGGAGTATTTCTAAAACCCCGTCACCATAAATATCTTCGCCGCTTTTCGCGTGCTTTTTCAGCAGTGCAAAGATAATGTCTTGTTTACGAGAGCGAGCCAGGTTGTCGAGTCCTAGAGACTCAGTCATTTCAAGCAGTTCGCCAATGGGTTTTTGTTTTAATTCTGATAGATTCATAGGAGGGATTTTTTTAAGGTTTGGAAAGGGGTTGGGCTCAATGCCGGTATTATTAATTTGGTTTGGGTGGCTCGACTGTTAATTACGATCTCGAATATTAAGTAGAAGTATTGCGTTAAAAGATTAAGAGATGGTAAGAGAAGGAGCTACTCGGGATAAAACTATAGGGATTTGGTGAAGTATAGCGTGCATTAACCAAAGAGCAAGAACATTTTTTGCGGCCCGAAGGCCGCAGTCAACATATCTGTCAGCGCTTTTTTATAAAGCCCTTATAAAAGGCTGTCGATAAATTCAACTAGCTGGGCCTTTGACAGGGCGCCAACTTTAGTTGCTTCAACGGTGCCGTTTTTAAATACCAGCAGAGTTGGGATACCGCGAACATTAAATTTTGCCGCTGTTTCCGGGTTGCTATCGACATCGACTTTACAAATTTTGATACGACCGGCGTATTCATCAGCAAGCTCATCGAGAAGTGGAGCAATCATTTTGCAGGGACCGCACCAAGCTGCCCAAAAATCTACCAGTGCAGGAACATCTGACTGTAGTACATCGCTTTCAAAGCTTGTGTCTGTGGTGTGAACGATAGCGTCGCTCATAAGCTGGTCTCCATGTTAATTAGTTTTATTGTAAGTGGCTATTTTGAGACTCATGTTACCATTCACAGCACCTGAGTCTCAATGCAAAATAGATGATCTTTTCATTTAAATACTAACTACAAAAAAGACTCGCAGTTGGATCACCAAAAAGAGGAACCTTTCCAGTTGATAAGGCTCCTTATTGAGTGGTTGTGTAATCCTGACATTTGCAAAGGGGTAGAATCATTGATTAAAAAAATCGCACTGCTATCGGCAATAGGTTGTTTCCTCTGGGCCTATGTTGCACTGGACGGCCAGCGTTATCTGTCAGTGGACTTCTTTCGTGATTTTTATCAGCAACAGCCACTGTTGACTGCGGCGCTGTATTTTTCTATCTATGTGGTCGCCACAGCGCTGTCTATTCCCGGCGCTGCACTGCTGACCATTATTGGCGGCATGGTGTTTGGTCTGTGGACAGGGACAGTACTGGTTTCATTTGCCAGCTCAGTCGGTGCCACGCTGGCTTTTTTGGTATCACGGTTTTTGCTGCGCGACTGGGTGCAGGAAAAATTCTCTGGCCATCTCAGCACGATCAATGAAGGGGTAGAGAAACAGGGCGGGTTCTATCTGTTTAGCCTGCGCCTTATACCTCTATTTCCATTTTGGATGATCAATCTGGTGATGGGATTAACCCCGCTTAAAACCGCGACTTTTTACTGGGTCAGTCAGCTGGGTATGCTTGCTGGTACTCTGGTCTATGTTAATGCCGGTGCCTCTCTAGCGAATATCGAAGAGTTTTCCGCCGCCGGCGTACTGACCCCTGCGGTAATCTTATCGTTTGTATTGCTGGCGATCTTTCCCTTTATTGCTCGCGGCATTATGCGCAGTTTGGAGCAGCGCAAGCTCTACAGCGGCTATAAAAAGCCAAAGAAATTCGATACCAATCTGATTGTTATCGGCGCCGGCAGTGGTGGACTGGTCAGCGCCTATATTGCCGCGACGCTTAAGGCCAAGGTCACATTGATTGAAAAAGCGCAGATGGGCGGTGACTGTTTAAATACTGGCTGTGTGCCGAGCAAGGCTTTAATCCGTGCCGCCAAATCCATGGCGGAAATTAAAAAGGCCTCAGAGCTGGGTATTAATGTCGCCGCACCTGAAGTGGATTTCCCCAAGGTGATGGGGCGCGTCCAGGAGGTGATTAAAACCATTGAGCCCCATGATTCGGTAGAGCGATATACCGGCCTTGGTGTTGACTGTGTGTCTGGCCATGCCCGATTGATTTCGCCCTGGGTAGTTGAGGTCGATGGTCGCGAAATCAGTGCGGAAAAGATTATTCTCGCCACTGGTGCAAGACCCATAGTGCCGCCAATTCCGGGACTCGATCAGATCGATCCGCTGAGTTCGGAAAACCTCTGGCAGTTGGACAAGTTGCCCCAGCGTCTTTTGATTGTTGGCGGCGGCGCCATTGGCTGTGAGTTGGCGCAGGCATTTCAGCGCCTCGGCTCGCAGGTGACTCTTGTGGAAATGCAGTCGCAATTACTGCCTAGAGATGATCAGCATGTGGCGAGTTTTATGGCCGATTGTCTAAGCGCAGAGGGCGTACAAGTTCTCACTGGTTATGCGGCTAAACAGTTTGCTGGCAATGCCGATGGCGGCTCTGTTTCGCTATCAGCTGATAGCGCCGAGGATATTCAAGTAGAGTTTGATCGTGTGCTGGTGGCTATCGGCCGCGCGGCCAATACCAGCGGCTTTGGTCTCGAGGAGTTGGCTATTCCCCTGAATGCCAATGGCACTGTTGTCACCGACGAATATCTGCGCACCTGCTACCCAAATATTCTCGCCTGCGGTGATCTGGTTGGCCCCTATCAGCTAACCCATGCAGCCAGTCATCAGGCTTGGTATGCAGTGGTTAATGGATTACTCGGCAGATTTAAAAAAATCCGCGTCGATTATCGAGTGATTCCCCAGGTGATCTTTACTGATCCGCAGATAGGCCGTGTGGGTCTTAATGAGCGCGAGGCGGCGGCAGAGGATATTGCCGTGGAGGTGACTCAGTACGACCTGTCGGATTTGGATCGCGCGATTGCCGATAACGATGCCAAGGGTTTTGTAAAAGTGCTCACAGTCCCCGGCAGTGACCGAATTCTTGGAGCGACTATTGTTGGCCCTCAGGCGGGCGAGCTGATCAGTGAGTTTGTTATCGCTATGAAAAACGGCATGGGCCTAAATAAAATGCTCAGCACTATCTATAGCTATCCAACTCTCAGCGAAGCCAATCGCTTTGTCGCCGGTGAATGGAAGCGCAAGCATGTGCCGGAAACATTGTTGGCGATACTAAGGCGTTACCTGCACCGCAACCTGCACAAAAAAGACTAGGTTCTTTTACTTTTCAGCGCTTTTCATTACTGTGAAATTCGGCCACCGCTTCGTGGCCGACCACAGATTGTGGGTCGATATGGATAATAATTTCTGACCCGGGAAAGGCGCTGAGAATATTGTCCTCCACCTCATCAGAAATTTTGTGGGCTTCTAGCAAACTCAAATCATCATCCAACTCCAAGTGCAGCTGAATAAAGGTCATGGTTCCTGAGTGACGCGAGCGCAAATCATGCAGCCCTCTGGCACTTGGGTGTTGAAGGACTAAAGCTTTAATCTTTTCGCGGTCCTCATCGGGCAGTTCGCGATCCATCAGATGATCGTAAGAGGTAATAATTATCTCGCGGGCGCTGTAGAGAATATAAATGCCAATAGCCGCTGCAAATAATCCGTCAAAGCCATTCCAGCCAATACTAGCCAGCAGTAGCGCGACAATGACACTGCTATTAACCATTAAATCAGTGCGGTAGTGCAGGGCATCGGCGCGAATAGCGGTGGAGTTGGTTTTGCGAATTACATGTTGCTGAAAACCCAGCAACAGCAGAGTTGCGACAATTGAAATAACCATCACTACTATGCCCAGCTCGATAGATTCAATCTGGGTTGGATTAACGATTCGGCGCCCGGCTTCGAGTAGTAAAAACCCGGCTGAGCCAGCAATAAATAGCGACTGGCTAAGTCCAGCCAGCGCCTCTGCCTTGCCGTGACCAAAGCGATGCTCCTTGTCCGCAGGGGTCAGTGCATGGCGCACAGCGACAAGATTGATAATCGAAGCCAGTGCATCGAGTATGGAGTCGATCAGGGTGGCGAGCAGACTTACTGAGTCTGAAGCACCCCAGGCAATCAGCTTGGCGCCGATCAAAAAAATCGCCACAGAGGTCGAAGCATAGGTGGCCAGACGCAGTAGTCTAGCGGTCTCCTGTTGGCTGAGAGGGCCGGTGCTTTCGATTGTGTCAGACATAGTTTACTTCGTGGCGATTAGAGTCCGGGAATTCTACCAAAATATTTGCAGTGGAGTTAGCTTAAGAGAAGCCCTGTAACAGGCTATTTAGAAATTGATAGCCCAGCGGTGTGGCGCGAAACTGCTGGCTATCAAGTTCCAATAGGCCCTGAGATTGCAGTTTTTGTACTTTCTGTTCAATTACTGAACCGTGCAGGCCGGTTCTCTCAGGAAAATAGTTAGCTGGCACACCCTCGCGAAGGCGCAGACCATTCATCATAAATTCCATTGCCAGCTCTTCACTGAGGATCGGTTTCTGCTGAGCCAGAGTTTCTAGCTCTCGCGATAGATAGTTTTCTGGCTGGCGAGTTTTATTGCTGCGAATAATTTTATGCTCTGCGGGCAGAGTGATTTTGCCATGGGCACCGGCACCAATACCCAGATAGTCGCCAAATTGCCAATAATTGATATTGTGCTGCGAGCGCTGACCGGGTTGGGCAAAGGCCGATACCTCATACTGGCCATAGCCATGGCTCTCCAAAAGTCCCATTCCGGCATGCTGGATATCGGCGAGAATATCGTCTTCAGGAAGCAGGGGTGGCCGCGAATAAAATTCTGTATTGGGCTCGATAGTCAGCTGATACCAAGAGATATGGTTGGCGCCCTGATCGATGGCCTGTTGAATGTCGGCAGTAGCCTCGGCGAGAGTCTGTCCGGACAGGCCGTGCATTAGATCGAGATTAAAGTTATCAAAGCCTGCTTTTCGGGCGGTACTGATGGTCGACAGCGCCTGCCCACCACTGTGAATTCTGCCGAGTTTTTCAAGGTGGGTGCCATTAAAGCTCTGAATACCAATCGACAGTCGGTTAATGCCAGCGCTGCGAAAGCCGGAAAACTTTTCCTGCTCAAAGGTGCCGGGATTAGCTTCAAGGGTGATCTCAATATCATCGCTAAAGCCAATAATTTTTTCTGCAGCACGGACAATCTGGCCAATACCTGCTGCTGAAAAAAGGCTGGGGGTGCCGCCGCCAAAAAAGATTGAGGTCAGTTTGCGGCCCTGCGCCCAGGGTTGGTCTTGTTGAAGATCGGCAATCAGTCGCTGGATATAGGCCTGTTCGGGAATCTCTGGTCCTGCGGCATGGGAGTTAAAGTCGCAGTAGGGACATTTACGCACGCACCAGGGGATATGGATATACAGCGACAGGGGCGGCAGCGAAGCATCCAGTTGCAATGGGTTGTTAGTCATTGTCGAGCTAGATGCTCTGGCGAAGCTGTTCTAGCAACTGCGCTGTCGCTTTGCCGCGATGACTAATACGATTTTTCTCAACCTTATTTATTTCCGCTGCGTGGCAATCCAGATCTTTGAGATAAAACAGCGGGTCGTAACCAAAGCCGCCCTCGCCGCGTGGTTCGAGAGCAATATAGCCCTCCCAACTGCCCTGACAGATAATCGGTGTCGGGTCTTTGGCGTGGCGCATATAGACAATAACGCACTGGTAGCGAGCGCTGCGTTGTTCCAACGGGCTGTCGCCAAGCTCTTCGAGAAGTTTTTGGTTATTGGTGCTATCCGTGGCCTCTTCGCCTGCATAGCGCGCTGAGTAGATTCCTGGCCGGCCATCAAGCAGGTCGACTTCAAGACCGGAGTCATCGGCGATAGCCGGTTTTCCGGAGAGCAGTGCGGCATTTCTGGCTTTAAGTATGGCATTCTCAACGAAACATAGGCCGGTCTCGTCGATATCGGGAATAGACAGTGTTTGCTGGGGGACAATAACCACCCCCAGATCTGCCAGCATATCCTGAAGTTCTTTTATTTTTCCGGCATTGCTGCTGGCTAATACAACGTCCAAAGTTCAATCCTTAGCTTTTCTGCAAAGCGGTTTAATCGTGATACATCTTTTTCTGAAATTTCAGTTGATAGGCGGGTAGACCCGCGTCGGTTTGTACTGAAATTTTGAAGGTTAAGAAATCTTCGTTTTCAAATTCAAAGGGCGCTAGATAATAAATAGTGCCCTGCTCGCGCACTTCAAAAAACTCCAGCTTCTGAGCCATTTGAAAAATATTGTAAACATTGCCGGTGATAATCGCCGGTTCGCCGCTGCCAGCATTTAAAACCACGGCGATATTAACCAGGCCTTTGTCTTTGCCACGAATAATCTGGTTGGCGACGGCAATATCTGGATCGATAAATGTGCTGTTAAAAGCACTGAAAAAAATCTTGTGCTCGCCGTGCTGTTTGACGTTGTGCTGATCCGCTTGGGCAGTCAGGCTTAGAGCAAGTGAGAATAGAATAATTAAATATTTCATGGGTCTGTTCCTCCGTAGTGAGGCTCTTAATTGGGTGAGGCTCTTATCTGATTAGGCTCTTTAAGCTTAGCGACTCTTTCATCAATATGCTTTGCAGATCCTTACCTGCTGAGGTGGTATACCGCAGTCTCGGCAAACAGATTGGGCCATAGATTTTTGAGTTGTCGATCAGGAAAGCGTTCACCGATAAACTGTTTACGCAAGACGCTGATATTTCGCTCACGGCAGAGTGCTTCAAAATCACTGTAAGTAAAGAAGTGAATATTCGGTGTGTCATACCACTGATAGGCGAGCTGTTTGGTTACCGGCATACGGCCGCGCAGGGTAAGGTAGGCGCGAGCCCGCCAGTGGCCAAAGTTGGGGAATGTAATCACGCACTGACTGCCAATCCGCAACATCTCATCGAGGACTAGGTGCGGGTAACGCATGGCCTGCAATGCCTGGGTCATAATCACTGTATCAAAGCTATTGTCGGGAAAATTCTCCAGGCTGTTATTGAGATCCTGCTCAATAACATTGACGCCTTTGGCGACACATTGATTGATCGACTCCGGGTCTATCTCTAAACCATAGCCGCTGATATTTAACTCTTTGGTCAGTGATGCCAGCAGGCTGCCATCACCGCAACCAAGATCGAGAACGCGCGAATTGGTTTTGATCCAGCTGTTGATAAAGCTTATATCCTGATTCATTCGCTCACCCCCTCTAGCTGATCGGCAATTCCACTCAGATAGTTGCCAAGCACTTTTTCGTAGCGGGCATTAGGCAGTAAAAAGGCATCGTGACCGAGATCAGATTCGATTTCCGCGTAGGAGACATTTTTGCCAGCGCCGATTAAGGCATCGGTGATCTCTCGCGAACGCTGGGGTGAAAAGCGCCAGTCGCTACTAAAAGAAACCACCAAAAATTTACACTTTGCATGGCTAAAGGCATCGACTGCGCTGTTTTGATACTCGCGGGAGAGATCAAAGTAGTCGAGCATTTTGGTAATCAAAATATACGAGTTAGCATCAAAATCACTGGAGAACTTGTCGCCCTGATAGTTCAGGTAGCTTTCAATCTGAAATTCGATAGGCGCTGCCTCGCCCTGAGAGAAAGTCCCAGAGCGCAGTTCGCGACCAAATTTCTGGCCCATCAGTTCATCCGATAAATAGGTGACATGGCCGATCATACGAGCCAGGGCAAGACCGTGTTTGGGCAGGGTATTGTTCTGCAGGTAGTGACCACCATGAAAATCCGGATCCGATTTAATCGCCCGGCGGGCAATTTCATTAAAGGCGATATTCTGCGCTGTAAGCTTCATTGATGAGGCGATAACAATACTGTTGGCTAACTTATCTGGATGCTCCAGCGCCCAACGCATAACTTGCATACCACCAAGGCTACCGCCAATTACTGCCGCCCAGCACTCTATACCCAGATGTTCCATCAACAGTTTTTGCGACTCTACCCAGTCTCTGGCTCGCAGGGCGGGAAAGTCGGCTCCCCAGATTTTTCCAGTCTGTGGATTAATTGATGTCGGGCCGGTACTGCCAAAGCAGCTGCCGATATTGTTTAGCGAGACAATAAAGAAGCGCTCGGTATTCATCGGCTTGCCGGGACCTATATGGTTATCCCACCAACCGGGCTTGTCGTCACCTTCATAATAGCCCGCCGCATGATGACTGCCGCTCAGCGCATGGCAGATCAAAATGGCATTGCTCTTGTCAGCGTTTAGGGTGCCATAGGTCTCAACCATCAACTCATGGCTGGGCAGCACCACGCCGCAGGCCAGTGTAAGTGGTTTATCGATAAGAACTTTTTCTGCCGATACAGTACCGACAGAATTTTCTCTGCTATCTAATGACATGAATATGCAATCCTGAATCCAGTCGTTGAGTCTAAGAGGCTGGTTGGTTTAATGCAATTGGACGGAAACTTTTTTACCCCACCACAAACAGTTAAGCCAACAGCGAGTTAATAAACCCACCGATCACCGGCAGTACCGAATTGCGGATTACGATCAGGCTGATAATGGCGGCCATGGGTGAAAAATCCATCATCCCCATGGGTGGAATAAATTTTCGGAAAGGGCGCAGGTAGGGTTCGACAATCTGTGCAACCAGACGGACTGTTGGGTGGCCTGTAGTGCCAATCCAGCTGGAGATGGCGAGAATAAAAATTCCCCAGAAATAAATTTCTACCAGAGTAAACAGCAGTTTGTATGCCGCTAGGGGGATATAAACAAGAATGCCGGTGAGAGGCATACCGTTGATCAGGGTAAAGATTAAAAAGAATGACCACTGCACAACAATTGCCGCAACCAGAACGGCGGTATTTAGCGTGCCAATAGTCGGAAACAGTTTGCTTAGGGGGTTAACCACTGGCGCGCAAATTTTAAATATTGTCTGGGAAATTGGATTGTAAAAATCAGCTTGCACTAGCTGTAACAGCAGGCGAATCAGCAGTAAAAAGCTGAAGATTTGCACTACGAAGCCGAAAATATCGCCAAAAGCATTCATGTTTTTTCCTTGGATTACTTGTTCTGTTATCTAAAATTTATGTTCTTGCACGCTCAGGAAATCGCTTAGTTAGAAAACTCTTTCGACATTTCCTCTGCACGACTAAGCGCAGCCTGCATTGCCTGACGGAAGCTATCTTCGATGCCGCCGGCTTTAAAGGTTTCGATCGCCGCATGAGTGGTGCCGCCCGGCGATGTAACCTGTTGGCGCAACTCCGTGGTGTTAAGGCTTCCGCTATTGGCCATCTTTGCCGCGCCAAGAGCGGTTTGAATGCACAGTTCTCTGGCAGTCTGCTCGGATAGCCCCAGCTCCTGACCAACTTTCTGCATGACTTCCATAACTAAAAAATAATAGGCCGGGCCACTACCGGATACCGCGGTTACTGCATCTATCTGCGCTTCGTTATCCACCCAGCAGGCAATACCCACAGCATTAAAGATCGCCTCAATGGATTCTCTCTGTTGGCTGTTAATATGCGGGTTGGCAAATAACCCCGTAGCCCCGGTGCGAACCATGGCGGGAGTGTTGGGCATAGCGCGAACAACTGCCTGACTGTCGCCGAGCCAACTCTGCAGATCTTTAATCTGAATTCCTGCGGCAATTGAGACCACTGCCGAGTTGTTGCTTAAAGAGGGCGCTAGCTCTGAGACGATTGGCCCCATCACCTGGGGTTTAACCGCCAGAATAATAATATCTGCGCCGGCTACGGCGGCATGATTGTCGGTAGTGGCATCAATGCCATAGGCCTGTTGAATATTGGCTCTTGCCTGATCACCGGGGTCGCTCACTCGAATCTGCTGTGCAGAAAATCCGTTGGCGAGCATGCCACCGATAATGCAGGAGGCCATATTGCCGCCGCCGATAAATGCGATATTAGTCATTCTTATTACTCTCCTTTAGAGAATTCTGTATATCTCTTTTGCCAAATATATCTGTGCCAACTCTGACCATGGTTGAGCCCTGTGAAATAGCTGCTTCCAGATCGTTGGACATACCCATGGAGAGGGTATCCAGTTTTTCTGAATTGTCCAGAGACTGATTGATTTGATCGCGCAAATTATACAGCGCAGAAAAGGCGATCTGTTGTTTTTCCACTGTTTGCTGCGACTGGGGAATAGCCATCAAGCCGCGCAGGCGAAGATTGGGTAGCTTGATAATGTCGAGAGCGGCGGACAGTGTTTCATCACTGCTAAAGCCCGACTTACTGGCTTCATTATCAATATTGACCTGCAGGCAGATATTTAGCGGCCCCAGCTCTACAGGGCGCTGCTCGCTGAGGCGCTGGGCGATTTTAAGGCGGTCAACACTGTGCACCCAGTCAAAATTTTCCGCGACAACGCGCGTTTTATTCGATTGCAGGGGGCCGATAAAATGCCAGTGCAGATTTTCCCTGCCCAATTCTTCAGCCGGCTCTTTATCCAAATTATTCAAAAGGGCGATCTTTTCCACTGCCTCCTGAACGTAATTTTCACCAAAATTTGTCAGCCCGGCATCGATTGCACGGCGGATATCCTCTGTGCTGCGAGTCTTGCTTACCGCCAGCAGCAGAATCTCGGCGGGGTCGCGTTCTGCGTCCTTTGCCGCCTGCTTCACTCGTTGAGTAACAGCACTAATGTTATTTTCAATCTTTGGCATATACTTATCAGGTCTTTAGGAGTTTTACGCAGCTTCACACGCCGAAAAGGAATAAGCGAGATATAGCATGGATATAACGGAATTATTGGCTTTCAGTGCCAAAG
>Ga0209119_1003828_pt1 | contig 12725 bp, 15 predicted proteins | sample COG_03_FD_184747 | JGI IMG/M metagenome (GOLD analysis project Ga0209119, IMG submission 184747) | Pelagic Microbial community sample from North Sea - COGITO 998_met_03 (SPAdes) (version 2) | ecosystem: Environmental > Aquatic > Marine > Neritic zone/Coastal water | place: Helgoland, sampling... | reverse complement strand
CGGGGTCTAAAACTATTAGATGAAGAAACGGGAGCTCTTTCAATTGGGGCAACATTATCTGGTGAAACTGCATTTAAATTATATGATACTTTTGGTTTTCCATTAGATCTTACTCAAGATGCTTTACGAGAAAAGGGCGTAGATGTTGATTTAGATGGGTTTAACTCAGCTATGTCTGCTCAAAAAGCAAAAGCACGCGCAGCTTGGGTAGGCTCTGGAGAAGTTGCTGATGAAAGTATTTGGTTTGATTTAGCTGATAAACACGGGACTACAGATTTTTTAGGATATGATACACAAACTTCTGAAGGCCAAATTCTTGCGATTTTACAGGATGGAAATGTTGTTGATAGCGTCTCGAAAGGCGATGACGTTATGTTAGTGCTAAATCAAACGCCGTTTTATGCTGAAAGTGGCGGGCAAATTGCTGATAATGGATATATTTTTGTAGAAAATAATAAGATCAAAATTACAGATGTAAAAAAGAAAGCTGGAATTTTCATACATATGGGTAAAGTTTTATCAGGTGAAATTATCTCTGGATCATCTGCTGAACTATTAGTGAATTCTGACATGAGATCAGGAATATGTAATAGTCATACTGCAACACATTTATTAAATGAAGCATTGCGATCAAAGCTTGGTGAACATATTGCGCAGCGTGGATCTTTAAATGCTGAAGATAGATTAAGATTTGATTTTAGCCATTCGAAAAGCATGACTTCAGAAGAGCTTAGTGATGTTGAAATAGAGGTAAATAGTTTAATAAGACAAAACTCATCAGTTGAAACACGAATAATGACGCCTGACGATGCAAGAGGACTTGGAGCTCAAGCGCTATTTGGTGAAAAGTATGGAGATGAGGTTCGTGTTGTCTCAATGGGGAATAAGAAAGACTCTGGTAAGGGTTTAACTGGTAATACTTACTCTTTAGAATTGTGTGGTGGAACTCATGTTTCGCGCACGGGAGAAATTGGTGCGTTTGCATTAATTGGTGAAAGTGCATCTGCTGGTGGAGTTAGGCGCATTGAAGCACTTACTGGAAAAGCTGCTGAATTATATCATGCAGAACAATCTAATATTTTAAATGATCTTGCACGTATATTTAAAACAAAAACAGAAAATATATTAGATCGTGTTAAAGCTTTGCTTGATGAGAAAAAAATGCTTCAAAATGAAATAATTAATTTGAGGAAAGCAGTAGCTATGAGTTCAAAAGATGAGTCTCAAGAAACTGTTAAAATTAATAATTTTAATTTTTATGTTCAAACTTTTGAAGATGTTCCAAGTAAAGATCTAAGAAGTCTTGTTGATGAGCATAAAAATAGATTGGGATCAGGTGTAATTTTATTATTATCTGGTGCCGGTGGTAAAGCTGCTATCTCGGTAGGCGTAACATCAGATTTGACAGATAAAGTTAATGCTGTTGACTTAGTCAAAATTGCTGCAGCTGAGTTAGGTGGTAAAGGTGGTGGGGGTCGCCCAGACATGGCACAAGCAGGTGGAACTGATATTTCTAATGCTAAAAAAGCGATATCATTAGTTGAGAATTACTTAAAGGAGTTATGAGATGAATAGTTACTGTATGGTTCAAATCACAGTTCATGATACCGAAGAATATGCAAAATATGCAGAGCTAGCGGGTCCAGCTGTAAATAAATATGGGGGTGAATTTCTAGCTCGCGGTGGTAAGTGCCTTACTAAAGAAGGGCCTGAACAATTAAGAAATGTAATTATAAAATTTCCAAATTTTGATACTGCAGTTACATTTTATGAATCGAAAGAGTATCAAGAAGCATTAAAATTCGCATTAGCAGAAGGTGTATCGACAAGAAATTATACTATTGTTGAAGGTCTATAGTTATAAAATTTTTGTGTTTATATTGTTACATATATATTCGAAAGGACTTTTGAAATTAATAGTCCTTTCGAATTTTATTAATTACATCGCTTTATTTAAGTTTTCATCAATCTTTTCTAAAAAACCTTCGGTTGTAAGCCAATTTTGATCTGGCCCTACCAATAAAGCCAAGTCTTTTGTCATGTGACCATTTTCTACTGTTGAAATTATAACTTTTTCTAATTTATTTGCAAAATCAGTAAGTTCTGTATTGTTGTCTAATTTAGCACGATGTTTTAAGCCACCTGTCCAAGCATATATTGAAGCAATTGAATTTGTAGATGTTGCTTCACCCTTTTGATGCTGACGATAGTGACGTGTTACAGTACCATGGGCTGCTTCTGCTTCAACAATTTTACCATCTGGTGTCATTAGTTGTGATGTCATTAGACCTAAAGAGCCATAACCTTGTGCAACGGTATCTGATTGTACGTCACCATCATAGTTCTTGCATGCCCAAACGTAACCGCCAGACCATTTTAATGCGGCTGCAACCATGTCATCTATAAGTCTGTGTTCATAATGAATACCTGCCTTTTTAAATTTAACTTCAAATTCATTTTCATAAACTTCTTGGAATATATCTTTGAACCTTCCATCGTAAACTTTTAAAATAGTATTTTTTGTTGATAAATATACAGGCCATCCTAGATTTAGGCCATAATTTAATGATGCTCGTGCAAAGTCATAAATCGAATGATCTAGATTATACATGCCCATTGTAATTCCTGATGAAGGAGCATCAAACATGTTCTTTTCTATGATTGTTCCATCGTCGCCTTCAAATTTAATTGTTAATTTTCCAGCTCCTGGGAAACGAAAATCTGTAGCTTTATATTGGTCTCCATATGCATGTCGTCCAACGACAATCGGTCGTGTCCATCCTGGAACTAATCTTGGTACGTTTTTGCATATAATTGGTTGTCTGAAAATAACGCCGCCTAGGATGTTTCTAATTGTTCCATTTGGTGACCTGTACATACGTTTTAAGCCAAATTCGTCAACACGTTGCTCATCAGGAGTAATTGTTGCACATTTTACTCCAACTCCATATTTTTTAATTGCCTCAGCTGCATCTACAGTAATTTGATCGTCTGTATCATCACGCGCTTCAATACCTAAATCATAGTATTTTAGATCTAAATCTACGTATGGTAGAATAAGTTTATCTTTGATGAACTGCCAGATGATACGTGTCATTTCATCACCATCTAATTCAACTACGGGGTTCTCCACTTTGATCTTAGTCATTTAGGACCTCTTTATTTGTCAGTATTTGGAATCATAACATGCATCTACTAACGTATTTATTTATGCTTTAAAAGTATGTATACGATTGTATACATGTATGGTGAGTTAAATGTTTAAAATAGACTCATATTTTCATATATGTCTAAAATTAATTTATATTGAATATTTGAGTAAGTTAAATGTTTCTTGTCATTATATTTTTAGAGTTTTATCACCATTTTAAATATATTAAATTTGATTTATTGGAAAAATAATTATGAAAAAAAATATATGGAATAAATTATCACCTTCCATTATTTTAATTGGCCCACAAATGGGGGAAAATATTGGTGCTTCAGCACGAGCTATGTTGAATTTTGGTATTGAGAAAATGAGCATAGTAAATCCAAGGGATGGTTGGCCAAACAATCGAGCAAAATCCATGTCGGCTGGGGCAGGGCGTGTTTTAGATGCAGCACAAGTATTTAGTAATACATCTGATGCTTTAAGCGGTTTAAATTTTGTTTTTGCAACAACTGCTAGAACAAGAGATTTATCAAAAGAAATTATGACGCCTGAACGAGCAATGTTATATGCTAGGACATTAATTCAAGAAGGTAAAAAAGTTGGGTTTATGTTTGGGCCTGAAAATTCTGGATTATCTAATGAAGATATTGCACAAGCCAATGTGTTAGTCTCAGTTCCGGTTAATCCAGAATTTTCTTCATTAAATTTGTCCCAATGCGTATTATTGCTGGCTTATGAATGGCAGCGGCAAATTACTGAAGTTCCCAATGAAATAATGGAGTTTGCAGGAACGGATTTTGCATCCTTAAAGGAAGTTCAAAAGTTAGTTGATCGGTCGGAAGAAGCTTTAATGGCAAGAAACTTTTTTTGGCCAATAGATAAATCTGAAAGTATGTTACTTTCTTTCAGAAATATGTTTTCACGTTTAAAACTAACTAAAATGGATGTCCAAATATTTCATGGTATTATCAAGTCTATGGAAAAGCCAAGAAAAGATTGATTTTTTAAGGGCTCTGTGCGCTTTTGACCAATTATAAAAATGGACGAAAGATTAACTTTGCACTAAATTAAAAATATCAAAAGTAATAAGGTAAATTATGAATAAATCACGTAATATTTTTGAAGACGTAGATATAGACAAACCCAATGATACTTCATTTAAAGGTGGATATATCGATCAATGCCGTGACGAATGGCGACTAGGTGTTTCTCGTTGGATGAAAATACTATTTATTTTAGTTTTTTTGATGGTTTTAGTAGGCGGTTTAACAAGATTAACAGATAGTGGATTATCTATAACTGAATGGAATGTTATTAAGGGTGCTATACCTCCATTAAGTGATATAGCTTGGGCATTAGAGTTTGATAAATATAAGAATATCCCAGAATACCAACTGCAAAATAAAGGTATGTCATTGGGAGACTTTAAAGTTATCTACTGGTGGGAGTGGGGACACCGCCAACTTGGAAGATTTGTTGGATTAGTTTGGCTAATTGGATTTGTTTATCTGAACCTTAGAAAAAAAATTCCTAATGAATGGAAATTCCGAATGTTATTTGTTGGCCTATTAGGTGGATTACAGGGTGCAATCGGTTGGTGGATGGTTTCATCTGGTTTAGTAGGTCGTATGGTTGACGTTGCATCTTATAGATTAGCAACTCATTTGGGGCTAGCATTCATTATTTTGGGCACTCTATTTTGGTTTGTGATGAGAGTTGAAAGAACTGATGTTGATTTGATGCAGTCACGTAGGCGAAGTAATTTACAATCAATTCGTTGGACGTCATTGCTTCTAGTACTTTCATTTTGGCAAATACTATTAGGAGCATTGGTCGCGGGCATAGACGCTGGAAGAGGTTACATAGATTGGCCAATGATGAATGGTGAATTTTTACCATCTGAAAGTTTTGATTATAATCCTTTATGGACTAATTTTTTTGAAAATCCGGCGTTAGTTCAGTTTAATCATCGCATATTGGGGTATGTACTAATGGCACTAGGAATTGCTGCTTGGTTTAAGTCTCGAAGTATTGCCCACCGAAAACTACGCATTGGATTTAAAGCGATCTTAATTATGATGGTTGCCCAAATGGTTTTGGGAATAGTAACTGTAATGTATGCAGCTCCTTGGTACATAGCTATCTTTCATCAAATTGGGGCAGTTGTATTAATAGTTCTTATATTGCAAACGAAATTTATCGCTAATTTCCCTCAAGAACAATCTGTGCGTTCGTAGAGATTAAGATATTTAACACTTATTTATAGGTATGGAGTTATTTAATGATTAGTAGCGAAGAAATTAATGACTTTCTTGCTTTAGAGTTTCCACAAATTAATGGTGAATATGAAATCTTAGAATTATCTAGTGAAAACATTACTATTTTTAATCGTATTTCAAGTAAACACTTGCGACCTGGCGGTACAGTATCTGGGCCATCTATGTTTGCATTAGCTGATGTTGCTTTTTATATTGCCATACTTGCAAATATTGGGACTAATAAATCCGTACTAACAACTAGTTGTAATATAGATTTTTTACGAAAACCTTTACAGATAAATTTACTTGCAAAACCTCAAATAATAAAATTAGGGAAAAGTTTAATTGTTGGAGATGTTTTTATTTATTCAGAGGGTATGAATGAGCCCGTTTCTAGAGCAAATTTTACATATTCATATAATTAGTTGGGGTATTATAATACCTTTATTTTAAGTCATTGTTTTTAATGAATAATATAGTGGTATTTTTGGTTGACGTAATCCTAGCATAATATAAAAGGCCATTATCTAATTAGAGTAAATCTTAATTACTCATAATAAATGGAATTATTAATATGAAAACATTTTCAGCAAAACCAGCTGACATTGATAAAAAATGGTTCATAATTGACGCTGAAGGCGTTGTTTTGGGCCGTTTAGCATCAATTATAGCTATGCGATTACGCGGCAAACATAAACCTACCTTTACTCCTTCAATGGATATGGGTGATAACGTAATAGTTATTAACGCTGAAAAAGTTCAGTTAACAGGTAAAAAACGATCTGACAAAATACATTACTGGCATACAGGCCATCCTGGCGGGATCAAACAGCGTACTGCTGGACAGATTTTAGAAGGAAAATTCCCAGAACGTTTATTAGAAAAAGCTGTCCAGAGAATGCTTCCTGGCGGACCTCTTTCACGTGAACAAATGCGTAATTTAAGAATTTATGCAGGAGCAGAACATCCACATGAGGCCCAAAACCCTGAAGTTTTGGATGTTAAATCTATGAACTCAAAGAATACGCGGAGTCAATCATGAACGAAGAAATCAAATCATTGGATGCTTTAAAAGAAGCTGTTGGTGAAGTTACTGCTGCAGAGCAAATTCAAGCAGTTATAGCGCGTGAACCTGTGCGTGATGACTTAGGTCGTTCATACGCAACAGGAAAACGAAAAGATGCAGTTGCACGTGTTTGGATTAAACCAGGTTCAGGTAAAGTTGTTGTTAACGGTAAAGAGATGAACAAATACTTTGCACGTCCGGTTTTACAAATGATTTTGGCTCAACCGTTTTCTGTAGCAGGTGTTACAGGAGAGTTTGATGTAATGGCAACGGTTAAGGGTGGCGGTTTGTCTGGTCAAGCTGGTGCAGTTAAGCATGGTATTTCAAAAGCGCTTCAATTGTATGAACCATCATTACGTCCTGCACTTAAAGCTGCAGGTTTTCTAACTCGAGATTCTCGTGTTGTTGAGCGTAAAAAATACGGTAAAGCCAAAGCGCGTAAGAGCTTCCAGTTCTCCAAGCGTTAATTCTGTTTTACAGAAAATACAACAAAATCAATGGCCTGCAATAAATTGTGGGTCATTTTTTTGTGTCACGATAGAGTCCCGAAAGCTATTTTGTACGATTTTTCTTGCCAAAAAGTCTCGATCCAGTCACGTTAACCTTGCAGTTCTCATGTGAAGGTTTCAGTTCTCGTTCATGGCAGGTCAGTATCAAGATCGACAAGATAGTAAGATTTTTGGCTCTCGGCTGATCATTCATCGGCGAGTGGATCTGGATAACGACAACTTTTACTTTCGAGCAAAGGTTGATGGTCATACCGGCTACATCAGAAGAAGCTGTCAAACATCAGATGTTGCTCGAGCAATGATTGTTGCTGAAGATGCGTATGAAGAATTACGTGTTCGAGCAAAAGGTGGCTTCGCTTTGAAGACTGTTACTGTGGATGCGTTCTTTGAGAGCTGGATCGAGACAACGAAGCATCGACTGACAGATACACGTTATAAGTGGAAGAAGAGCGTTTACGCTCGTTAAGTAGCTGGATACTTAGGTCGTAAGAATATCTCTGATCTGACGAAGAAGTTTGCTGATGGTTACTGGCACTATCGTAAGGACTTTTGGACTAGTGATGAAGGCCAAAAGCGTATTTTTAATAATAAGCTACGAGCAAAAGCTAAGACATTTAGTTCGCACAACGTGGCTAAGGTTCCATCATTTGCGACGTTGAAATCAGAAGCGTCACTGATCAATGAAATGTTACGGGCAGCTGTTGATGAGGGTCATCTTCAGAGATCGATTAAGATCAGCGCACAGGATGCAATTGCGAAGTCTGAGCGTACAGATGGCTTTCGAGATACATTCACAGATGATGAATGGCGAATACTCACAGTTAATCTTTACAACTATGCGCATTGTCGTGGTCAGTACGCTGGTAAGCAGGTGAATGCGTATCATCAGCTACAAAGACGGATGCTTCATGCATTTGTGCTTCTTGCGTCGTCGACTGGCATGCGTGTCGGAGAGCTAAGACAGCTACGCTGGAATGATATTGAGTCACGCATGATGGATGACGGTCAGAAGCGATTGGTTGTGTCTGTGAGAGGCGAGACAAGTAAGGTCAGACGGGGCAGGGTAGCTGTTGCGCACTCTGATCACATCATAGGCGTTCTTGACGCTTACAAAGAAGTATCGGGCAGTAATGCGAGCAATGATCTGATCTTCTACTCAGTGCGTGATGGTGAAGCTGGTGAAGTCGATCTCAGCACAGCGTTTAAGACGTTCTTGAAAAGCATCAATCATGAGGGGCGTGCTGAAGGCTTACGTACAAGTTCTGATGGAAAGGCTAGAACGCTTTACTCATTGAGGCACTTCTATGCGATCCAGCGTTTAAAGCAGAGTGTTGATATCTATCGTCTAGCAGAAAACATGGGTACAGGTGTGACGCAGATACGCAATCACTACGGTCGACACGTCTCGGGTGATGCATTCATTCAAGAACTGACTAAGTATAGATCAAAGTCAGCTGATCGAAAGAAGCATGCAACTGTGAAGTCACTTGTTGATATGTTTGAAGCAGGCATGATTGATGAAGAGGCAGCACTGCAGGCTTTCAAGAATATGAAGGGGTGACTTGCTTGTAAGAAATTGGTGTTGAGTTCAGACGCAATCTTGACGTGAACAAAATTGATAATGTCTCTTTAATTTATAAAAAATTTTATAGTAAAAACTGCACTTTTTTCGTCAAATCAGCGAAAGTCAGCAACTTGTTTGTATAAATAGAAGTATCAGATGAAGCTCATCATAGCTTGTCTGACCATACATTCGATGTTGAGAGAGATGTTAAACCTCATGCGGAAACGCTGATGAGCAACTGTAGAACTTGATTGGACTATAGGGGCAGAGATAAGAGTTAGAACCCGAAAAGATCAACATCATATATCAGCCAAGACAGAAACGCTGATTGAAAACATTATCTGTCACGATGGGGGCAACGCTGGCATTTGCGACCCTCACACGCATTTTAAGTTGGCTTGATAGCTGGGATGACGTGACCGCTGGGTGAAGCTGAACATAGAGTGAGACCGACCAACCGCCACTCGCTTCGATGAGAATTGTTCAATCAAGCTGTGTTATGCTGGAGCACCTTCATCTCTTAGGAAGGTGAAGTGTGTCTAAAACACATTAACAAAAACAAAATGAACATCATCTGGATCAACGAACGAAGTGAGTTTGGCGAAGCCAATCATTAACGTACCATCAGTCAAACCTTAAGAAACTTAATCACTTTGCTCGCTTCGCTCACAAAGACTTCGTCTGATCAAATGCTGGTTATGGTTGTCAGTATTATGTTTTGGGTCCTGATAAATATAAATAATTTATACTAAATCTAATTAACTAAGGAGATAGATTGATGAAATATCCAAATGTGCTGGTCAACTTTAGAGGTCCAGTGCCGCTCAAATACGAGTTTGAAGATGCATGTAAGCGGCTACACATGCCGATGACGGCGCAGGTGAATCTATTAATGCGAGAGTTTGTTCATCGTCAGAAGATAACACAACAAAATCCTGATAGAATTAATGAACCTATCAGCTTCTATAACGGCATGGATGATGCGCTATGATGCTTGAGCAATCATATCCAACAACGAAAGCTGAGCTTGTTCGTGCTATCCAGAAGATGAAGATCAACACGATTAAAGTGTTTGATGGGTATGTACCATCTGATGAACGGGATCTCGTGAAGGCAGCAAAGGACATGATGGTGGGCAATTATGATCTGACTATTATCTTGGTAAGATCATGAAGTCATTTATTGAACATATCGATGAACAAGACCTCGAAGAGCGTGTATTGAGAACAGGCGCTATCGTCGCTTATGGCTCAAAGTCTCGAAGAGAAGGTGATGATGCTGTTCGAGCATTCAAGCAGGGCCAGCAAGCGTTACAAAAGGGTGGTGCTGATGTTGATGTTGAAGATCACTTAAAACGTATTGAGCAATCATTAGATTACTTGTTCGAAGGTCTTATAAAACAACGGGCTCAAATCGGTTCTGGTGTCGCAGTTGATGTTGTTGGACATGGTTTTGCAGCAAGGGCACAGAAACAGCGATGATTTATTTTATGAAAGAAACGAGAGTCACAATTGAGTGTAGTCAAACGTTAGCGTTACAGGTGTTACACTTTTATGTTGTTTTGTTGGCCTTTTGGTTGATGTTTTTGCCTATACCAAGTATGTATAGAGATAAATGTTACACAGGAGTTTGAAATGCGTGTAGGTTATCGTCGTGTAAGCACAGTAGAGCAGAACTTAGATAGACAAGACTTAGGTGTTGTTGAGCAAGTCTTTGAAGATAAGGCGAGTGGTAAGAACGCAGATAGAGAGCAACTACAGAAGATGCTCTCGTTTGTGCGTAGTGGTGATGAGGTTGTTGTCTATAGCATTGATAGACTGGCAAGAGATTTACGAGACTTACAGTCTATAATTACTAAATTGAACGATAACGGAGTTACAATTGAGTTTTTAAGTGAGCGATTAGTGTTTAGTGGACGAAGTGATGATGCATTTGCAAAACTACAATTACAAATGATGGGTGCATTTGCTGAATTTGAACGAAATATTATTCGTAAGCGACAAGCAGAGGGCATTGCTAAGGCAAAAGAACGTGGGGTTTATGAAAACAGAAAGCGTAAAAAGAAGGTTAGTGATGTTCGTATTATTGGGTTAAAAGAAGAGGGGCTAAATAATACTGAGATTGCAGAGTATTTGGGTATAAGTAGAATGACAGTGCATCGTGCAATGAAGAAAAATGCGTAAGAAAATCGTAACAAAAAAATAAGGGTATGATTTATTTCAATCAAAACAATGCCTCGTTGGAACATCCACTAAACGTAACGTGAATATTCTTCTCTATACCTTATTGAATGAATTGCTTGGAGCTTTCACCAAGCCATTTTTATTTGTTTACTTAATTATAGAATTAATTAGTAAATGATTTTAAATGTGAAAAATTTGATTATAATTGGAATGGGATCAGTTCGGTAATAGATCTTTAAATTTGGACTGTATATACGATTGGAATGAATTGAAAAAATGATAGAAAAGCCTAAAAATATAAATTTAAATTTTGGGGACGGTAGAGTTTCAAAAATTGATGAAGACGTCCATAAACTCATTATAGGATTTCAAAATGAAATAAACTCTGCCAAATCAAAACTACCTTTATTTTGGGATTTGTCATCAAAAATAAAGGGTTACTCAGAACATTTGTTAGAGTTTTATAGTCACGTTCTAAGAAACCAGAACATATCAACATCACAATTATTTCAAGATTTATTTGTTCTCTTTATTCATAATGAAAAGACTAATGGAACTTTTTTAGAATTCGGTGCCACAGATGGTGTGGAATTATCCAATAGCTTTATGTTGGAGGAAAAATTCGGATGGACTGGTGTGCTGGCAGAGCCTAGTCCTCAGTGGCACTCTAAACTTTTTAAAAACCGTCCAAATACAACTATCTTAACAGATTGTATCTACTCTGAAACAGGTAAAAAACTTGATTTTTTTGTTTCCAAAGAAGGAGTTTTGTCTACATTAGAAGAATTTAAAAATTCTGACATTGCGTCAATGCCTGGTAATACTAAAGCTCGTAATGCGTCTGGTTATAAGTGTGAAGTAGATACTATTTCTCTTAATGATGTAATTTCAAAATATTTTGATGGCTCAAAGATTGATTATATGTCTGTCGATACTGAGGGAAGTGAGTTGCTTATTTTAAAACATTTTGATTTTTCGAAATATGCACCTAAAGTTGTCACTGTTGAACACAATTTCACAGATAATGAAAAAGAATTAGACAGATTATTTCTTAAACATAACTATTGTCGGTTTTTTAAGGAGTTTACGCAATTTGATGCTTGGTATGTGCTAAAAGAATGACAGTGCATCGTGCAATGAAGAAAAGTGCGTAACAAAAACGTAACAAAAAAATAAGAGTATGATTTAATTCAATTAAAACAACTGCTTGTTGGAGTTTTTAGTTAGCAAAGCGATAAAGAATTTTATAATATATCAATTAAATACATGGGCTTACAGGAATGTAAGCCCTTTTTCTTTGGGGCTCTTATAAAACAAAAGGCTAAGTATTACGTGGCGTTTTAATTGTGAACATATGTTAGATCCTTATAGTCTTATTATTAATTATTCATTTTTTTAAGAGACGTTATGGACATTGATAAAATAAACAAGAAGCCAAAGCATAGCTTTACAGCAAAATTATTTCACTGGGGTTTTGTAATTATTTTTATATATGGTATTTCAAAGCAGGTAGATGATATTAACCAACTAGCTGATATTTCCTTATTAAAATCTGAAATTATTTTTGCAGCGTTGATGATATTTTTATTGCTCATACGTTATATATATATGTCAAAAACGCAGGTAACATCATTGCCAGAGGATACCTCAATGTTTCAAAAGCGTGCAGCAAATGTAGTACATCTTAGTCTTTATATTAATCTTGCTGTAATACCTATCACTGGTTTAGTGATAGGCATCTTGTACTGGTTGGGCTTGAAAAGTGGTATATTTATTGAATTTACTGTTGGATTACATGAACTTTCAATTTCTACAATGTATTGGTTGATTGCTATCCATGTTTCTGCTGCTATTTTTCACCGATTCAAGAATGATGGGGTGTGGAGTTCTATGGTGCCACTTTTAACAGAGAAAAAAACATCAGATTAAGACCATCATGATTTTAAAATAAGTATTCACATATATCAATATGCACAGATTATAATATGATG
>Ga0209119_1003826_pt1 | contig 12727 bp, 9 predicted proteins | sample COG_03_FD_184747 | JGI IMG/M metagenome (GOLD analysis project Ga0209119, IMG submission 184747) | Pelagic Microbial community sample from North Sea - COGITO 998_met_03 (SPAdes) (version 2) | ecosystem: Environmental > Aquatic > Marine > Neritic zone/Coastal water | place: Helgoland, sampling... | reverse complement strand
AATTACTTACTTAATTCTAACGGCACTACAGATGGCGATGTAACATTTACAAGTAGTACAGGTTTTGATGGTAAATATGGTACTATTGATAATAATATTAGTTCTGCAAATATATCTATTTCATCTCCTTTTGTTCCAGAATCTTCATTTTGGAAACTACCTATATTATCTCCGATTCCTTATGCTGGTGTAAGTGTTTTTGAAGGAGACAAACCTAGATGGAATGCTGGAATTGCTTTAGGACTATTATCAGGTTCATTACTTAATTCAGAGAGAAAAGAAAAAGATGGAGGTGTTTACCGAAAATTTAATGTGCCCTCTTTTTTAACCATTGGCGTTGATTGGAATCATCAAGATGGCATAGGTAGCAAGCCAAATTATTTTATAACTGGGAGTATCAAGCTTAATTAAATAAGCCTGTAAAAAACTCCAGCTCTTTGCTGGAGTTTTTAATATCCATATTTTTTAAGTTCAGGTAGTAACTCTCCTTGACAGTTTAAGTTCTCAGAACCATTAGGCTGGTAAATTAATCCAACAGCTTCTGTCATAGATTTAGAATTATCTAATTCACAAGTAATTGACTTCCCTTCCCAATCTGGAAAAAATGAAACTTCAAATGTAGTTTTGACTTTACATCCTATATCACCCATGCCAATAATTTCGTATTGCGTTTTTTGGGAATAAGGCTTTAATATTTCATCTATACCAATTGCAGATGTACAATTTTTAAATGCAGTTTCAAAGCATCCTTTTGTGCCACAATTATAGCTTTTTTGAGCTGTAGTGGCTTGACTTTCTATAAGCTCGGTAATAAATTCGGAATTTTGGTTTTGAGTCGAATCAGCATTAACATTTATAATAGCCTCATTAGTAACAATATTAGTTTCTTCTAATGTAGCTTCTGCTTGCTGGTTTCCTTCTGCCTCAATACCTTGGTATTCCTTCTCTGTAATATTTTGTGTTTGAGGATTATTGTTGTTATTTAACATTGCTAATAATGCATTGTCATTCATTTCATTGTAAGTAATGAGTGCACCAACAACAACTAAAGGAATTAAAAAAGGTAAAATAGTATTCATTTTCATGAGTACTATTTTACCAGATTATTATCTATTTGAAAAATTTATTGGCTACAGTTGCCCTCTATTATGTCTTGTTGTGTTGGGTTATATGAATTTCCTGAAACCGAATAAATATTTAAATTTCCATTAATTTGATTTGTTATTGAACAAAAGTTAACTAATGATGAATTATCCTCTATAATTAATGCTTTAAAATTTAAATTCTCTAAACCAGATAAAGAATTTAAATTCTGATTTCTTTTTATAGATAAGCTAAATACTGAAGAGTTTGATAAACCATTAAAATCTGTTAGGCTATTATTCCATATCTGAATCTCTACACCTAGCCCATCATTGTTAATTTCAGATAAAATTAGATTTTCTAACCCATTTTCAAATGATTGAAGATTTTGATTAAATGCTATTCGTAAAATATTACCTCCAATTTTTTCTAAACTATTTAAGCTGCTAATACTCGTAATATCCGTTGTTGAATTATTACCAAATAGGCGACCTATAGTTAAGTTACCAGTAATTTCACAATAATTTTGTGAACCAAAATCATCTACCTCCTGTTGTGTTTGTAAAATAACATCTCCATTAAAAACGCAAGTGCTTTCCTCAATGGTTGAAAAACTCCATATCTCTGAAGTTGCAATTACCTCTCCTGATTCACTAATAGTTTCTACTTTCCAATAATAAGTTATGTTATTTTGTAAAGAAGAATAAGTAAAGCTTTGGGAACCATCAATAATATTATAAGTAGTAGCTGGGTTTGGGTTAGTATCAAAATAGATTCTGAAGGTTCTACCTGGTGGTGTACCTGCTCCTCCTAACCAAGTAAGACCTCCGTTGATAGCTACATTGATAGCATTGTTGTTTGGTGAAGGGGTGTGAGCTGGTTGAACGTTTGAAGAATTATTTGTTAAAGTTGTAAAACTCCAAATCGGTGACGTAGTCAATACACTTCCAGTACTACTGATTGTTTCTACTTTCCAATAATAAGGTGTTCCTTCTTGTAAGTTGGAATAACTTAATGTATTAATATTTGCATCCAAATTATAAGCTGTACTTGGGTTTGCATTGGTATCAAAATAAACTTTAAAAGTGGCATCTGTTGGCGTGTTTCCACTTTCTGTGAAAGTTAAATCTCCATTTAAGGCAATATCTGTTGCACTATTTGTGGGTATAGGTGTATTTACAGGGCTTACGGTAGTTGCGTTTTCTGCCGTTGCAATTAAATCAATCTCTGTTGTTTGTATAATATTTCCTTTTCCATCTTTAACATAAACAGAGGCGTTTTGTTCTCCAACGGAACTACCTAATGTCCAGTTATTAGTAACAACACCGCCTGCATCTGTTGTTTTATAATCAGAGCTAAAACTACCATCTGTTGTTTCAAAAAATACAGGAACTCCAGCAACAGTTTTTCCTGCACTATTTTTTACTTCTATTTCAATAGGCGTAGTTAAAGTAGTGTTGACCTCGGCAGTTTGATTATTTCCTAAAGTTACGTTTGCGCTATTAGGTGATGTAAATAAATCGTAATTAAAAATATTTCCTGATTTACTTGCGATTGAACTTGATAATTTATCAATATGAAAAATAGACACATCTAAGCTGGTATTATAATCAACACCTAAGTCTATTTCCGAATCCCAAGTTATAGGTGCGTTTTGGATGTTTGCATTGGCATTAAACTCTTCATAAGTAATTAATTCGCCTTTTGGTCCAAGTAAACCATAAGCGTAAACTTCAACTTCAGGAATAATTTCTAAACGTTGATTAAGATTAAAATTTCCATTTACAGAGTTAGCAAGATTGGTTTCAATATTTTGAAATACTGGTGGATGAATATTTGGTAAAGATAATAATCCCTTATAACTTGCTCTAGCTTCAAAATTATTTTTAGTTGAAATTTCGGGTGTTATATTAAGTTGCGCACTGGCGGTTACTGTTAGTCGTGCTTTTAAGGACACTTTAATAGATGCAGCAAAATAAGGAGGAACTGGAATTACCTTTGTGTAACTTCCAAGTTTCTTTTCAATAGGTTCAATTAAATTAACTGCACCGTTTGTTGTTGCTTCTATGTTTAATTTTATGTTTGTATCAATTGTTGTATATATCGACGAATCAAACTCTTGTAAACTTCCAATATTTACTGTTAATGGTAAATATTTATAACGCATATCTACTGCATTATTTACTTCTAAACTTCCCTCTGGGATTGACACGTTAAACGTATTTGAGTTGTTAGAATAAAGTTGTACGTTAGATAGGTTAACATTAACTGTATTGTTATCTACCGAAAGCGTTACGCCATCTGCAACAGATTGTTCATTTATGGAGATATTGGGTAAATCGACAGTAACTAAAGGGGCTGTTCCACTATATAGTTTAAATTTCCCAGATTCTAACTTGTTTGGATTGGATGATGCGTTTTTAGCGCGATTAGTTGGTGTTGCTACTTCAACGATTGCGTTTTTGAAGAACGTATCTAGTGAGCCTAATATGGCTTTAATTCCAATAGTGCCATTTGTAGCCTTGTTTTTACTGGTTTTTCCAGTTTTATTGGTGCCACTTGAGGCTTCTTTTATTATCCATAGTCGACCACCATTAGCGTAATCAACAATAACATTTCCTGTTTTAATTTTCTCTAGATTATCAGTTTCAACGTTAAGGGTATATTCTGTTCCAAAGTCATTTATTAAAGTAACAGCATTTACAACCTCAATAGCCGATGGATTGTAAATAGCAAGCGTATCTTGATTTATTGGTTTTACGTCTAACTGTAATCCTAATTCGTTGAATTGTGGACTATTATCTGAATTAGTATCATCATCCTTATTACAACTCGTAATAATTAGGAATATAGAAAATAAAAGTAGGACAGGTTTTTTCATTTGTTAGATTTAATTATTGATTATTCTTTTATGATTTTTTTAACCACCTCTCCTTGGATTGTTTGTAGTTTTAAAAAATAAATACCACTAGATGTATTTTGAACATCAACTTTATTGTTAGAAAAAATAGTATTTACTTTTTGTCCTTGAAGGTTGTATAGTTCTGCTTTGAGGATAGCATCATTAGTTTTAATGTTGATGTAGTCTGTGGTTGGGTTTGGATACAAAAGCAAGGACAAATTTGCAGGTGTTTCAGAAATAGACAATGCAACATCACTTGTGTTTTTCCATAGTGTAAATGGAAATTTAGTATTAGAACTTAAAACATCAATATCTCCATCACCATCAAAATCATTGGAAATAAGATGTGTTGAGGTTAAGTAATAAGGATTAATCTCTTCTCTTATAAATGTTTGATTACCATCGTTTATCCAATATGATAATTTTTGAGAATTAAAATCATTTGTTGGGCAAGAAACAAAATCAATATCACCATCACCATCAAAATCTTGAATAGTGAATTTATCACCACTATTGGTTGTTCCTGTTTGTATTTGATGTTCAGTAAAACTGCCGCTTCCATCATTTTCATGCCAGGCAATGATATTCATAGAAATTGAAAAATCATATCTACTTGAGAGGAAATCTAAATCATTGTCGCCATCCATATCAAAAAATGCTCCTTCACCTAGAAGTGGAATCTCAGTGAAATTTAAATTACCGTCATTTTGGTAATAAAATGCTCCATCAGTTATTAAATCTCCAAATCCGTCATTATTTACATCCAGATAATCAATACAAAGTTTATTATCACCAATAGTATTTATAAATAGTGATGATTGATAATTACCAATTCCATCTCCTAAATAATAATACATCTGCCCATTACCACTAGCAGGTCTTGTAATTATAATATCTGTATTGCCATCATTATTTATATCTGTCGTGAAAGCTCTTTTTACATTAGTAACGCTCAAAAAAACAGATTTTGTAAAATTTAAATTACCGTCATTTGTATAAAGTAAAATCTCTCCTAAATTAAAACCGTAAGTAGCAACTAGTATATCATTCTGTCCATCTCCATTAATATCATCGATGTGTGCATATTTTATAAGAGACTCTGTATTATCAAGCACTATTTTTGTGAAGTTAAATGTTCCTGCATTATGCCAAAGGACTAACTCATGTTCATCACTTGATGTGCTTACCAAATCTATTAATCCATCATTATCAATATCGCTAGAATGAAAACTTGTTGGCGACACAAAAGAATCGTCAAGAGCAAAAGTATTAAAGCTTCCTCCACCTTGATTTTCATAAATTCGAGGGTCATCAAAGGCAGATGATGTCACAACAAAATCTATAAGACCATCATTATTGTAATCTAAGCTATTAATTCGTTCTCCTTCATTTAGATTTTCTAATGTATTTAAGGTAAAGTTCCCACTACCATCATTAATATAAAATCCGAAAAAATCATTACTATTAGAAGATGAAAATACTACAGAAATGTCATTATTTCCATCGTTATCAAAATCGACGATATGTATTGACTTCAAATCAGCATCATTTGTTAATTGTGTATCTGTAAAACCAAGACTTCCGTCATTTATAAAAAGAACTGTACAACAATTTCCTTGCTTAACTGCAAAATCTTTATCGCCATCATTATCATAATCTAATATTTGGATATGCTCATTAGACAAGGTGTAGTTAATAACATGCTCCGTAAAATTACCGCTACCATCGTTTAAGTAACATAAAACATGGTTTCCTGTCCAAAATCCTGATGACACTGACATAATTAAATCTAAGTCCCCATCATTATCAATGTCGTTTGATAAAATATCACCACTTGAAATTTGTACATTAGCTATTGTTACTTGATTGAAATTTGGAAAACCAATGTTCATAAAATTTTTCCATAGTTTAACTGGACCATTTTGTCCTCTACTGGTTGTGATAAAATCGTAATAACCATCTCCATCAAAATCTCCAGCAATGATATTAGAAGATAAACTATTAGCATTTATATATGTTGCTGTGAAATTTTGATTTCCATCGTTATAATATATCTCTACAGAGTTTTGTTCAGAAACAAGAATATCTAAGTCTAAATCTCCATCAATATCAAAGACATTAAACTGATTCCAACTTTTTGAGGTTTCATCTATTATCGTTTTTGTAAAACTAAACGTATTGTCTTTTTTCCACCATACCACATTTCCATCTCTACTTACTGATACCAAGTCATCAAGACCATCATTGTCTAAATCAATAATTTTCGGTTGTATCCAATTATTAGCACCTGCGATGATTACTTCATCAAAATTTTGAGAAAAAGAGATTATCGGAAATAGAACTGTAAGTAAAAGTTTTTTCATTGTTCATTTGTTTTTTGAGCGTTATGCATTAAATCTAAATATATATACTAGCTGTATTATATATTTCAGTAACCAAAAATGGTTTTAAAAAACCATTTTGATTATTGGAAGAGTATATGGTACAGTTACTTTTTCCCCATTGTGACTACCTGGTTTCATTTTTGGAAGCAGTTTTACAACTCGTATGGCTTCTTCTTCCAGTTTTTTATGAGCAGTTCTCACTCTAATGCTTTTAATAGAGCCATCTATGTCTATCTTGAACATAACACTAAGGCGTTGCCTTCCGCTTAAACCTAGTTCTTTAAATATGTTGGTGTTGAAGCTTGAATTAACAAAACCACTTATTTTTGTTGAAGTACATTTTCTAATTTCTATAGCATCTTCGCAATCTGGAAAGACAGGTACATTTTCTACTACCGCATAAGGAACTTCTATAATTTTTTCTATTTTAAGTATTTCATCGTTAACGTAGGCTAACATTGATGCATCTGCTGTTTTTATTGTTAAATTCATTTCGGTAATAGTACCTTCTATAACACGGCCATCTTTAAGATATACTCTGTCTATTGTTTGAGCATTACTTAAAAAACCTATCAACAAAATGATAAAAGATATTGTATTCTTCATATTACTTATTTTTTTGAGCGTTATTTTCCAACATGGCTTCTGCCAATTTATTGACGTTTCTAATCATTGAGAGCAAGAGTAAAATAACAGTGATTATTAAAATGGTGCCAAGAGCAACTCCTATTCCTTGAATACTTTTTGATCTCCAAAAGGACTTTTTTTCTTTTTTTATCAAATGATTAGCTTCAGCTTCCATTTTAGCTTTTGCAAATTCGGTATCTATTGAAGCAATTTTTCTATTATGCTCGTCTTCAATATTTTGAATTTGAACAAGCCTCTCGGAATTTTTTGAACGATATATTTTATAGTAATAGCTTAATGCTACGGCTTGTTTGTTTACATCTATTTTATTTAAGAAGGGAATAAAGTTTAAGGTGTTTTCTTTAAGGCCGTTTAAACTATTATTATAGTAATTAATGTATTCTGATTTAATCATGTTTGAAGCAAGATGTCGTTCTGGTTTTGAGAACTTTGGGAGTATCTCTTTTTCAAAAACAATTAAAGGAACTCCGTCATTCGGATTGTTTTTTATAAACTTAACATAGCTATTAAAAGCCCTTATAATATCTTCTTGGTTGAATAAAGGGAGAATATCGTTTAAGCTCTCTAAAGAATGTATTGTTTTTTCAAAATCTTTATTCTTAAAGTTAATAAGCGACATTACAATTCTATTGCGGTTTTTTAGGTCTATCGTCTTTAAAATGTTATTGTATCTCTCAACTAATTTTGCTTTCTCTTTATATGATTTAAACCCAAATTGGTCTGTTCTACTTTCTATCTGCTCTATTAACCCCCGCTGAGTTGATACAAATTTCCGGTAAGCTTCGTTCTTAGTTACCTTGTATTTTGCCTCTCCATGTGGATAAGTATAATACCCTTCTCCATTCCATAATTTTGTAAATTCCCTGTACGGTAAGATGTTTTTCATGTATGCAATTTGCCTTTCAAAAACCTTGAGCCCTGCGGTGTCTCTCTCTTTTTTTTGATTTGGCATTTGAGTAGGTATATATATTTCTTCTTTTGCCTTTTCTAATTGCTCTTTAACTTTCTTTTTGTCTTTTGGAAGTACATCGAGAATATCATTAATATTGACTTCAGCTTGAGATGGGTAAATTTCCTTTGCTGGTGGTGTGGCTTTTGTAACGGTTTCTTTACTAGGGGGGATATAGCTCCATCCAATCATTACTACTCCTACCACAAAGCATACAACAGCTATAGCAGTAAAAAAGTGCCAGAAGGTTCTTGAAATTCCGTAGTAATACTTGTTTTCTAATTTTGAGAAATATTTTTGCTTCATAATTTATATTTATTTTTTTTCTATAGGGAAATATTTTTTGAACAACTTCTTGAATTTAAAAGATTTTAATGCACTATTTAATGCACTTTCTTTAGTTCTTGCAAATGTTTGAGCAGCCGTGTTTAACAGTGAATTAAGAAGTTTATCTGATTTATTCATTTTATATGATTTGAAAAAAAGCCTGTTGTTGTCTGCATCTGTCATTTCTAAATTAAAAAGAATAAAAGCATCGTAGCCTGTTATATTTTCTCCGCTACCAAGATTATCGGTATAAGTACTAGAAGAATACTTCACTCTCATATCACTGATATGTATTTTTTTTGTAATAAGAGTATTGTCATCTATTGAATCTTTAGGGACTTGCTTAGTGCGTTCTAAAAAGGCTCGAGCCGCTGTTCCTAGGATAAGTTGTTCTGTACGTTCTTGGGTGAAAGGGGTATCTGATGTTAAGGTAATATTCTCTGTTGTTCCATCTAATTTTTTATATGCTAAGAGTAATACATCATCAGTATATTTAAAATGATTTTTGAATAAGTGATTTTTATTAAATGTTATTGTTTCTCCAGATATGCCCGATGTATAATGTGTATTTTTTTGGTGAATGCCATCATCAAGATAGTGCTTCCAAATACCTTCTTTTTTGTTATTAAAAAACGAGCCTTCGTGTATTAACTGTCCTTTATTATATATTTGTTCTCGTATTCGGTTTTTGTTTTCATCTAAAACTAACCAAAGACTGTCTTTCTGTCTTTCTTTTGTGTAATATCCTTTTATCTGTTGTTTTTTACCATTGTTATATTCGTAATAAATACTTTCAAAGAGTTCAGAATTTTGCAAAGGCATAAAACTCTCCTGTACTTCTCCAGATTCATCATATATAATTTTTTCTAATACGACACCATTGTTATATTTAATTCTTTTAAACGGTTCTCCATTATCAAAGTTTGTTATATAATCACCATGAAATTCTCCATTTTTTTGATGTAATTCAGATTTAATGATGTTCCCATCATAGAGTGTTTTATTGTATATAAGTTCTGATGGATTTTTTGGGTTGTATTTTTTATGGAATTTTAAACTGCCCGATGAATAGTAGCCTTTCTCATCTATTCGTCGGTTATGAATGTATTGGGTCTCGTATTTTACCCTACCTTGATTATCCCATTGACTATGTAGGTTTTCCTTGAATCCATTTTTGTAGAATCCCGCATATTTTTTAGCACCACCAACATACCATTTTTCTAATTTACCATTTAATTTCCCATCTATATATTGAGATTTTGATATGCACGAGCATGAAGGATTTCCATTTTTATGATACTCATATAGAGTTCCATTTAAAGGTTGATCTTCAAAATATACAATATCGTTATGTACCTTTATTTCGGTAGTAAGAGCGTCATTTTGAGCCGACCCATACAATGAAAGCAAGACTCCAATAATTACTATTAATTCCTTCATAATTTTTACTTTAAAATTTTCTTCTTTTCTTTCTTTGAATAGTGATAGATAATATTTGGAATGAATGCTAACCACCAAAAAAATAGAGCTAACACTATATGTATTCCAGTAGATGCGGTATTACGTTTAAGGAGAAAGTACTCAGGTGTTTCTTCTTTGAGTTGCCAATCATTAGCTAGATACATTTTCATGTCATTAACAAAGGAAGAAAAGGAATTTGTCAAAAAATTGGGCAAAAACATTGTCGCTATACGACAACAAAAAAGCATTAAACAAAAAGAACTATCTGATTTATTAGATATGGATGATGGTTCCCTACGTCGAATAGAATCTGGGCGTACCAATCCAACAACAACAACACTTTTAAGTATTGCAAATGCACTTGAAATCCCTGTTTCGAAACTATTTGTTTTTCCTATCGAATCTGACTCTTGACTTCTTTTATTCATTCCAATGAATTAACTATGGAACAAAAAAAGAAGTAAAAAACATGTTATTCAAACAATAATGACGAATAGTTATTTTTTAATGAAAACCTATAAGTTTTTAATGAAAATATTAATTCCGTTTTTTTATAAGGTCTCTAAGAGTAACTCCTTTTTTCTTGGGTTGGGTGCTTTGTCGATTATAATCTCGACCATTTAATTTTTTGATGTTTTCGTTTGGGGAAGATGTAGGTGAATTTGGTTTAATTTCTTTCCTGTTGAGGTAGTTAAAAAAACTACCGTCATGATTATATAAACCTATTTTTGTTTGTGAGATAATTTTAACTGTATAAACAAAAGGAGAACGATTTCGTTGTTTAAATTTTAAAAATTTACCATCATATGACCAAATAGCATATGGTTTTGGTGGTAATGGACTTCTTGATGAACTATTAAATTTTATGACATATTTTTTATCTTTTCTAAGGGCATAAATGCGCCCAACTCCTTGCCATTCTCCAATAAAAAAATCTTCATTAATAGTAGAAGATGATTCTTGGGTATTATTATCTATTGTAGGCATCTGACTATCTATATTACTAATAGATGATTTATCCTCAATACAGCGACAGGATAGATAATCTCTTTTAAAATCGATGCCTGCTTGTGGTAAATTATCATATCCACTTTGTCCAATATCTCGGCTATATGCTGATGTTCCTTGTGGATTACTTAACCAGATTTTTGCAAATTTCCCTAATCCACTAAAATTAGTATAGTAAAATTTATAACCACTTGGTAAAAAATTAAGACCAGAACTATTGGTGCCATTTTTATTATTTAGCCAACCTTGTTCGCTTCTGATTGAATTTTGGTTATTGTTAACTGTAGTAGTTAACTGTTTCCAATCGGCCTTACTGGGCAATCGCCACCCTGTTGGGCAAACATTTATTGCGTCATTCCAATCATATAAACGACCATATTTATTACAATTCGATTCTTTATTGCCATAGCATTTGCTATTTGATGTTTTGTAATTGAGATTTTCTGCCAACCATTTTTGGTTTCCGATTTGAACCCATTTGTATGATTGGTTGTCTCTAATGTCTTTAATAAATCCTATTGTTAATTCATTAGGGTTACCTTCTTCACACTTGTTAGGAGCTGAATAATTTGGTTTATTATTTAAAATAAAATATCTCATTCTATTCTTTTGACCATTTGTAAACATTCCAATATCATAAGAATAATCCATGAAGTTTTGCCAATTACTTACTGATGCTTCATTCTTGTTACAAGATGGCTCAGCCAAATCTTTGCTATTGGTACCATATTCATTTAATTTTTTCTGTTTAGGAGTATCATCCACTTTGTCATCTACTTCGCAATTATTATTAAAGAAGTCCCACCTATAGTTTCCCCAAATATGGTTTAAATTTAAAACATGCCCTATTTCATGAACAATTGAATATTGAACATTTTTTTTATCAATAAAATGTTCGTAGTCAATTACAGCTCCTTCACCAACAGCTGGGTTTAATTTAAATCCACCTCGTTCTTCAACAGGGATAATCCAAATATTCATATACTTATTAGGGTCTGCATACGATGTAAGTTTTAATGCGATATTATCTAAAATTGAGTTAGATTTTATGGAATCGATACTTTGGGCTTTATGTTTTTCTATATAATAAGAATTACAATCATTTTCTTTTAAGGCTAAAGAAAAATTAATTTTACAATTAGCCATATCATCCTTAAATTCATAAAAAATACCAGTAGTATCGGTTTTTTTGAAACCATTATTAATTTCTCCTATTACTTTTTCAAAATATTCATCCTTAATATCAATTTCAGGATAATTTGGATGAATTAAATGGAAAACTATTGAAACTTCCAATTCTTGATTATAATCTTTTTCATGAATCTTCTGTGAATAAGAAATAAGATTTGTTAAAAAAAATATTAAGATTAGGAGATTCTTCATTTATAACTAGTTTATATTTTTTTGTATTTTTCTTTTAAAGAATAATCAGCACCAACTGGGCCTATATGTTTGATTATTAACCACTTTTTGGTTAATACAAAAATTTTATGATGTAGAACTAATCCATCTTTGGTTTCTATATTAATTATATTATCTTTTGAAAACCAAGTTCCTTCTTCTACCACTATGTCCTTATTATTTTGAATGTATTTAATATAAAAATTACCATCTATTAAATATTCTTCAAATATATCTTGATTATATTCTCTACTAATAGATTTCCATCGTCCTAGTAAATGCTTTTCATACTCCTCAACAGGAATCTGTTTCTCAAAAACCCATATATTCTGTGACACCCAATAGCCACCAATTCCAAGAATAATAAGAACTACAATATGCCATTTTTTAATCTTTTGCTTGATTGTCATATATTCAGTATAACAACCTTGTAATCATTCAACAACAGATAAGGCAAGTTAATTAAAACGATATATTAATTAACTGTCACAATGATAGACTTGTTGTTTTTAATGAAAACTATGCTATTAAGAATGATAATATTTATCTAATCTCTTTTTTAGC
>Ga0209119_1003825_pt1 | contig 12729 bp, 15 predicted proteins | sample COG_03_FD_184747 | JGI IMG/M metagenome (GOLD analysis project Ga0209119, IMG submission 184747) | Pelagic Microbial community sample from North Sea - COGITO 998_met_03 (SPAdes) (version 2) | ecosystem: Environmental > Aquatic > Marine > Neritic zone/Coastal water | place: Helgoland, sampling... | reverse complement strand
CATAAAATTTGCATATAAATATATTCTTCGATATATTCGTTTTATGAAAGTGAACATCTCTAAATTATCTCATCACCCTAAGAACCAAGAAATCTATGACTTATCTTCTATTGAAGAGTTGATGGATAGTATTTCTGAAGTAGGTTTACTACAACCATTAATTATTGACCAACACCATCAGATTATAAGTGGAAACAGAAGATTTGAATCTATAAAAAAATTGGGATGGGAAGATGTTGAAGTTCATCAACGGTTTATAGAAGAAGGGGAGGAAGAATTACTCCTAATACACTACAACAAACAACGAATAAAGAGTTTTAAAGAGTTAATTAATGAGTACATTATACTCGTAAGTATTATAGAAAAGGACAAGGGAAACGAACGGATTTAACTTCTGTTAAATCTAACAAAGGTTCTTCAAGGGATCTTGTTTCAAATGAGTTAGGAATCTCCTCTTCTCAATTAAGAAGGTTGATATTCATCTATAAAAACAAACCGGAATATATAGAACTCTTAGATAAAGGAATTCTAACCATCAATCAATCTTACCTTCAAATTCAGAGAGAAATTAAAGAAAGAGAGTCTAAAAAAACTACTACTTCAAATTCAGAGACCTTTATAAAATCTAATTGGAGATTTTATCAGAAATCTTCTAAGGATATGAGTGAACTAAATGATGGTGAAGTTCAGACAATCTTTACATCTCCTCCTTATTGGAATAAAAGAACCTATTCTGAGGAGAAAGGATTAGGAAATGAAAAAACATCCGAAGAGTTTGTGGTAAATCTTTTTGAACATTTAAGAGATTGTAAAAGAGTATTAAAAGATAGAGGAAGTTTCTTTCTTAATTTAGGGGATACTTTTTACAATGGAAATCTTCAGAATGTTCCTCATAGAGTAATATTAAAACTTCAAGAACAAGGATGGATTCTCAGAAATACAATCATCTGGTCTAAAACAAATCCAAAACCCTCTTCCTCAAAATCAAATCTTACTCCGAGTTATGAGTTTATATTCCATTTAGTAAAAACAACGGAGTACGATTATTATCCAACTCTAACAAAACTCTCCGATAAAACCAAACCATCACTTCCTCCAAGACATAGAAGTGTAAATGGAGATTATTCAAAATCAGTTTCTCCATATCTTCCAAATGTAAATGGAAAGAATATGGGAGATTATTGGAATGAAGATATTGTAAGAACCTCGGTTGCAAATCAGAAACTAAACATTAAAGGAGAACATCCTGCTCCGTTTCCAAATGAAATAATCACATTACCAATTCTTCAAACTTCTAAAGAGTTTGAATTAGTGTTGGACCCTTTTATGGGAAGTGGAACAACAGGGAGGGTTTGTGATCAACTGAGAAGGGGTTTTGTAGGATATGATTTGAAGATGTTTTAAAAAAACGATAACCTATCAATTATTTGATAGGTTATAAGTTTCAAGTAATCACTTATCTTTTTAAGTAAAAATCCATAATGTTTTTTTTACCCTAAATAATATATATCAAATTTAAATATTAGGACATTTTTAGATTTATTTACTTAGTTTTGATTTTTAAGAAATATTAAATTTATTGAATGACTAAAATAATATTTAAAAATAAAAGAGGTGTATCATATCATGGAGATTCTCTTGAATTAATAAAATCACACAAATTCCAAAAAAAATATAAGGGTAAAATAGATTTAATATTCACTTCTCCTCCATTTAATTTAGTAAGTAAAAAAAAGTATGGGAATAAGAATGGACAAGAATACATTGATTGGTTAACTGAGTTTTCAGAACCTCTTACCAATCTATTAACAGAAAAAGGAAGTTTAGTTATTGAAATGGGTAATTCATATGAAAAAGGAGAACCAACTTTTTCTACCATTCCATTAGAGTCTTTACTAAGTTTTAAAAACAAATCAAATCTTCATTTATGTCAAGAATTTATATGTCATAATCCATCAAGGTTACCCTCCCCAGCTCATTGGGTAACTGTAAAAAGAATTAGAGTAAAAGATTCCTACACCAGATTATGGTGGTTATCAAAAACACCCTATCCAAAATCTAATAATAAAAATATTCTCAAAGAGTATAGTCCCTCAATGAGAAAAAAATTTATGAAGGGTAAAACAAATACGGGTAAAAGACCTTCAGGACATAATGTGACTAATAATTTCATGAAAAATAATGGAGGAAGTATTTCCCCAAACTTTTTAGAATTTGGTAATGAGGATTATTTGTTTGAAAAATCGGAAAACTCACTATCAATACCAAATTCAAGTAATCAATCTAGTTATAATTCATTTTGTAGAGAAAATGAATTAGAACCACATCCAGCAAGAATTCAACCAGAACTAATAGAGTTTTTTATTCGGTTTTTAACAGATGAGGGTGATTTAGTTTTTGACCCGTTTGGTGGTAGTAATACAACAGGATTAGTGAGTGAAAAGTTAAATAGGAAATGGGTTTCAAGTGACATGAGTATAGATTATATAAAGGGTTCGTTAATTAGATTTTTTAGTGAAAGTAAATCAAAAGATATCATTAAGAGGATGGCAGGAGAAAGGATTTCAGAATTGGTTAGAAAATAATCTAAATGGAATTTTTTCTGTTGTAACTGGGGGAGGAAAAACAATATTCGGAATTTATTGTTTGAGTTATTTGTTTGAAAATAATTTGATAGATTCTGTAATAATAGTTGTTCCTACAAAAACTCTACAAGACCAATGGGCATCAAATATTCTTCAGAATACTGATTGTTTAAAGGATGAGTTAAGTTTCAACAGAAGAAAACTTAACAAGATTAATATTCTTACAAATCTATCAACTCAGAAAATTTCTTTCAAAGAACTTAAAAACCGATATTCTCTTATTCTAGATGAATGTCATAGGTATGGTACTGAAAAAAATCTAAAATTTTTGTCTCAAGATTTTGTTTCTAAAATCGGATTAACCGCTACTCTTGAGAGAAAATATGATGATGGAGTAGAAAAATTCTTATATCCGAATATAGGTGAGGTAATTTATTCTTATTCAATAAAAGAGGCATTAAAAGATGGTGTAGTTGAACCATATAAATTAATTTACTTAAGGACTCATTTCACAGAAGATGAAGAATTAGAATACGATGAACTTTCTCATAGAATTTCAGTCCTTTTAGGTAGATTACATGTAGAGAAGGATTCTCATACAAGAGAATCTTTAAAGAAATCTATTGAAATGTTGAGTTTCAAAAGAAGTAGATTGGTGAATGAATCAACACAAAGAAAATATGTAGCATCAAAACTCATTTTAAATAACCTTAAAAGAAAAAAAATTGTATTTTGTGAAAGCATAAAACAATCAGAGGAAATTAAGGAGATTTGTGAAGAAAATGGATTATCAACTGTGGTTTATCATTCTCAAATGAAACAATCTGATAGGATATCTGTACTAAATGATTTTCAGTCGGATTATTATCATACACTAATAGGTTGTAAGGCACTTGATGAGGGATTTGATGTTCCAGATATAGATTTTGGATTAATAGTTTCTCAAACTAAAACGGGTAGACAACGAATTCAAAGACTTGGTAGGACAATAAGAAAATCTAAGAATAAACAAAAACCTATTATATACACTCTTTATACTACTGAAGATGAATATTCGTCATTGTATGAAGAACAATTTGAAAACCCTGAGGTAGAAGTAGAATGGCAGGAAGTGAATTAACATGGAGTTCATTTGATTTTTCAAATGAAACTCAGTTTGAAGAGATTGTTTTAAAAAGAAATATTTTAAAACAATATCATGTCTATGATGCTAAAAAAACTTTGAATATTTTCAGAAAATATAACAGGTACGCTGATGTTTTATTAATTGAAAAAAATTTTAAATATTGGTGTATTGGTGAGGTAGAAATATCTAAACATTCTTTTAAAGGACATGTATTTCCTCAACTAATTGAAATTTATTCTTTGATGGAACAAAATTTAAATTTAATTAGAAATAATTATTTGAGAATAGAAACTCTCAAAAACACAAAACATCTTGTTGATTTAATAAGATTTAATAAACCATTTCTATCACTTATAATTGATAAAATTCCTTCTAACTATATTAATATTATCCCTCTATTGAATTCTTTTTGTAATGTTAATACTATTATTCGGATGAAAGATTCGAATGAAAATTATAGTTATGTCACTGATAATTATTACCAAAATTTTATATCAGAAAATATATCTTCTTGTTATATAAATGATATTGTATTAATTATTGATTTCCCTAATTTGTTGGGAATGAATAATATTAATTATGAATTTTTAGAATATAAAGGTGAAAAAATTTATATACAACAACATTTTAACAAGATTGAGGGTGAAGACAGGTTGTTTTGGATAATGGAGAAGAAAGTAAATGATGGAAAATACTACATTAAAATTACTGATAATAAATTAATATTAACTAAATACTAAAATATATGGTAACTTCTTTAAACAAACTAAATATCGGAAGTTTAACTCTTCATAGATATGCTGATTTGGATTATGATGAATGGTACGCAATGTCGGAATTTGTGGACAATTCACTTCATAGTTTTATGAATAATAAAAAAGAATTATCCCAAATAGGAATTAATCACTGTGACGTGAGGATATCCATCTTAGATAATGGAGACGGAGAAGAAATAAATATATTAGATAACTCTGGAGGAATCCATTCCAAAGATTTCGAAAGATTATTGTCATTAGGAGTACCTAAAGAAAAATGTGAAACTCAGTTAAGTGAGTTTGGGATGGGAATGAAAACAGCTTCAATTTGGTTTGGTAAGTTAGTTGAAATTGAAACAAAACATTATTTAGAGGATAAGTGTTATAAGATTTCAATTGATATTGAAAAATTAGGAACTGATAGTGAGGTAAAGATAGAAGAAGTAAAACCAAGTTCAAATAAAAAGTGTTTTACAAAAATTAAAGTGTCTAATCTCAATAGAAAACTTACAAGAAAAAAGAATAAAATAAAAGAATCCTTAGCAAGTATTTACCGTAAGTACATCGAATCTGGTGATATGACCATAAATTTTGAGGATGATGAATTAAAACCATTTTCGATTGAATTAAGGGAAAGTCAAGATGGTTCTCCGATGAGAAAAGATTTTGAGATAAAATTGAAAAATGGAAAGAAAGCTAAAGGTTGGATTGGGATTATGGTCAAGGGAAAAACTATTATTTCAGGTTTTTCTGTTTATCGAAACAATCGTTTAATTCAAGGATATCCTGAAAACTCATGGAGACCAAAGGAGGTTTTTGGACAAGAAGGAGGTAGTAATACTACAAAAAATCAGAGGTTAATTGGAGAACTTGATATGACAATGTTTAATGTTGCTCATACTAAGAATAAGATAAATTTTGTTGATGATGAAGAAACTGAATTTAGAAAACAATTAGGTGATTTTTGTTCTGATATTTCAAGAGAAGCCGATAATACGTTAAAACCTAAAACAGTTAAGGAACATGAATCTAAACCAAACACTCAATTAGGTAAAGAGGTAGTTACTGAGTTTTTTAAGAAACAAGTTAACACAGATGTAAAATCTTTAGAATTCACCTCTCCAACGATTAAAACAAAAACTCCATCCAGAGTTAAAGAAATTTATAATACTGAAAAACAACCTTTTTATGATTTTTCTCATATGAAAGATGTAGATGGTATTAATAAATCCATTTTAGTTTATCATTTTATGGATTCAAACCTACCTTATATGATTATGGATGAAATAGAAGATAACTTAATAGTGTGTATTAATATAAATCATCCTTACTATTCACACCTTTCAAACAACGGTACAACAGAAAAAGAAATTGAGTTTAAGATTAACTGTGTTATAGATGCTCTTTCTGAAGTACATAATAAGAATAGATATGGTAGTTATACTCCAGAGGATATGAGGTTAACCAAAGATTTGTTTTTAAAGAGATGGATACAATCAATGAATGGTTAATACATTTGTTCTACTTGGTATCTTACATTAGATTTTAATTCTAAGAAATACTTTAATTGAAATAAATCAGATGTGTTAGCGCTTAAGTGATAACAAATTCCATCGGTAATAATATCAACTATTCTTGTTCTATTAGAATTTTCAAATAATGACTTTGAAATTATTATTTTCCAACTATTTATTTCACCTTCCTTATAACCAATTTCAAATTCAAATCCTGAGGATAATTGACTATTAACTACAATAATATAAATTGAATATATATCATTCCAATGAAGAGTTTTTATTAATTTACTCTGACCCTCACCAATATCTAAATCATCTTCTAATTCAATATTTAGTTGAGTAGTAATTAGTTTAATTCTGATTACCTCTACATCTTTTTTATATTCTCTTTTTAATATTTCATGAATTTCTTCATCATTTAGATTTTCATTTAAAAAATAATATTTTACAATCTTTACTAAATCAAACTCCTCGTTATAAGATTTTGAAACCTCCTGTTCAATTATGAATTGTTGGGTTTTATCAATAAAATTATCCTTACAGAATTGATTTAATTCAATTCTTTCCTCTTTAGTAATTATGAAGTCTTCCCATGCTTTTTCACATAGATTTCTGAAATCTTTTAAAACTTTACTCCTTTCTCCTTGGTTGAATCCCATAGAATTTGAAATTGAACGGGTCATTAAAAACCTACTAATTCCTATATCATCTTTTAAAAAGATGTTTAATCCATGTTCTTCGAGAATCTTATTTACTCTATCATAATCTATGGAATAATTTAAAATACCATTTACAATTTTACCTTCTGACAAATCAATTTCTTTCTTAAGGGTTATTATTTCATCCCTATATTTTAATCTTTGGGGTGAAGAATATTTCTGAAAGAATTGGTTGTATTTCTTTTTTAAAGAAATATAATCTTTTGTTATCTTCATAATTTAAAAATGATACAATTAAATTAGTTATAATTGACTAAATATCAATCAAGTCAAAATTACTAAATATTTTTCCAAAACAAAATATAACATACTCAAATAGAAAAAAATTCATGGAAAAGAAAATAATGATTCCCAATTTTAGAGTATACTTCATTTTACTAATCTCATTTTGTGAATTTATACTCAATATGGTTGTATATATGGATGTATTTTCGTAAATTAAGAGTATAAAAAAATTAATCCTAATATTGCGAATTATGAAAGTATTTCTATCGAGAGTTTCAACTGATGAACAAAGTGAATTAAGACAGATTCAAAATGTAGAGGGATTTGATAAAGTGATTATAGATAAATGTAGTGGATTGGTTCCTTTATGGGAACGACCAAACATTATTAAAAACAAAATTAAGAAGTTAGTTGATAACGGAACTATAAAACATATTGAGGTTCACTCTATCGATAGATTAGGAAGGGATACACTTTCTGTGTTATCTGTATGGAAGGAACTAACTGATAAGAGTGTAAGAATTGTTTGTAGAAATCCCAACTTCCAAAACCTTAATGATAATGGAGAGAAAGATTACTTCTCAGAATTATTATTGAATATCTTATCTACAATGAGTTCGTTTGAAAAATCTATGATTAAATCTCGACAAATGGAAGGGATTCGAATCACTCAGAAAACGAATCCAGAAAAATATAGTGGTAGAAAACAAAACACAAAGGAATCAACTCTTAAATTCTTAACCAAACATTCTAAGGTGGTTGAATATTTAGAAAAAGGAATGAAAGGTGTTGAAATCTCTAAGTTATGTGATATTTCTCTAAACACAATTACTAAGGTTAAAAAGAAACTACAACTTCAAGAAAAAGTATATGAGTAAAAAGAAAAAACAAAATAGAAAAATCCGAGATAGTTATGGAACTATTACTCTGAAAGAATTAATTGATAGAGGTGAGTATTCTCCATTTCATCACTTGATTGATGGAAATTATATCGGAGGGTTAACAATACCTAATTCGACTGGAATTAATTAAACCAAATATGGAAACAAAAAGAATAATTAAAAAATATAACATTAGTGAAGATGAACTTAATTCACTTCGTAGATTTTGTGAAATAATAATTGATTTTAAAGAAAATAAGAAAAACCCCCACCATTACTGATGAGGGAGTTACCCAATTATTAAAATGAAGTAACAAAAATCATATCTCTTAATTTTTAATTAGTTCTAACCTTTGAATACATTTATCTAAACTGAGATTCTTATCTAAAGAAACTTCAATTCTTTCACCAATTAAGTTCTTATAAAACATAAACTGAGACAAAACCTCATTTGTCCAATAGTTTCTTATTTGAACTATTCCATATCTCACTATACCACTCTCATCCAAATAGGTTTTTTTGTAGGTAGTGTTTTCGTTGGTTTTACCTATTGAGGAACTATACGACTCTCTTAATCTTATTTTATTTGTACTACTCATATCTATTTAATTTTTAATTGTTCAATTCATATTCAGTAAGGAATTCACTACACTCCAATAATGTTGAAGGGAAATAATCTATGTGAATGTGAGATTTCCTAAGTTCTCCATCTACATAAACTTTGAAGGAGTCGATGTTATCTTGTTTGAACAAATAATCAGTTCCGTTGAATGTTAATTCTGTTTTACTCATTGTATTTTTCATTACGTAAATTGTGAGGTTATCCCATTTCACTCTTCGGTTTTATTATTAATTAAATTTTGATTCTCTTTTATTTATTGAGGTTTCAAATCTAATTTCCCTCACTCACTAACAATACTATAGTTAGTTGATGTTTTACTTACACACTAATTTTATTTTCAGTGTTAGTATTTTTATTATTTCTCACTTTTGATAGGTGGAGAAGTTTAACCCCTTAATTACTCTCCTTAAATTACTCGGTAGATTACCTACACACTAATTTCATTTTTAATGTTAGTAATTTTTATTAATTCTCACTTTTAATAGGTGGAGAAGTTTAACCCCTCACTCACTAACAATACTATAGTTAGTCGATGTTTTACTTACACACTAATTTTATTCTTAGTGTTAGTAATTTTATTAATTCTCACTTTTTATAGGTGGAGAAGTTTAACCCCTTAATTACTCTCCTTAAATTACTCGAGAGATTACTTACACACTAATTTTATTCTTAGTGTTAGTAATTTTATTATTATTCTAAAATTATTAAATTTGGAAATATGGAAGACAAGTGGAGAATCAATAAAATCGGAGATGATTTTTATTTCATTCCAAAAAAGGAAAGAGAGGAAAAGTTAGAGTATGAACGATTACTGAGTAATATCAGTAAAAGGGAAAAGAAAATTGAATCTGAATTAGTAAAGATTGGAAAACTCAAAGAAGATTTGAGGAATATGAAAAAGGATAGAACTAAGAGATTTAATAAAATGATTAAATATCATAAGAAGTTCCTACCTTCTTTTTCTATATTCTTAGATAATGATGGATTTAACCCTCAATGGGGTATGTGGGTTTCAATTGGTGGAAAGAGAAAATATATATACATAGGTACTGTAAATGATGTATCATATCACTTAGATTTATTAGAAGATAATGTTCCTCATTACAATAAGAATAATAGATATGAGGATGGACCAGTAGGATACTATAATTCATTATCCCCTAAGAATTACGAGGGAGATGAACATAAAGAAATCATCTCTTCTAAGATTGAATCCTATGTTTGTGATGTTGTTAAGAAGAAGATGTTAGGAATTTTAAAGAAAGATGGGAATTTAGATAGGTTTTATGATAAAAAATATAAATTAAAAGGAATTGATATTCTTTATGATTTATATAAAAAATCTCCACATTATACACCTCCTCAGAAAGAAAGAGAAAAGAAAAAAGGTGGTAGATTAAGTCCTCTGAATGTTGGTAAAAAGAAACAGTGGTAGTAGAAGAACAACCTATATACTAATCATATCAAATTCTTCTCATATTAAAAAACCCTTCGGTATTCTTTGAATATGTATTGGAACAACAAAGACACCATATTTCACCAACTGATAGATTAACCATAACTCTTTCAATCTTCAAAGTCTATCATAATTAATTATATTTGAATAATAATTTATTAAATCTACAATTATGAAAAAGATTTTATTCTCTCTAATAACCCTTTTATTTATTGGTTGTTCAAAAGAAGAACCCCCAGAGGTTTTCACTCTAACTATTACTTCCAATCCAACTGAAGGAGGAACAATAACTCCTTCAACTAGTGAGTACGAAGAAGGAACTATGGTTACTTTAAAAGCTAATACTAACACTCATTACGAGTTCGATAAATGGAGTGGTAGTTCAAATAGTTCAGAATCTAAAGTAACTATTACTATGGATAGTAATAAAAACATAATTGGAAACTTTAAATTGATGGATTCTGATGGTGATGGTGTATCAGATAAATTAGATACTTGTCCTGGAACCCCTTCAGATAAATCTGTTGATAATACCGGATGTGAAAGAAACCCCCTGTATCTTGATGATAACGGAATAACCATTAAATCATATGAATGGTCAAGAATTGGAGATACTGGAGTGATTAATGGAATTACTTACACCATTGTAGATAATCAAGAACTCAGGAATATAATAGATAATGGTTTGGATAGTTCTAAGTTATGTACTTCTAAAGTCACTCGAATGGGACAATTATTTATGAATTCTAAATTCAGTACGTATATCTCTAATTGGGATGTGAGTAATGTCACTGATATGTATGGAATGTTTTACAATTCCCAATTCAATGGTGATATATCCAATTGGGATGTGAGTAATGTCACTAATATGTCTAGAATGTTTTACGGTTCCCAATTTAAAGGTGATATATCCAATTGGGATGTGAGTAATGTCACTAATATGTCTGAAATGTTTACTAATACAAGGTTACAATTCAATGGTGATATATCCAATTGGGATGTGAGTAATGTGACTAATATGTATAGGATGTTTGAGGGTTCTCATTTCATGGGTCGTATAACCTTTTGGGATGTGAGTAATGTCACTAATATGTCTGGAATGTTTAGTTCATCTCAATTCAATCGTGATATATCCAATTGGGATGTGAGTAATGTCACTGATATGTCTGGAATGTTTTACAGTTCCCAATTTAAAGGTGATATATCCAATTGGGATGTGAGTAATGTCACTGATATGAATTATATGTTTTACGGTTCCAAAATTAAGGGTGATATATCTAATTGGGATGTGAGTAATGTCACTGATATGAGTGGGATGTTTGGTTTATCCCAATTCAATGGTGATATATCTAATTGGGATGTGAGTAATATCACTGATATCCACGGAATGTTTGGTTCATCCCAATTCAATGGTGATATATCTAATTGGGATGTGAGTAATGTGACTAGTATGTCTGGAATGTTTTACAGTTCCCAATTCAATGGTGATATATCCAATTGGGATGTGAGTAATGTCACTAATATGAATGATATGTTTTGTTCATCTCAATTCAATCGTGATATATCCAATTGGGTTGTGAGTAATGTCACTGATATGGGTGGGATGTTTAGTGGTGTAAATCGTGGAAATTCAAAAACAGGTAATGAATTCAATGGTGATATCTCTAATTGGGATGTGAGTAATGTCACTAATATGAATGATATGTTTCGTTCATCTGAATTCAATGGTGATATATCCAATTGGGATGTGAGTAATGTCACTGATATGAGTGGGATGTTTCGTGAGTCTCAATTCAATAATGATATATCCAATTGGTTTGTGAATTATGTAAGTTATATTACTAATATGAATGATATGTTTTATTATAATCAAGTATTTAATCAAGATTTATCTAATTGGTATGTAACTAATGTGGATTTTTGTAGTAGTTTTTCAAAATACACCCCACAATGGACACTCCCCAAACCAAACTTTACTAATTGTGACCCCAACTAAATTCTAAATAACTAAAAACAATAAAAAGGGTAGGTTCCAAAAGGTTCTTACCCTTTCACATTAATTTACAATAAAATTCTTCATTATTCTTTTATCCTATTGTAAAACAACAAAGAAACCATATTTCACCAACTGATAGATTAACTATAACTATTTCAATCTTCAAAGTATATCAGAATTTGAATTAAACCTATTTTGATATAATAATTATTTTTAAACTACACTAAGGTGTAATTTTGTTTCATCTCATTCTCCCACTCTAATAAATCAGTTTTCCTGATGTATTTTTTATGAGATGATATTTCTATCATAGGTAACCCAAACTTTCTTCTCCATTCTTCTATTGTGGTTCTATTTACGTTATACATCTTCATTAATTGTTGTTTTGTTATTCTTTCTTCCATTCTTTCTCTTCTTCTTTTTTTAATAATTCTTTGAATAATTTATCATAACCTATTCTATCATTATTTTTTCGGTAGGGTTTAAGTTTATCAGAGAAGTTTTTAACCAATTCTGATTTTCTGATTAACTCCTCTGTGAATTCTTTTGGATTTTCTTCAATCCATTTTATAGATTCAGAATCTAATTTAGTTTGTTTCATCTTTAAACAGTTTTATATAAATAGTATCAACCTCGAGTTTTAAGTAAAAGGTTGAAAATTTTTATTCAAACTTTTTAATTATTTGAATCTTAAAATATTTCACAATTAGATATAAAGATTCCATTAGGGAATTATTCCCTTTATTGAAAACTTTACCATTTTTCAGTTGAATCTAACAAATACCCCAACAACGATTCTTCCTATATGTATTTTTACGAGTTCATACCTTTCTTCCTTTACCTCTCG
>Ga0209119_1003819_pt1 | contig 12745 bp, 9 predicted proteins | sample COG_03_FD_184747 | JGI IMG/M metagenome (GOLD analysis project Ga0209119, IMG submission 184747) | Pelagic Microbial community sample from North Sea - COGITO 998_met_03 (SPAdes) (version 2) | ecosystem: Environmental > Aquatic > Marine > Neritic zone/Coastal water | place: Helgoland, sampling... | reverse complement strand
ATCTAATTATGTCGATGTATTTATTGCAGAGACCATGTCTTCCATTGACCAAGCAAGAGGTGCATTAATGGGTGCCTCAGGTTTTAACAAACCAATTTGGTTAGCTTTATCTGTAAATGATAAAGATGGTACAAAACTACGTTCGGGTGAAAATATTAGTGATATTTTGCCGTTATTAAATGAATACAAACCTGCCGCTGTTTTGATAAATTGTTCTGCTCCAGAAGCTGTATCTACTGCTTTGCCTTTATTAAGAGAGGCTAAAATTCCAATTGGTGGTTATGCAAATGGATTTGTTGAAATTGCAAAAGATTTCAACAAAATTGGTGCAACAGTCGATATGTTAAAATCTAGATCTGATTTAAACCCTGAGGAGTATGCAAATTTTGCAAAAGATTGGATTAATTCAGGGGCTACATTAATTGGTGGATGCTGTGAAGTGGGCCCAGCACATATTGCTGAACTCAAGCGAAAATTTGGTTAAAAAAGATTATATTCTTAAATTAAAACCTTATGGGATACGGCAATGAGTAACGATGTAAAACAAAAAGATATGAAAGTAGATATTATCTTATCTGATGGTTTTGTTATGACTGAACTATCAGGGGTAGTAGATGTTCTTCGATTAGCAAACAGAGTTGTTGATAAAAAGTTATTCACTTTTCGATATGTAAGTCCTGAACCAGGGATTGTTAAATCTAGTGCGGAAACTTGGTTAAATGCTTCAGCATTATCGAATAATCCAGATGCAGATATTGCAGTATTTTTAGGAAATTCAGATTTAAATTTTACATCACGTGAAATAGAAAAAGCAGTGCATAAATATAGATATACAAATGCAAAAGTTGTTCTACTAGCAGAAGCAGCAGCAATTTATATCTCTGCTAATTCTGATGATGGATTTGGTCATACAACGCATTGGGAAAATCGCTTACTTTTAGAGGAAAGAAGTGGGCTTTATGACATTGCGCCGTCCCTTGCAGTTTCTACTGATAAAATTGTTACGTGTGCAGGATTGGTATCAACTTATGATATTATGCTTCAGATTGTGGCTGGATATTTATCAAAAGCAAAATTATTAACAATATCGAGTATTTTATTATTAGATAAAGTTAGGTCTTTTGAAACTAGGCAACCTGGTGCAATGGATGCCTTAAGTGCTGGTAAGGATAGTCACATCGATCAAGCGATTAAAATGATGCAGTCCAATATAGAAGAACCATTAAAAACTACCGAATTAGCAAAGGTTCTAGGTCAGACTACTCGTTCTTTAGAAAGACAATTTTTACGACATTTGGGTAGGAGTCCTGGTCGATTCTATCGTGAATTAAGATTGATCCGTGCACAAAATTTTTTAGTAAACACTGATATGAGTATTTTGGAAATAGCCGCTGCATGTGGATTTGGAAGTAATTTTGGAAAAATTTATAAAGCTTATTATGGTAAAACACCACGAGAAACTCGAAAAGAGCGTTTGGTTTGATTGAAGGAAAAAAAATGACAAATATCCCAAAAAATGCACGAGTAGTGATTGTTGGTGGTGGAGTAATTGGGTGCTCAGTAGCCTATCATCTTGCCAAAAAAGGTTGGAATGATGTCGTTCTTTTAGAGCGCAAACAACTTACATCAGGTACTACATGGCATGCTGCTGGATTAATTGCACAATTACGTGCCTCTGCAAACATGACAAAATTAGCTAAATATTCCCAAGAGTTATATGGAAACTTAGAAAAGGAAACTGGAGTTGCTACTGGGTTTAAACGCTGTGGGTCTATAACTGTTGCCTTAACTGAAGAAAGAAAAGAAGAAATATTTAGACAAGCTGCAATGGCACGTGCTTTTGGAGTGGATGTTGAAGAAATTTCTCCTGAAGAAGTTAAAAGTAAATATGAGCATTTAAATATTGATGGCGTTAAAGCTGGAGTTTGGTTGCCTAAAGATGGCCAAGGTGACCCAGGAAATATTACTCAAGCCTTGGCAAAAGGTGCTCGTAATAGAGGAGCTAAAATTTTTGAAAATACATTGGTAACTGGAATAACAAAAAAGGGAAGGAGAGTTTCTGGAGTAAACTGGAATTCGGAAAACGAGAGTGGTTATATTGAAGCTGATATGGTTGTAAACTGTGGTGGTATGTGGGGCCATGAAGTTGGTCGAATGGTAGGTGTAAATGTTCCCCTACATGCTTGTGAGCATTTTTATATAGTAACCGAACCGATCAAGGGATTAACACAATTGCCAGTGTTGCGAGTGCCTGATGAATGCGCATATTATAAAGAAGATGCAGGTAAATTCTTATTGGGAGCATTTGAACCTGTATCTAAGCCATGGGGAATGGGTGGAATTCCAAAAGATTTTGAATTTGACCAGTTACCAGAAGATTTTGATCACTTTGAACCAATCTTAGAAGCAGCATGTGAACGCATGCCCAAGCTTGCAGAAGCAGGAATACAAACATTTTTTAATGGTCCTGAGAGCTTCACACCAGATGATGCATATCATTTAGGACTTGCACCGGAATTAGATAATTTTTGGGTGGCGGCTGGTTTTAATTCAATTGGAATACAATCAGCTGGTGGTGCAGGTATGGCATTAGCTGAATGGATGGATACTGGCTCAAAGCCATTTGATTTAGGCGATGTTGATATATCAAGAATGCAACCGTTCCAAGGAAATAAAAAATATTTGTTTGAGCGATCTAAAGAAACATTAGGGTTATTATATGCTGACCATTTCCCATTTTTACAAAAAAAGACTGCTCGAAATATTCGTCGAACACCATTTCACCACCAATTGCTAAGCCAGGGAGCAGTTATGGGAGAAATAGCAGGTTGGGAGCGGGCAAATTGGTTTTCTGAAAAAGATCAAAAAGCTTCTTATGAATATTCATGGAAAAGGCAAAATTGGTTTGATAACGCTGCTCGTGAACATTGTTCTGTGCGTGAGAATGTTGGTATGTATGACATGTCATCATTTGGAAAAATTAGAATAGAGGGTCGTGATGTGACTAAATTTTTAAACTTTGTTGCAGGTGGCCAATATGATGTAGAAATTGGAAAAATAGTATATTCGCAATTTTTAAATAATGCTGGTGGTATTGAAGCTGATGTTACAATTACTAGACTCAGTGAAATTGCTTATTTAGTGGTAACTCCTGCAGCAACAAGATTGGCTGATCAAGTTTGGTTAACACGTAATGCAATTAATTTTAATGTGGTAATTACTGATGTTACCGCAGGTGAAGGCGTTTTGGCTGTTATGGGGCCAAATAGTAGAAAATTATTACAGAAAGTTAGCCCAAATTGTTTTGATAATGAGATAAATCCTTTTGGAACTTCACAAGAGATTGAAATCGGAATGGGCTTAGCTCGCGTGCATCGTGTAACTTATGTTGGCGAACTTGGATGGGAGATTTATTGTAGCTCAGATCAAGCGGGTCACATTTTTGATACATTATTTGAAGCAGGAAAAGATTTTAATTTGAAATTATGTGGCATGCACATGATGGATAGTTTGCGAATTGAAAAAGGTTTTCGACATTTTGGCCATGACATTACATGCGAAGATCATGTTTTAGAAGCTGGCCTTGGTTTTGCAGTCAAAACAAATAAACCAAATTTTATAGGGCGTGATGCAGTTTTACGGAAAAAAGAAAGTGGTTTAGATAGACGGTTACTTCAATTTGTTTTGACTGATAGTGAACCATTACTTTATCATAATGAGCCAATTTTACGGGATGGTAAATTAATAGGCCACTTAACTTCTGGAAATTATGGCCATACAATTGGTGCGGCAATTGGTTTAGGATATGTTCCGTGTAAAAATGAGACAGTTGCAGATATTCTGGCATCAAATTATGAAATTGATGTTGCCGGGTCAAAGATAAAAGCAAATGTGAGTATAAACTCTATATATGATCCAAAATCAGAACGTGTAAAAATATGATATAGATGTTTATTAATCCTAAAAAAGTACCAGTGACATCAATGCTTTTGTGACTTAACTAAGATTTATGAAGTCTTTTATATATACTCCCCCACAGGCATCTTTGGATATATTATATATTGATCAGGATATTTTAGTCGTTAATAAACCGTCTGGGTTATTATCAGTCCCTGGCAAAGGCTTATATCATCAGGATTCATTAGAATTACGAATAAAGGCTGAATACACAAACTCATTTTTAGTCCACAGATTAGATATGGATACAAGTGGAGCAATGATTTTTGCACTAAATAAAGTGACACAGCGATCATTAAATATGCAGTTTGAGAAGCGTATAGTAAAAAAAACTTATGAAGCTAGAGTTTTTGGAAATATAAAAAATGATAGTGGATCTATTAATCTACCGCTCATAGTGGATTGGCCTAATAGGCCATTGCAAAAGATAGATATCAAGATGGGTAAAAGTGCATTAACCCACTGGCGAGTTATAAAAAGAGAAGAAAATGTAACTCGAGTTGAGCTTATACCAGAAACAGGCCGTACTCACCAATTAAGAGTTCATATGATGGCATTGGGCCATACGATCTTAGGGGACCGTTTTTATGGTAATAGTAATGAAATAAATTTAGCAGATAAATTGCAACTGCACGCAAAAAAGTTAGTTATCAATCATCCTAAAAGTAATAAAGTGCTGACATTTGAAGCTCCCTTACCATTTTGATTTATTATAGCTTATTTTAAAGAGCTTATTATTTTTATATTAAGACACTTGCTGATTTATATTTGAAAGGATAATTGGGAGGTAATAGAAGGTGACCTATGACAACTGATCCAGTAAACTTAACGGCTGATTTAATTCGTTGTGAGTCTGTAACTCCCAAAGAAGCAGGCGCTATAGTTCTTTTAGAGGAACTATTATCACAAGCGGGTTTTAAATGTAATCGCGTAGATCGTGGGGAAGTATCTAATTTATTTGCGCGTTGGGGATCAGGGAAAACAATAGGATTTAATGGTCATACAGATGTTGTGCCTGTTGGATCATTAGTTGACTGGAGTGTTGATCCATTTGGCGCAGAAATAAAAAATGGATTTTTATATGGTCGTGGCTCTACAGATATGAAGTCCGGTGTGGCAGCTTTTGCTGCTGCTGCCATAGACTTTGTTCAAAATTCGCCTCCAGATGGTTCAATAGTATTAGCAATAACTGGTGATGAAGAAGGTCAAGCTAAAGATGGAACTCTTGCCTTGCTTGATTGGATGAATAAAAATAATGAAATTATTAATCATTGTATTGTTGGAGAACCTACTTGCCCAGAAAAGATGGGTGAAATGATGAAAATTGGTCGTAGGGGTTCAATGACAGCCTATTTTACTGTCCGTGGTATTCAAGGTCATTCAGCTTATCCACATCGTGCAAAAAATCCATTACCTGTCATGGCAAAATTAATATATGATTTAACATCTCATGAATTAGATAAAGGATCAAAACATTTTGATGCTTCAACTTTGGCAGTGACAACAATTGATACAGGAAATACTGCAAACAATATTATTCCTGCTGAAACTAAAGCTACAGTAAATATTAGATTTAATGATAAGCATACTTCTGAAAAAATATCAGCCTGGTTAAATGAAATCATTAATAAGATTGCAACTGAAAATAATATTGAAATTAATATTGAAATACAGGTTTCTGGTGAAAGTTTTGTCACGGCACTTGGAGAATTTTCTAGTTTAGTTTCAAACTCTGTTTATTCAGAAACTGGAATCTATCCTAAACCATCAACATCTGGTGGAACTTCTGATGCTCGATTTATAAAAGATCACTGTCCTGTCGTGGAATTTGGTTTGGTTGGAAAAACGATGCATCAAATAGATGAGAGAGTATCAATTGACCAGATATATAAATTAAAAGCTATTTATTTTAATATAATAAAAAATTATTTTGCGTGATTAAGTCCCAACTTTTTATAATGCTGAAAGAACCAATTCCAGGGGAGGTAAAAACTCGACTTGGTAAAGATATTGGTATGACAAAAGCAGCTTGGTGGTTTAGACATAATGCCTTAAATCTAATAAAACATTTATCTGCTGAAGCTACATGGGAAACTATTTTAGCTGTATCGCCTGATAAAGAGGGAATGGATAGCCGTATTTGGCCAAATGGTTTACTGCGGTGGCCGCAAGGGAGTGGTGATCTAGGGGAAAGAATGGGCAACATTTTTAGAAATGCTCAAAAAGGACCTATAGTGATTATTGGTGCAGATATTCCAAATATTAAAGTTCAATACATAAAAGATGCATTTGATGCTTTAGTTAATAACGATGTAGTGATCGGCCCAGCATATGATGGAGGGTATTGGCTAATAGGTATGAAGCGTCGATCTAAATCTATACCAAGCACAATTCTAAAAAATGTCCGGTGGTCTACACCATTTGCTCTAAATGATACCCTAAATAGTTTTGAAGGGCTGAAAATTAAGAAAATTGTTCAACTTAGGGATGTCGATACTAAAGATGATCTTAGTTTTTTAAAAAAATCAACAAAGAATAATAGCGAATGACCTTAATCAATGAATATGTTAGATAATTTAAATGAATAAAACTCCCTCAAAAGAAGACATTTTAAAATGGGTGCAAGAGCATCCAGAAAAAGCGTCAAAGCGTGACATTTCTAAAGCTTTTAATATTACTGGAAATGCTCGAATGGAATTAAAGCGGATGCTTCGAGAACTGCGAACAGATGGTCTAATTTCCGGATCAAGAATTGCATTTAGAAGTTCTAGTGAACTGCCTCCGGTTTCTGTTTTGAGAGTTTCTGAATTGGATAATAATGGTGAGTTATGGGCAGAACCTGCTGAATGGAATTCAGAAAATGATCGTCCAAGAATTTTGTTCGTTCCCAAAAGTAGCGATGCTGCTTTAACTATTGGAGACAGAATACTTTGTAGAATTACTCCAACTGAGAATCAAGAGCATCAATTAGAAGCACGATTAATTAGGCGAATTGGCTCTGGTCCAGATTTGGTCATTGGTATTTATCGCTTAGGTTCGGAAGGTGGTAGGCTAGTACCAATTGATAAAAAAAATTCTTGGGAATATAAAATTTCTAATCAAGATGCTAAGGGCGCTAAAGATGGAGAATTAGTTGAAGCTGAACAGATTGGTCCAAGAAAAAGATTAGGGTTAGCGTCTGCTAGAATTATTGAAGTTCTTGGCGATCCGATGGCTCCAAGATCAATATCTTTAATTGCAATTCATCAACATGAAATCCCTGATCATTTTCCTGATGAAGTAATTTTAGCTGCAGAAAAAGCAAAGCCTGTTGAGCTAGGCGAAAGAACAGATTTAAGACATTTACCTTTATTTACAATTGATCCCTCGGATGCGCGTGATCATGATGATGCAATCTGTGCATTACCAGATGATGATACCAATAACCCAGGTGGACATATTGTTTGGGTAGCAATAGCAGATGTTGCTTATTATGTTCAGCCAGGATCAAGTTTAGATATTGAAGCTCGTAAGCGGGGTAATTCATCCTATTTTCCAGATAGAGTTGTACCAATGCTGCCTGATGCTTTGTCTGGTAATCTATGTTCTTTACATGAAGGTGTTGATAGAGCGTGCATGGCAGTTCAAATTAAGCTCAATTCTAAAGGTGTAAAATTAGATCATCAATTTTACAGGGGCATTATGTGTTCACCTGCATCCTTATCATACGAGCAAGCACAGTTAGCTTTTGATGGAAAATATGATGATGCAACTAAACCTCTTGCTACTGCGTTAAAAGATTTATTCTCAGCATATAAGAGTGCTGAGAAGGCGCGTGATCAACGTCAACCTTTGAATTTAGATCTACCAGAGCGAAAAATAGTCCTTTCAGATGAGGGAAAAGTTTTATCAGTAGATTTTAAAAATCGTTTGGATGCACATAAACTAGTAGAAGAATTTATGGTTACAGCAAATGTGTGCGCAGCAGAAACTTTAGAAGCTGTAAATGAAAGTTTACTTTATAGAGTGCATGAAGAACCAACACTTGAAAAATTAAATGCCTTAAGAGAAGTCGTAGAAGAATCTGGATTTCAATTAGCTAAAGGGCAAGTGCTTAAAACGCAGCATTTAAATAAATTACTTGCTGCAGCAGAAAATTCTGAAGATACTGAAATAATTAATATGATGGTATTGAGATCCATGTCTCAAGCTTATTATTCCCCATCAAGTATAGGGCATTTTGGCTTAAATCTCCGTCGTTATGCACACTTCACCAGTCCTATACGCCGATACGCCGATTTAATTGTACATCGTGCTTTAATATCTGCACATAAATTTGGAGTTGATGGCTTAAGCTTATCTGAGAAAGACCTTTTAAAAGAAACTGGTGAATGGATTTCTGCCACAGAGCGAAGATCAATGTTAGCTGAACGTGATACTTCAGATAGATATCTTGCAGCGTTTTTATCGGATCGCATTGGGGTAGAGTTTACTGGGCGAATATCTGGAATTGCTAAATTTGGACTTTTTGTAAAACTTGATGAATCAGGTGCAGATGGGATCATTCCATTGTCAAAACTAGGGCGAGAATATTGGCAATATGATGATCAAGAACGCACATTAAAAGGTCAGGATAGTGGCCGAGTAATTTCAATTGGAATGTCTTGTAAGGTTTCACTTGTTGATGCAACGGCTATCACGGGGGGAATATCTTTAGAAATGCTAGAATTAGAGGGCAAAGCGATACCAAAGGGTTCTAGCAGGCAAGCTAGCCACAAAGGACGCCGAATAAGTCGTTCAAAAGATAAAGTTAAACGAAAGAAAAAATATAAATAAATGTTTTAAAATCACTTTATTGTTTAATTTTTTTTTGTGGATTACTGTATGCCTTAAAACATTCTCGGGCAGGGGGAAAAATGATCAAAACAATAATGGTTTTAACCAGTAGCATAATTGTATTTTCTATGCCTTTATTTGCAGAAGGCACTGATAATACTCAAACTATTTCAATTCAAACAGAAAAATTATTTAAACAATGGATTAATAGCTTTAAAAAAGATGCAATTTCAAACGGAATAACAAATACAATATTTGATACTGCTTTTAAAAATATTCAATTAAATAGTAGAGTTATAAAAGCGGATAATAAACAAGCAGAATTTTCACGAGAAATTTGGGATTATCTAGATACTGCTACTTCCCCTAAGAGAATTACTAATGGTAAAGAAAATTTCAGTAATTATTTAAATACATTAAGAGAAATTGAGTTCAAATATGGAGTTGATGCCGAAGTTATTTTGGCAATCTGGGGGCTGGAAAGCTCTTATGGGAAGCGCATGGGAGATATAAATATTATTGAAGCTTTGGCAACATTAGCATTTGACGGGAGGCGTGAAACATTTGGTAAACAACAATTATTAGAAGCTTTGAAAATTATACAGCGTGGAGATATAACGCCAGATAAAATGATGGGATCTTGGGCTGGAGCAATGGGCCATACTCAGTTTATTCCAACTAGCTATCAAGCATATGCTCAGGACTTTACAGGCGATGGAAAACGAGATGTCTGGGATCCTTCAGATCCTTCAGATGCATTAGCTTCTACTGCTAACTATCTTGCTGAGTTTGGTTGGGTAAATAACCAACCCTGGGGTATTGAAGTAAAGTTGCCAGAAAATTTTAATTATAGGAATGCTGATTTAGAGGTGAAAGCAACCCCTGCGCGCTGGTCAGAATTAGGATTGAAAACTATATCAGAAGGGCCAATTCCAAATTATGGTGAAGGCTCTGTATTTTTACCTGCAGGAGCAAAAGGCCCCGCTTTTATTGTTTTTAAAAACTTTTTTGTAATTAAACGATACAATAATGCAAATTCATACGCCATGGCTGTTGGTCATCTTGCGGATCGAATTATGGGAGGAAATTCCTTTTTCAATGAATGGCCAAGAGGGCCGGGCGCTTTGAAGTTTAAAGAAAAAGTCGAATTACAAGAATTGCTCAGCAAACATGGTTATGATGTAGGAGAAGCTGATGGAATAATCGGCCCTAATTCTATTTCTGCAATTAGAAAATTTCAAACTTCAGTCGGATTAATTCCTGATGGGATGTCAAATAAAGATTTGTTGTTAAAATTAAAAGAATCTACAAAATAGGCAAAGTTAAATATTATTTTATAAGAAATTTAACTACCCCAATTTTCAGATTGCATTTCTTTTAGTCTACTTGCTGTTCTTATAAATTCAAATGAGCCTATTCCATCTTGATATAATTCTTCTGGTTTTGTTTCAGAACTTATTATTATCTTTATTTGTTTTTCATAAAGAGTATCTATTAAAGTAACAAATCTTTTAGCTTCGTTGCTGTTCTCTGGCCCAAGTTTTGGAACGTTTGTAATCATTAAAAGATCAAATGTTTCTGCTACTAACAAATAGTCACTTGGCCCTAAAGGTTTTGCGCACAAATCATCAAAAGTAACTCTAGCTATACCATTATTATGGTGCGGTATTTTTATATCACGCTTTTTATTTCTTAGAATAAGAGGCGAAGAATTGTCTTTTGAAAGTTGGCGCCATAAATTATCAATTCTTTTAAATGTTTGTTCATTAAGTGGGTAAAAAAAACAAGTATTGTTGGCTAAAGTTTTTTGCCGATGGTCTGTAGTACTATCTAAATTCAAAATATAAAGTTCTTGCTTTAACATTTTTATGAAAGGTAAAAAAAGCGCTCTGTTTAATCCATTTTTATAAAGTTCATCTGGATGACGATTTGATGTTGATACAATTATTATGCCTGCATTTAAGAAAAGTTCAAATAAACGGCCGACTATCATTGCATCTGTAATATCAGTTATTTGCATTTCATCAAAACATAAAAGATTTACTTGAGATATAATTTTTTCCGCCACGGGCCTTATAGCTTCTGTGACATTTTTCTTTCTAGCTTCATGAAGCTCTTCATGAATTTTCTGCATAAATTCATGAAAATGAACCCTTTGTTTTTTTTCTATTTTTGATGACTCAAAGAACAGATCCATTAGCATAGATTTTCCACGCCCGACCCCTCCATAAATGTATATACCTTTAGGTTTTGATTTTTTTTTATGAAATATATTAAAAAATGACCATGAATTTTTAGGCTGATAAACGTTAAGTATTGTGGTCAAATCCTGCAGAGCTTGTAGCGTTTTTAGTTGGTCAGTATCCGGTACTAACTCACCTGAATCGATACGCTTATTGTAGACTTCTATTAGTTCCAAATTAACAGCCTCAAAAAACCTTTGACCTGAGATAACAATTGTTTCAAAGATACACAACCAAAGAGGCGTCCTAATGCAAGATCAAGATACAAAACTCATAACTCCAGTTCTTATAGCATCCTCCTTAATATTGATGATTGGTTTTGGCATCCGTGCTTCGTATGGTGTTTTTCAGATACCTATTGCTGATCAATTTGCATGGGCGCGGACTGAATTTTCAATGGCTATTGCAATACAAAATTTAGCATGGGGAATTGGCCAACCAATTTTTGGTGCGGTTGCAGAGAAAATTGGTGATCGAAAAGCAATATTTATCGGTGTATTATGTTATGCTTTTGGCTTAATTTTTTCAAGTTATGCTATGAGCCCAGGCGAGCATCAATTTTATTCAATATTTGTTGGTTTTGGAGTAGCTGGTACTGGATTTGGTGTAATATTAGCAATTGTTGGTCGTGCTACATCTGATGCAAATAGGTCAATGGCCCTTGGAATAGCTACTGCTGTTGGCTCGGTAGGGCAAATTATTGGCCCACCAATAGCTGAGTTTCTTCTAAGATATCTTAACTGGTCAGTAGTATTTCTAATATTTGCAGGAATTATCATTTCTACAATAGCACTACTTCCAGTTTTGAGAGCTCCCTCAAAAAATATAAAGCATGATTTAGAGGAAACTTTAGGCCAAATACTGAAAAAAGCATTTTACGATCCAAGCTTTTCTTTAATTTTTCTTGGGTTCTTTTCTTGTGGGTTTCAGTTAGCTTTTATTACTGCTCATTTTCCAGCTTTTGTTACTGAAATGTGTGGTTCCATATCTACTGATGGTTTGCTTGCAGATATAGGAGTAAACAGTACAAGCGCGTTAGGCGCATTTTCCATAGCTTTGATAGGTGCAGCTAACATAGTTGGAACTATATCTGCGGGCTATTTCGGTAAGTACTATAAAAAGAAAAATCTATTAGCAATTGTTTACACAGGGCGAACATTAATCGCTATTATTTTTATAATGGTACCAATGACACCACTTACAGTTGTAACCTTTTCTATTACAATGGGTTTATTGTGGCTTGCAAGTGTTCCACTTACATCTGGTTTGGTAGGTTATATATATGGATTGCGATACATGGGCACACTTTATGGCATTGTATTTTTTAGTCATCAATTAGGTAGCTTTTTGGGTGTATGGTTGGGTGGCGCACTTTATGACTTGTATGGAAATTATAATATTGTTTGGTGGGTTGGTATTGGTGTTGGTGCATTTAGTGCAATTGTGCATATGCCAATACGTGAAATACCTCTAGGGAATCGCATAAAGGTATAATTTTTAGAAACAATGTGATTCTTTAAGATAAATTTTATACTATTTGAAAAAAAAATTATAATTATTTTACTAAAATTACTCAATTTGATTGCCTAAAAGCTTGTTATAGTCGAACGAGTCGCCAAAACTTAAGATAAAAGTGAATATATTGCTATGAATTGGATTATATATTGGGATGTAAACGAATAAAAAGAGTATATAAATCAGTATGTTGAGTATGAATTGATAAAAAGTTG
>Ga0209119_1003818_pt1 | contig 12745 bp, 10 predicted proteins | sample COG_03_FD_184747 | JGI IMG/M metagenome (GOLD analysis project Ga0209119, IMG submission 184747) | Pelagic Microbial community sample from North Sea - COGITO 998_met_03 (SPAdes) (version 2) | ecosystem: Environmental > Aquatic > Marine > Neritic zone/Coastal water | place: Helgoland, sampling... | reverse complement strand
CAGTGTGCCAGCTTCGATAACGTCACCCTGACGATCAATAACTGCTTCACCTTTTTCTGTAACTACAGAAGCCCATCCGTAGACCATACGCTGTTCGTCGTCAGTCTTAAGGATTTTCCCTTCGATATTCTTTGTCATTTCACCCACCTCAGTCTTTAGTATCTCTTGTACGATAGTCCTGAGAGCCTCTAAGCGGTCCACTGAAGGCTCTTTAGCTTTATCGCCTTCGTAGTACGCTAGATATGCTTCATGGCTCTCACCGGGCATATACACAGCCTGTCCATCGTAATCAGAGACGTGAGTAACACCATTGAGGCCCATGTCATAACTACGGGAGATAGCTTCAGGCTCAGTAGTAAATATGTCATTAGCGTATTGGGCCATTATGGTTCACCTGTTATTACGTTTTTACATAGGATAGCTTCACCAAAGACGCTAACAAACTGGTCGCCAGCACTACCACGAAGCTGAAACTCAATGTCAGTCTTCTCGTTGTACCTGAAAGGAACTTGACGTTGAATGTGCATAGTCTCCAAGAAGGAAGTCTCCGCTACCCTCAACTTTACACCGCTGGGTAAGCAAGCGAGGTTCCTGAAGAAGATTTGCCTGTTGTTCTGAGCAGCAGTGGCACAGAAAGCATCAATACGAACTAGGTACAAGCTATGCCCAGCGGGTACTGTGTAGATACTAGCTTGGTTCTTACCGTCACCACCACGGACTTTAGCGTAGGTTATCCCACCGTTGCTTATCGTTATGTCGTTGGCAGCGTTCCCACTGATCGTAACGACATCATTGATACGGAAGAATTGCTGGGTTGTTGCGACCGATACTGCCAGAGTTACAACCTCAGTGATTACATTGTAGTCACCATCAAGACCTATGATGCGTACTTGTACACCATTGTCTGCTACGTTAGATGTAACTGTCATGGTCAAAGGTTGTGTGGGGTAGGTGTAAACTGTGTTGTTCTCCCACAGGGGAATATAAGATGTACCTACAGTGGAATTATAGCCGAAGATGTTTCTGGCGGAGTAATCATTAGATTCACCCTTAGCTATGGCTAGGTAGTCATGTTCATAGAGGTTCCTAGTCCAAGTTGTCATTAGTTCAGTTCCTTAGTGATAACCAAAGCTAGGCTACCAGTATTAGGGAACGTCTCAATAGAACCATCTGTGTAAGTGACCTCAAACTCTACTGAGTATGTACCAGAAGTATCAGTGTCAGCAGGTAGCCAATCGTATCGTGCGATACCGCTGGGGGCGTTGATTACTTGCATCTCAGCATCAACCTTAATGCTACCAACGAGGTCTTTGATGTGTATTCTTACGTCAGCGGCAGTAAGGTTGACTGGAGTGTCGTTAGCATCTTTAAGTGTTGCTAGGATTGAGGGACTTGTATCATTCTGTTTAATGTAGAAAGCCATTATGCCACCTTGTTATATTTTGAACTCATGACAGCAATATTAGAAGTGCTTTCGATAACTGCCTTATTTGAGGAGTTGCTTGTAATAGATACGGCACGTCTACCTGACGGCCTAAATATACCAGCATCGTAGTAGGTTACGGTAAAGGTTCCTGCACCAACCTCAACACTGCGGTTAAACCCAAAGTCTTGCCCAGTTAGGGTAAACGAACCGGCACCAGCGGGGAGTGTTAGTTCAGGCTCAAGTCTTGCGTCATCAAAGGTAACTGTAAATGTACCACGTTCTCCAACAAGGAGCTTTGACCGTAGCAGTATGTTATCTTGACCTGTAACAGTGAACGACTGGCTATCACCAAGTATGTAGTAGTTGACATCAAGTGCTACATCTTCTGTAAGGACATTGAACACACCAGCTTCAGCAACGAAGTTGTCTTTGACATCGAAGTTTACATCTTGGCCTGTGACAGTGAAAAACCCTGTGTCAGCCACAAAGTTATCACTAACGTCAAAGTTAATGTCTTGACCAGTGAGACTAAAGGTTCCTGCTGCACTGGCGACACTTGTGTTAGTGTTTACAGCCTGACCATCTACAGCGAAATTAGCAGTGTCTACCGTCAGACCATAACCGTTGTTAAACTCAACGTCTTGACCCGCGAGGTTAAAGAGGCCAGCATCAACTGGAATAACAGTTGTTGGAGTTATGGTAGCATCTTGACCAGTTAGGTTAAAGCTACCTTCATCAGAGGATACACTTGTGTTAGTGTTGGCCACCCGACCTATCAAACTGTAGGAAGCTGTACCAGCGAAAAGACCTACACCAAAGACAGTAGTTTGGCCTGAGAACGTGTAACTACCAGCCTCAACTGGGAGAGGGTAGCTTATGCTAGCAGTCTGACCTGTGAGATCAAACTCACCTACACCCGCAATCTTACTGAGGTTAAACACCTTATCTTGTGGTGTGGTGATGTAAGTACCCTGTCGTGCATCGAGGTTAAGGTCTTTGGTGAAGATGTTGGCTTGAGTGCTTACGCTGTAGGTTGCCTCACCAGCAAACAATGCGTAGTTAACGCTAAGGTCTGTATCTTGACCGTCTACGGTAAACAGCCCAGTGTCAACGATCTCTTGATCTGACTTAGTTAACCCGGCGTCTTGACCAGCTAGAGTAAATACACCTACGTCAGCTTGAGTTACAGAAGCTACGACAAAACTTATTTCTTGTTCTGTTAAGCTGAATGAACCACTATCAGAGGTAAGTGTGTAGCCTTTAAAAAGGGATACGTCTTTCCCAACTAGGGTGAGCAAACCCACATCTACGGAAAGCTCATAAGCTCTTACCCCACCATCATCAGCGAGAGGACTTGAAGCTAGTGGTGCAAAGCCAAGCATATGTTAAGTCCCCTTACGGTTTCGTCGGCCAGTCAGCCTCATTAAGATACGGGAAGTTTACATGATCTGTGATGTCACGCAAAGCCTGTCTATACGTTGTCATAGCGGCGTTCATTGTAACGTCCGTCAGGGCAAAGTAATCCGTTTCTGCAATTAAGCTGTCACGCTTGTTGCGTACAGCCTCAGCAGCCTTAGCATCAAGAGTAGCCTGATATGCAGCTTCATGTTCAGCCTTAGTGGTTGTTACGCCATCTTCATCAGTAGTGTCAGCAAACATATCACGCACTGTGTACCCGATAAACCAGTTGTTGCCGTGAATAGGTTGACCAACCTGATCCTGATCTACTTCACCTGTAATAGGGTCTGTTGCATCTTCTTCAGTCTTCAAGCGGATAACCTCTTTGTGAGGCATCAAGTCCCGTGCTGCGGTCTGATATGGACCAGTGTCAGGCTTTGGTAGCTGTAGCACTGGTTGTACCCCATGCCGACGAAGTATCGTCACAGGGATTCGACGAGGGAATGAAGTGTTTGGGTTGTCCTTGCGGAAGTCACCTACCGTGTAAGGGTATTTGGTAGGGACACCTTGTTCAAGTTTAACGAAAGCCATAGTTGTGTTCTCCTTAGGCTATTGCATAGAAAATGTATTCAGCAGACGATACATTGATGTTTGTCGTGGCAGTCTGATTGACGATGAAGCCAGTGACATCAGGGTCTACGCTGTCATCTGAAGTTACTTCTGCGTCTGTCGTGTTTAGTTCAAGGAAGGGATCGTTACCCGTTACAATACCACGTTCAGTGTCCCAGACATACCAATCACCTGTGCTGTCTGTACGCTTCACTAGGATGAACCTAGCACCACTACTAAAGCCACAGTCGATAGTCTGACTTGTGCCATTACCCGTGTAACTCCCCACCTTCGATATACCATCAAGGCTTGCGAAAAGGTAGGATATGTAACCAACCCCGCTTTGATTTACTTCCCATCTTTCTGATACAGTAAACTGTGTATCTGTTACATCAGAAGGGAAAATACTACCGTCACTTGCATTTGCCTGTGAAGTGCCATTTAAACGTAAATAGTAATTATTTGTTGCATCCCACACATCCTTGTGAAACACATACCAGTTTTGAGAAGAACCTCTACTTTTAACCCACATCATTTCTGGTTTTACACCAAGGTTGTGCGTCAGTGTTTGCGTAGGTGTAGAGCCGTTTGAATTCCCCGTGTAAGCAAGCGCATCGAAGAACTTAGGCGCTCTTTTCCATCCATGTACGGTAAACTGAGGGCCACCCCAACCAAACCCAAAGGTGTTCTGGTTGCCGTCATAGTTGAAGTCGTAATATTGTTGAGCCTCATCAACTTCTGCGGCTGTGCTATTAGTTATAAGTGTATTGCCACTGCCTCGCAAACGATCCGTAACTTTGTCGTGGTATGTGGTTCCACCCGCTGTATCAAGGATTAGAGTTGCATCTGGGGGAAAGCCAAATGTTGGAATAGAATCTTGGCTAGAACCAAACACCTCAGTCGCACTCTCAGGCACTTTAGTACCACGGCGGATTGCCATGTAGATGTAATCACCAGAACCAGGCAAACCGTTGACGTAAAATCCATTAGACTTTATGTGCAAAGTGTCATCACTGCTTTCCGAACTAGCTGTGTTGGCCGCTAAGCTGACGCCTGTTCCGTCTGCAGGCAACCCACGCATGGTGTCCGTTATGCGCCAATCACCCGTGGCATCTACAGCCTTGGTAATAACAAACTGAGGCTCAAACCCAAGACTAATGTCACGGTTAGAACCAGTTTCGCCGCTACAACTCCCACACTTGATAATATCAGCATCACCTGTAGGGCCGAACTCACCGTCACCATCGTTGTGGGCGAATAGGTAGGCTACATAATCACCTGCCGCCCCAGATTGCTGCCCAAAAGTAACACTTGTGCTTGAAGATGACACAAAAGGACCATATGGGTCTGGACCGCTAGAAGCATCAGTGCTGCTTAAAAGAAGATAAGCGGTGGGGTCTATTGACCTGTGTGATACATACCAGTTACCAATGTTGGTAAGGCTTTTTACTATAATCATGCCGGGAGTTGAACCCAAGTTGTGCGATACTGTCGTGTGAGCGTTTGAACCAGTTTGAGAAAAAGTCACCACATCAAAGAACTTAGGGGCTTTGCGGAATGTCCAAGAGGCGTAGTCGGTTGAAGAACCGTTAACAGTAGCCGCAGCCCCAGAAGCGTCTCCAACGGTAAATCCATCTGAATTAAATGCAGAAAGTTCGTATGGAGGGTTATTTACTTCAAGGGCAGTTGTATTAGACCTTAGATACCTATTTGTTCCCCTTTCTGTATCAAAAAGAACATGTGAGCTTGCAGATGTTCTACTTTTAATCCAAACCAAACCACCTTCGCCATCAAGGTCAATGCCGTTGGTGATCGTTTGTGTAGAGCCATTGCCCTCATACAAATAAGTGCTGAACACATCTTCTACGTCAGTAACAGGGATAGGATGATTGCCTTCGCCAGCCGCACCCATCTGCATTAGTCTTGCGGTGCTCATTGCATTGCATCTCCTGCTTGGAAGCCGTTGTAGGTTGTGCCGCCGTCTTCCGTGTAAAATGTTAGAACATCCGTCTCACCAACAGCAGGTGCTGTAGGAGGTACACCGTTAGGCCACGCAACTGAAGCTGGGTAGGTGAAGGTGGCTATGTCGATGGAGCCTGTGGAGTATTGGTAGACGGTCTGTGAAGATGTCCCAACAATATACATCTTAGTGCCATCAACTTTGAAAAATACACCACAAAGCGTAATTTCCTGAGCCGAAACACTAAAAGTAATGCCCGTAGATGTTGCAGATGAAACGTCAAAATTTGCAGACAGCGAAAACTCAACGATTACATCTCCCCCACCCGCATCGGCAATAAAAAACTTAGAGCCATCTGAGGAAATAAAACAATTTCTTATGTCTGAACCCAACCCAGAAACAAAACTGTTACCTGAATATGATGCAGTTGATAAATCAAATGCAGTTGAAAGTGAGTATTGATAAACAGTCCCGCCAAAGTCGCAAATATATAGATTTTGGCCTGATGATGAAAAACACATACCAACAGGAAGTGATGCCTGAGATGATACACTAAGACTTATAGAATTGTAAGAAGCAGTACTTAAATCATAAGCAGTTGATAAGTCATATTCATAAACAGAGTCTGAAATAAGGCCCAAGCCAAAAACTTTTGTGCCGTCTGAACTAACCCAGATGGCGTTAATATCAGTATCTTGAGAAGCCATGCTAAAGGATTGACTAAAAGAAGCAGAGGACACATCCCAAGCAGTGCTTAAAGAGTATTTATGTATGCTGTCACTATTTGATCCGCCGACAAATAAAGATGCCCCATCCTGCGTCAAGTAAAGACCACGAGGGTTTGAATCCTGCGCACTCACACTAAAACTAACACTATCATAACTCGCATTAGCTAAGTCATACGCAGTACCAATATCAACCCCAGTCACCTTTAGCGCAAACCCATGTGCCTTACCGCTGGCAGGCGGGTTGCTGAACACGAATGTCGTGTCGGCAGTTGGTGTATGCGAGAAGAAGTTACCTGATGTAAGGTCCAGCGTAGCATTGCCAGCAATCGTACCAGACTTCAGGCTGGAACCTCCGCCGATCTGCAAGCCATTCTTTACGACGAAATCACTCATGCCATCGCCTCCCCTACTTTAAAGCCGTAGTATGTATTGCCGCCATCCTCAGTGTAGAACGTCAGCAGGTCAGTAACGCCATCAGCAGGTGTTGTGGGGGCTGTACCACCAGACCAAACGACAGAAGAGGGATAAGTGATTGTGGCATTTGAAAATGTGCCTGAAGTATATTGATCGACAACACCGCCCGTTGCGCCAAGTATATACATAACCTTTCCGTCTGTTTTGAATTCTAGGCCAAATGGAAGTGTATCTTCTGAGGCAACACTAAAACTTACATTATCATAGGATGCGCCAGACAAGTTCCAAGCAGAAGGCAGGGAGTACCTATAAACTGTGTCCGTGCTGCTTCCTACGACAAATAACTTCAACCCGTCTGGTGTGACAAACAGCGCCCTTGTGTCCCCATCCTGAGAGGAGACAGAAAGCGTCACTGCATCAGAAGAGGCAGATGTTATGTCCCACGCTGTTGAAAGTGTGTAGGAGGTTATTGTAGTGCCAGACAAAGTAAACATCTTTGTGCCATCGCTCTTCAATATCGCATCCATGTTTACTGCGGCAGATAAACTACCTGTAAAAGATGCGCTGCTTATGTCCCAAGCTGTAGATAAAGTGTATTGAAAGACAGAAGCTGGAAACAAACTTGCTATATACATCTCCGTTCCGTCTAGTTTGAATGATATCTCTACCGGGTAAGCAGTTTGGGATGAGACGCTAAAACTAACACTGTCATATGAAGCAGTAGACGCATCCCAAGCGGTACTTAGACTGTATTGATAAACGGCTTCGTTATCCACTGAACTAACATACATCTTCGTTCCGTCAGGCTTGAAGGCCAAACCCCTTGGCGTTGGAGCCACGGATTGCAGGCTGGAGCTAGATGTCGTGTAAGACGCATTAGCAATATCATAAGAACTACCCACGTCAGCACCTGTCAGCGCCACGCTAAACGACTTAGCATTACCTGCCGCTGGTGCGTACCTGAAGCCAAGCGTAACGTCAGCCGTAGGTGTAACCTCAAAGGCATCAGCAGTGCTTAGGTCTAGTGCAGCAGATGTACCTGTGGAGTATTGGTAGACGGCGTCACCTGTAGTGCCAAGTATATACATTTTAGTGCCGCTGAAGTTAAATGTTACATCAATAGGCAGAGTATCTTGCCCTCCAACAGAAAAGCTGACGCTACTGTAAGATGCTGTGCTTAAATCAAATCCAGTAGATAGGTTGTATTGGTAAACGGTGTTGTTGTCGAATCCTACGACATACATCTTTGTCCCATCAACACTAAAACTTAAACCTAAAGCAGTACCTTCTTGACCATTAACACTAAAGCTAACACCGCTGTAAGATGCAGTGGTTATGTCGAAAGCTGTAGGTAAAGTGTATTGATAAACATTTGCGCTGCCTGAAATTCCAACTATAAACATTTTAGTTCCGTCGAAGCTAAAAAGAATTGCTCTTGGAGAACCATTCTGAGCCGCCACACTAAAGCTATTACCGCTGGCTGACGCAGTGCTTAAATCAAATCCAGTAGATAGGTTGTATTGAATAACTGAGTCATTAAAGAAGCCAACAGCATACAGTTTAGTTCCATCAGAATTAAAAGTTATGTTTGCAGCACCTGAGATGCCACTGGTGGTAAAACTTACACTATCATAAGATGCCGTGCTTACATCAAAACTTGTAGACAATGTATATTGATAAACAACTCCATCAGCGCCGTACATATACATTTTTGTCCCGTTGCCGTTGAAGGACAAACCAACTGGAGATGTGTTCTGCGTAGCAACACTAAAGCTAACGCCATCATAAGCGGCAACCTCAAGGTTATATGTGCCAGTACCAAGCGTAACATCGCTGGCATTGCCCTTAGCTGAACCGCCAAGCTGGATGCTATTCTTTACAACAAAATCATTCATGCCATTGCATCCCCTGTTCTAACGCCATACCAAGTCGTGCCACCATTCATGGTGCTGAACTCAAGAATATCTGTCTCACCATCAGCAGGTGCAGCAGGGGCAGTGCCAGAGGGGAACTTCACTGAGGCTGGATATGTTAGGGTGGCGTCACCGTATGTACCTGTGGAGTACTGCCATACTGCGGCTGAGTCTTGCCCTATGATGTACATTTTAGTTCCGTTGTCTCCAAAAAGAATAGCAGTTGGCGAAGTTTCTTCAGAAGCAACACTAAAATTTTGAACGTAAGAGGCGGTAGAAATGTTCCAAGCTGTGCTTAGGTTATATTCATTAACAGAGTCATTAAATAAACCAGACACATACATCTTAGTTCCATCAGGTTTAAAGAATAAGTCGGTTGGCTGAGGGTCTTGAGAATACACGCTGAAGTTCCGAACGTAGGAAGCAGTAGAAATATCCCAAGGACTTGTCAGAGAGTATGAGTAAATACTATCTGATGCTGTTCCGCTAAGGTAAAACTTCGACCCATCTGACTTAAAGAACACTCCATTCATAGCCAAATCTTGAGTGGATGTAGTAAAACTTTGGGTAAAAGAAGCAGTTGATATGTCCCAAGCGGCTGAAAGAGTATATTCATGCAATTTACCGTTGGAATAACCAACAACATACATTTTTGTACCGTCTGGTTTGAAGAATAAACCCTGAGGCTGAGTGTCTTGGGCAGAAACACTGAAGTTCTGCACATAAGTGGCAGTAGAAATATCCCAAGCCAGACTTATGTCGTATTCGCTTACGTTGTCCGCAGCGCCTATAACATACATCTTAGTTCCATTAGGCTTAAAAAACAGTCCTGTTGGAGTTGTCTCCTGCGCAGCAACACTAAAGTAACCCTCAGTAGGCAAGTCAAAGCTGGCAGTGCTAATGTCCCATGCTGTGGTTAGGGTGTAGGCGAATACAGTACGCTCATTCCGACCAATTGCATACATTTTAGTGCCGTCAGATTTGAAGAATAAACCCGTAGCTACCGAAACTTGAGCAGAAACACTAAAGTTCTGAACGTAAGAGGCTGTTGATATATCCCAAGCAGAGCTTAATGAATATTCATTTACATCGTCTCCAGCAGCACCAGTAACGTAAATCTTCGTGCCGTCATCTTTGAAAAACAACCCAAATGGGACGGTATCTTGGCCCGACACACTAAAGTTCTGAACGTAGGAAGCGGTTGATACGTCCCAAGCCGTGGATAAACTATATTCGTTCACCGCATTGCTACCGTAACCAAGAACATACATCTTGGTGCCATCGGGCTTAAAGAATAGGCTATTGGAATCAGTTTCTTGAGCAGCTACACTGAAAGATTGAACATAAGATGCAGTGCTGATGTTCCAAGCTGTGCTGAGAGAATATTCGTTTACGTCATCCCCACTGTAACCAGAAACATACATCTTTGTTCCGTCAGTCTTGAAAAAAACCGCTGTTGGTGAGGTTTCTTGAGAGCCAACATTAAAACTCTGCACATAAACAGAAGTGCTAATTTCCCAAGCTGTTGTCAGACTATATTCATGAACAGAGTCGTTGCTAAGGCCAACAACATACATTTTAGTGCCATCAGGCCTGAAGAAAACATCTTCATTATTTCCACCTGTTTGAACACCAACATAAATCTTCCCCGGCTCCACTGGTGCTACTGCATTAGCTAGGTCATAAGCATTATCAATCAGCACACCATTAACACTCAGCACAAAGCTATGCTCAGTAGCACCAGCATTGCTGAACGTAAACGTAGCATTAGTAGTGGGCGTGTAGTCAAACACGTTACCTGTGCTTAGATCAACGTCAGCATTACCTGTGACTGTGCCTACTTTCTCAATGTAAGCACCACCAACCTGCAAGCCGTTCTTGATCTTAAAGTCTTTGTCGTTAGCCATAGGTTCACTGTCCCCTAGTTAGCCGAATTATAATGTGATTGCCTTCACCGTGTAGCTTGTGCTTGTTGATGATGCGGCAGTAGCAAGGATGCGGAAGTTACCGCCGGATACGTCCACGTCATAAGTAGCCAACGCAGATGCACCAGTGTTCACAATGGCGTACTCAGTTGCGTAGGCTGTTGTGCTTTTCCATGTGATAAGCAACTCGCTGACTGTGCGGTCTGTGCCATCATCAGCAGTAACGACAACCTTAGCTGCGTCATAAGAAGCTGTAGCGTATGTAGCGATAGCAGTCTCTGTCGTGCTGGTAGTTGTAGCCGTCTGTGTGTCAAATGCCTGTACAGCGACCCAATCGTAGTCAGAGCCTGTCCACGACAGGTACTCACCAGTGGCTGCTGTGCCAGTGTTTAAATGGCTATCAACCAGAGGATTAACATTGCCAGCGTCAGTCACGTCTGCGCTTGCCTCAATGCCGTCCAGCTTAGTCCCGTCAGCGGCTACGTCTCGACCATCAACTGTGCCTGTGACTGTAATGCTGCCGAATGATGGGCTGTCGTTGGGCTGCACTGCGCTGTCAGCTAGTGTACCTTGGGCGGCTGTAGCGTAATCGGCACTGTCAAAAGCCTTAACTTGAGCAAGGTTAGTCACCTCGCTGTCCATCAGTGCGCCAGCAGCAGTCACGTTAGCTGTGTCTGTTATGTCAGCACCGGCCTCAATACCCGCCAGCTTTGATATGTCACCAGCCGTGGTAAACTTGTTGGTCGTGGCGGCGTCACTGATGTCATCTGCATCAAGAACAACAGCACCAGTCTGTGTGTTTACACTATCAACGGTATTTACTTCTGCACCTGTGGCAATGCCAGATAGCTTAGTTTTTTCCGCATCAGTAAAAGCGTTTGTATCAGCATTGCTCTCGTAAGCAGTTTTGATCTCACCTGCGGTTTGATCCGCTGTGGCACCCGCCTCAATACCGTCTAACTTGGTCTTGTCGCCATCAACAAAAGCACCTTCAGATGGGGGCTGTTGAATGTCAGCACTAGCGGCGGTTATAAATACTGTCGCAGTACCAGAAAGGCTGATATTAGCGTCTGCATTGCTGCTCTCAATCACTGTACGAGAAAGAGTTGTACCTGATGCCGTGTAGACGCCAGTGCCAATCTCCCAGTTGCTGCCGTCTTCAATAGTATAACGGACAGTATCGCCATCGGAGACACCACCGTCAGCGAAAGTTTGATAACCATCCTCCGCTGACCCAAGTGTAATTGTCCCGGTTCCAGTGGTCGCAGTTGCAACTTTTACTCGATTCGCTAGTACGACCATTTGAACACCTCTTAAGCGATTTGAATAACACCGTTAGCGGCTGAGAAGTCTACCGTGAGACTGTCGCCATCGTTCAAAGTCAGGGATGAACCATAGTCGTAATACCCAATGAGAGGATCAGCAGGTGAAGCAGCCGTGTCATTGTAGATGTAGACGTAGCGGAATGGGCCAGTAGCACCACCGCTTGATGTAAGGGTAATATCAGACAGAACCAACTTGTATGTGCCACCAGTCTGTGTGGACGAGGTTGTTGTTACGTTGCGAGACGACAGGTTTGTGTAAGCAACCTGTGTTACGTTTGCAAGAACACCGTTGCCATCTGTGGCAGGGTTACTAGCCTCAGAGCTTGGGGCAGTGTTAGACAATGCGATTACAACTTGATCGGACTCAAGGTCCATGTTATGAACTGCGTTTTGAACGAAGTCATTTACTTTATTGAAAGTAGCCATTATTCATTTTCCTGTATTTGTTGTGTTTCCTGCGTGGTTGAAACACCAGCTTCAGGATCATAGTTAAGTTCAGCAATGTCCATAAGGTCTTGGATAACCTCTGGGTGACTGCTAACGTCAATGTTTGCGCCGTTAAGGTTACGCAAGAAAGCTGCAACCTCACGGAGATCGTGCGGAGCAACATCACCAGCTTCGATAGTTGGCATCAGGTCATAATTCAGACCGTTCAACTGCCAAAGACGCTCGACCAACTGTTTGTTGAGAACGTCAACGATTGCTTGGATGTAACTCTCAAGCGCACGGAGGAACAGGTCTGTCTTCGACTTGGAGAGAGCATAAGAACCCCCAGAGGAACCAAGCAGAAGAAACTCAGAAAGAACACTACGGGCAATGTCATGCTGGTAACGACTTACGATTGGGTTAATGTCAATGTTGCGTTTACCATTGGATGCCATAAGCTCAATGTCAACTAATCTAGTGGAGGAAGGCGCTCCGTCTTTATCGGGGTAGGTGTCGGAAGGCAGTATAATGTAACCTTGCTCGTTGAACTTAACGTCTCGTAAGATTTGCTGCAAGTTGTGTACAAATCCTGACTGAGCAGAAGAAGCGTCCCCAGAAAGA
>Ga0209119_1003815_pt1 | contig 12749 bp, 14 predicted proteins | sample COG_03_FD_184747 | JGI IMG/M metagenome (GOLD analysis project Ga0209119, IMG submission 184747) | Pelagic Microbial community sample from North Sea - COGITO 998_met_03 (SPAdes) (version 2) | ecosystem: Environmental > Aquatic > Marine > Neritic zone/Coastal water | place: Helgoland, sampling... | reverse complement strand
TGCCATCTCTGCATAGATAGTAATGATGATGAAAGAAAAGAGCGTTTTCGAGAACGTCAATATCAAGTTGAGTTGGCTGATAAACGTGGCAAACATCATATCGGGTAGCAAATCAAATGATTGATATCACGATCAATTTATTAATAATATTTTTTATAATTAGTATGTTTGCCGGTTTTTTAGACTCTATTTCAGGTGGTGGGGGTTTGTTAACTATTCCCGCAATGCTGACGGCTGGAGTTCCTCCTCTTGAAGCATTAGGAACAAATAAATTACAAGGCATATTTGGCACTGGATCAGCCACTATAACATTTGCATCAAGAGGTCATATAGATTTTAGATCACTTTGGCCAATTGCTGTACTATGCTTTATCTCATCCATTGTGGGTGCACTTATTGCATCAAAAATACCAGAACAAAGATTAGCTATTTTTATTCCTTACATCTTAATATTTGTTGCCTTATATTTTGGATTATCAAAAAATATATCTGATATTGGAAAGGCTCCAATTTTAAGATTTTCAATATTAGCCACTCTTATACTTCCTATTGTTGGCCTCTATGATGGTATATTTGGGCCAGGGGCAGGTTCTTTTTATATGTTTGCTCTCTTGTCTTTGTTAGGGGTTGGAATAGTTCAAGCAACCGCTCAAACAAAATTATTAAACTTTTCATCAAATTTAGGTGGTTTTATATTTTTCTGCGTCGTTGGAGCAGTAAATTGGGAGATAGGATTAACAATGGCAGTTGGACAAATAATTGGAAGTTCAATTGGTGCTAGATTAGCAATTAAAAAAGGTATTAAAATTATTAAGCCATTACTAATAATTATATGTATCATCACAGCAATTAAATTATTGTAACATACTTATAAATTATTTTTCAATACAAATAGGCTAATTCAGCTCCATTTGGCAACCATTCAATAGTACTGCTTGAGAAGAGAGATAGTGCTGTCAGACTAATTCGAACTGGCCTAAGTTGTTCGCAATCTGGCTATTTTATACCATACTTGAATTACGCCAATCGGCCAATGGTTGCGCGCAAAGGTGCTTGAGGCCTTGACGCAAGCTAAGTGGAAACAAAACGTAATTTATTAATGTCAATTTGATGATTTTTAGGCTCGTTTTAGAAAATTTTAAAAATATTCTTTTTGGTCATGTTTCAGAATATCACAGATCTTAGTATTTCACACAAGTTTCTCTAATATAAACTTTTTTGGATAAATTTAGGGCGATTTTTTAAACTCTCTCCAGTTAAGTGTTGTTGGGTTTAAATGCTTTCTTGCTGTTTCATCTGAAACGGCAGCCAATAAATCCAAGATCGTTACGTTAGGAATAAATCCTCCATGAGGCTGTGGCCAAGGAATAGCTTTGTAATTCATATAACTCACATCAATGCCCACTTTCTCAAACATACTATGATCCAAATATGAAATTGCCCCATGACCAGTAATATATTCTGTTCCACCGACTTCTTGAACAAGCCTTAACACCCGCTGCCAAGAACACCCATCTATTTTCATTTTAGAAGAACGGAAAATATTTTTAGGTAATATACCCATAGCACGTGCAGGTCTCTCTACACTTTCTATTAACGTATCAATCAACGACTTACCCATTGTGATAGACATGTGCATCTCAAGTATATCGTTACAATAACGATATTCTTTGAAAGACTGCGATAACATCATATTCTGAGACATCTGCCAGTTTTGATGTGCTGGAACCAGATCTTTAATCTGTAATCCTTTACTTTCCTTTTTCAATGGAACAGACATCCAAGTTAAACCATTATCAGTTTTAACTTGCACCCTATTCGTAAACGATCCTTTAGAAAACTGCGCGTCATCAAGCCATATAAAAACATCAGCTAATGACATCTGAGCCATAAAACCAAACCAAGGAAAATACATTGGTTGTGAGATAACTACGCGTGTCATGCCATAACCTTATATAAACTCTTATCTTTTGAAAAGATCATCTAACCCGTTTCAAAAAGCCATCTGGTGCAACAGTGATTAAAAGCTTATGTTCGATATCTTTCTGAATTTCAAAATTCTGATTTCCTTGCAAATATTCATGCACCGCAGATTTAGGGCTATTTCCCTTACACCAATCTCTGTTCTTAATACTGTCGTTTGGCATATCATCAATCAAAGTATCATAAACGATACAATAACTACCAACACTTACTAAACCTGCATAAGCTTGAAGCTCACCTAGAACATGTTCATGCGTATGGTTACTATCTAAAATAACAAGAATATTACTATAAGATCCTGCAAATTCTTTAACTTGCTCTACTATTTCCGTTGCTACACTCGATCCTTCAATCAAATGTATACGCGATGCCATAGGGTGGGCTTCAATGAGCTCGCGATTGTGTTGTCGGATATCAATATCGATGCCGATAACTTTACGCGTAGAGACCGACGGATCGATCATTTTCCCCTCTTCAATAGCCTCACATACATCAAGCATAGCAAGCATTGATGCCGTAAACACAATTGATCCACCATGAGCAACACCAGCTTCAATAATTAGGTCTGGCTTCACATCAAAAATGATCTCTTGCAAACCTACAATATCTTGCGGATATTGAATGATTGGGCGGCCCATCCAACTGAAATTATATAAATAGTTACCAATATCTCCAGCATCAAGCATCCATCTCAATGAAGAAGACCATAGATTTTTATTTTCACCTAAATGTTTGATGTTTTGTTGCTTTTCTCTTTCAAATTTCTTGATAGGGTTTTCCATGTCAGTTGTCCTCACTTACAATTATTTGGTCAATACGACCCCCAATTTGTGTACCTGCATACAAGTTTTCATATAAAAAAGACTCGTAACCTTTTTTTTTCATATCAGAAACCGTAATCTCTATATCATAATTCAATCTTTGCAAATTAATATTACCATTCTCATATATGACATAAGCAGCACGTGGGTCTCCATCACGAGGTTGACCAACTGAACCAGGATTGCAGAAAATTTTACCACTAAAATCGTGCATAAACTGAACATGTGTGTGCCCAACAAATAAAGTGTCAACACCATCAGGAAACATATCTTCATTGATAAAGTATACATATTCATCAATAGGGTCTTTAGGTCCTCCATGTAACATTAGGCATTTTCCCATCTCAATACGAGGTAATGCTCTGTTTAGCCATTCAAGATTTCCAACAGTAATCATCTTTCTGTGTTCATCAATAATTCCAGCCACAACTTTTGAACGTTCACAGTTCTTACCTGAAACAATATAGTTATCGTGATTACCAAGAAGGTGTGGAATGTTGAAATGGCGGAGTAAATCAATACATTCATTCGGTTTCGAATAATACCCAATCACATCACCTAAGGATATAAACTCTGTACAGCCTTTTTTAACAGCATGATTTAATACAGCTTTTAATGCTGCAAGATTGCCGTGAACATCAGATAATATCGCTAACATAACTTATATAATCCTCATTGTAGCGCTGTGCGCGACCAAACTTAATAGTAGCATCTGATGGGCTTTTATTGTTCAGATAATATTCAACACACATTGCTGCTTCGTTAAATCCAAATGCGTAGCGTAATGAACAACTACTTGAAAACCTGGGGTTAATTTCTAAAAGATATGGTATATTATCTTCTAATCTAAATTGCAGATTTGTTGGGCCAATTGGTTTAAAGTAGGTAACAATCTTTTTAGTGAAATCATTAAGAAGATCACTCATTACAACTTCTGCATCTTGCGTATGACCTGACCTGGATAATTTTCGGCGAAAAATAATAGGTGCTGATGCAGTACCATCGCCTAAGCCAAAAACACCAACAGTATATTCTTCTGTATCACTGCCAATGATCTTTTGAATGATCCAATTATCTTCTGATTTTTGTGTCCAATATTTGAAATCAACTTCATCCAATAAACGTGCAATTCCAGTAGAACCTTCACCAAAACGGGGTTTTAATAAGAGTGGTGCAGCACCTAATATATCGATTGCATGCTTCCAACTATCTGGTCGCGCAGTTGGAATATTGGGCAAACCAGATCGCTTGTATACCCCATCAAAAATATACTTATCTCGTGCATTTTTTATAAGATCTTGATCATTTAAAACAATTTTAACGTCATAATTTGCGAACACATCTCTATTGGCATCAAAAAAATACATATCAAGGCTAATACCTGGGAGTATTAGGTCGATCTTATGATCAACAATCAATTTAGCCCAAAATTCAAGATAACTACTGGCTTCTTCATCACAATCAGGTTTTTGAAGGGCCACATCCACTAGATTTTTTGCATATGGAGATATTACGCGATCTACGCCATAGATCACCACACCGTCTACTTGCCTTAGCCCCTTGATTATACCTTGACCAATCAAGGCACCTACCCCGGTAACAACTATATTATATCTCTGTTTTTCCATGTTCTTACATTACGCTGACTTGGGCAGTATTAACTTAAACAAAATAGCAATACAAAGATCTGGAAAGCTCAATCCAACTTTCAGCACAACAATTAAGTTACTTTGTAAGTCGTCCAATGTTTGCATAAACCCCATATGAACGGTTCCCATGAATGATAGGTTCTTAGTTTTGAAGTGCTTAATAACAGATGGGACTGCTTCAACAATATGGTGATTATCAGTCACTGTAGAAAAATAGTCCTCGTTGCAACCATTACCAAGCTCCAACAGAGATGGTACCTTACTTTTATGTTTAAAAATCTGCAATGAATGCCAATCCATAATATGGGCGTTTTCAATTTCCTCAGTAGGGTCCATCATATATTTGCCGGCAATCTTATCTAAATTTGTAAAATCTTGATCCATTTTTTGCATCAATCTAAAAAATAAAAACGAGACATTTTAAAATTATTTGATTTTATACTCGAAATTGCAGCTCGCGCAATTTTTGGATTTAAGCCAACAATAACGTTTTGGATATCGCTTGGTAAGTATTTTGGATGCACAACGGGTATACCATGCACTTTTGTTCCAATCAAAGATACATTTTGATCGATAAAATATTTAACCCTATCTTTGTTTTGCAAGCCCGCAAAAATAAAGTTCCCATAAATACCAGCGCCATATACAGCTACACCTTTATCAGCTCCTTCGAGCATCTCAAATGCCGAGATCTTATTCTTTATGTTTCTCCAAAAATTACAAATTTTAGAAAGTTCTTCCTCATAGCCTAATGGGGCGCTAATCATTGCTTTGTCTTCATCTGATTTATTCACTCGGGCAGACACTACATAAGCTGCTGTATGTATCTTGCTATCAATATCAATATCATAAAAACCATAACTACTTAATAACGTCTCTAAGGATCGGCTACTAAAGTGATTAACATGATCAGCTACAATGAAATCTGCAACATTCTGATATACATTTGGGACTAAAAAGTAGAAATGCCCACCATCTTTTAATAAATTGCGTACGTTAGACAATGTGTACCCCAAATCAGAAATGTGCTCTAAGGCATAGAATGATAAGACTACGTCCATCTTGTTCTTCCATTTAGGGTTTGGCTGATGCGTCGACCATTGCGTTGGCACTGGAAAATTATCCCAAATGTTGGTATATTTATCTGTAACATCAAAAAGATATACATTTATGTCACTATTGTGTTGCACAACCCGCTTCAAGGTTGCAGCATTAGCACAACCATAATCTAGAACTTTCTTACCGCCACTTAAATCTATTTTTGACATCAAAACATTTGCTTGATGTTCGGATCGATATACTTCAACACCATCTATAATGGCATACAGCTGATCATCATTTTCACTTTGAAAGTTAATCTCATAATCGTGAGCATAAAACTCTTCCAGATTGTTCAATTCATCTGTTTGACAGTGTTGGCAATTCTTACAGAATGAAACAACAAGTTCGCCATCGATGAATTTGTTCATAGTTGTCAAAGATTTGGATGACCCACTTTTGAAAATAGGGGTTCCTAGCTCAGTGTTGCAAATATTGCAGTATTTAGTCATTTCAATCCTCAATAAAATTATCTGGAAACACTTTTTCAACTTGTGTCTCGCCCGTGATCGAGCCTTTCCACCCAATCTGTAATCCAGTAGGATCTTCATAATTGAAAAACCGATTCTGAATAGACCATCTTGAATGTATAGCCCTATTAATTCCAGAGCCGTGTATAGTTAAAAAGTCCATCAAAAGCAAATCACCAGGCTCCGTTAGCGGAGCAACTTGGTTGTATTTAGAAACAACTTCATCCTCGTCATATATCCCAATTTGATACGCCCCAACTTTTCCAGCATATTTAGCTGGACGACTGTAAATACACAACCCATCCTTGTGTGACTTTGGCAAGATGATAACAGGACCCATGTCTTGAGTTACAGGCAAAAGAGGTGTCCAAAAAACAAGTCCATCAATACTTTGTGGTTGAAACAGAAATTCTTGATGCCAGTGTGACTTAAACTTATCTTCACTCGGGTTATCAATCCGTATCCCATAAGATCCAATACCAATACCTGAAATATTAGTCTCCCTAATTTCACGATATAAATCATCACTTTTTTGATGAGAAATTAGGCGTAAAAAAGAAGGGATTTGCTTCACAAGATCATAGATTTCACTTGCATAAGATCTATCAATTGCAAGCAAATCATTATAACCATTATCAAAATTATCTTTATTGAATGGCTCCCTATTCAATGAGATGCCATGCCGTTTTGCTACCAAGCCAATCACAGCGTATATTGCTTCTTGAATTGGAGCAATATCTTGTTCGAAGTCAAAAAAATTCTTTATCAACAAATATCCCTCTTCTTTTAAGAAGGCTTTGTCTTCAGTACTAATCATAGTGTTCATATTAAATCCCAACTTATTTTCACCAAGATACAATAATATATCTTACTTTTCTAGGTAATCTTCGACACAGGTTCAGCAGTCACAAACTACATTCTTTCTGTGTATAAGACTATATTTTGCGTAATAACTTGATGCACAATATTATATAGTAAAATTGTCAAATAATCTGGCCACCAATCCTTCAACACCTTTTGATGCAAAATTGGGATATGGTTTGTTGGTAAATATTATTCTATTTTAACATCTAGTGCGTCACAAACAAAAGGGGTTAAATCTTGACATATTGGTCTAAATTATAAATGAGATCTTTTGGTTGCTGAAAAATCTTATTATCCAAACCAAGGTTAGAAGATTTATTTTTACAGTTTTCTAAATATTGTTCGCGATCATCTGTATCTGCCATTTAAATATTGCCTTTTAAATTGAAAATATATTCCAAATAAACTACCAAAGAAACGATATTACAGTATAGTTAGTAATTTATTGAATGTTTAATTTAGGTATCATTGTCACAAATTTTGTTCCAGACCGAATTAAATCTTGATTTTCTTCAATAATTTCATTCACAATATTCCAAGGAAAAATTACCAAATAATCAATTTTCTTACTTTTTAACACCGTAGGATTTAATATTGGAATATGGCTAGCTGGCAAATATTTATTAATTTTAGAATTTGCAGCATCACATACAAAAGGCATCAAATCTGGCCTAATTCCAGCATAATTTATCAATGTGTTTCCCTTTGCTGCCGCCCCATAACCAACTACTGTTTTGTTATTATTTTTTGCAGATATTAAAAATTGTATAAACGAATTTTTAATGTCATTAACTTTCGTTTGAAAGCCTTCGTACGTATTCAAATTTTGAAGACCAGCGTTAGATTCAAGCTCTAACTTAGACTTAACATTATCACACACCGCCCGTTTAGAATCTTTCAAACAACCATAAACACGTAGACTTCCCCCATGGGTATCAATTTCTTCAACATCAAAAACTTTTAAACCAAATTTAGAAAATATACGATTAACAGTATAAAGAGACAAATATGAAAAATGTTCATGATAAATAGTATCAAATTGATTATATTTGATTAATTTTAACAAATGAGGAAATTCAAGTGTCACTATACCGTTAGTTTTAAGTATAGCAGCAATACCTTTAGTAAAGTCATTTATATCAGGAACATGTGCATAAACATTGTTGCCAATGACTAAATCAGCTTTTTGATTTGCAATAGACATTTTATTAGCTACTTCATTGTTAAAAAACACTTCATCAACTGGAATCCCTAAATTCCGTGCTACTTCGGCAGTTTTTTTTGTAGGTTCGATGCCTAAACATGGAATATCATTTTCAACAAAATTCTTTAAGAGATAACCATCATTTGATGCCAACTCAACTACAAAACTATCTTTATTTAAACCTAATTTTTTTATAATCATATCACTATAATGCTTAGCGTGATTTAACCATCCTTTTGATGTAGATGAGAAGTATGCATAGTCTTCTTTAAATAATTCTTCTGCATTCGTATAATCTTGCGTTTGAACTAACCAGCATTTATTACAAACCATAACTCTTAACGGATATGTTATTTCAGGCTTTTTTAAATCTATTTTTTTTAGATATGCATTGGAAGGAGGTGTATTACCTAGATCCAAAAACTGAAATTCAAGTTTTTCATTACAATGTCTACATTTCATAAAACTAGTGGCTCCGTTTCTGCAAATGTTGGCAAGATTTTATCTTTATAGGATAAGTTTAATAATGGTAATGGCCACTCAATAGAAAGTTCTTGATCATTTATATTAATTCCAGATTCATAATCTGGTTCGTAAAATGCTGAGTGGCAATATTGTATTTCAGTATCGTTAGTCAAAGCTTGAAATCCATGTGCACAGCCTTTTGGAATATATATCGTGTCAAATGTTTTACTATCCAATTCTACTGAACAGGCAACCCCATAACTTATAGAATCTTTTCGTAAATCTAAAATAACATCAAAAATTCTTCCTCGAATACACCGTACAAGCTTTATTTCAGAATGAGGAGGCTTTTGATAATGTAATCCTCGAACTGTACCTTTTACAAAACTAAATGATGAATTCATCTGCACCCATTCTGTATTTAATCCATAATTTTTGTATTCTTTTGTGCAAAATGTACGTGTGAAGCGTCCACGACTATCTTGGTGACTTTTTGGTGAGATTTTAAATGCGTCACCTATTTCAAGGGCTTTAATTTTCATGATATTTCAAAAGACTTTATATCTTCTAAAGTAACAGATAATGGTGAAGCCCCCTCAAAAACTTTTTTATACCAACCAACAGTTTTATTTATAGTTTCAAAAAAATCCCATTTAGGCTCCCAATTTAAATCTTCCTGAGCTTTATCAATTGAAAGTTTAAGTAAACCAGCCTCATGCGGCGCTTCATCATCAAAACTTTCAAAGTATTCACCTGGCCATATTTTCAATGAAGCCCTAACAACATCTTCAACCGTACAATTATCATTCATATTTGGCCCAAAATTATACGCTGACGCTAAATTTTTATTATCAGATAACTTTTTAGCTAATTGCATATATCCTGATAAAGGTTCTAATACATGTTGCCAGGGGCGAATAGATTTTGGGTTTCTTATTTGAATTATTTCATTAACCATTAAAGATCTTATAATATCTGGTACTAATCGATTTTCACACCAGTCCCCTCCACCTATAACATTACCAGCACGTGCACTTGCAATTGTTATCAGATTAGAATTTTGTTTATATAAGGATTTATAACTTTGAACTGCAAGTTCTACTCCTGCTTTGCTGGCGCTGTACGGATCCAAACCACCTAATTGATCACTTTCTACGTAACCATGTTCCCATTCATTATTATGATAAACTTTATCAGTTGTTATAACTATCACAATACAATTAGTTTTATAATTTCTGAGAGCTTCTAATAAATTTACTGTACCCATAACGTTAGTGTTCCAGGTATCTAAAGTATTCTTATAGCTTCTCAATACTAAAGATTGTGCCGCTAGATGAAACACAAAATCAAATTTATTCTGAGATACATACTTTAGAATGGAATTATGATCACATAAATTTCCAATTTGATGATACACCTTATTTTCAAGACCAAGCTGATAAAATAATGCATCATCAAGTTCAGGTTCAAGAGAAAATCCATAAACTTCTGCCCCTAGTTGATGTAGCCAGAGAGATAGCCAACTTCCTTTAAATCCTGTATGGCCAGTTATTAAAACTCTTTTATTCTTCCAGAAGGAGTACATTACCAAATTTTCCATGGTGCATTGTTATTGGCCCATAATTCTTCTAAGTAATTACGATCACGAAGTGTATCCATTGGTGACCAAAACCCCTTATGTTTTTTTACTGCCATTTTTCCATCATTTGCCAAACCTATTAATGGACCTTGTTCTAAAATTGTTTCATCGTCTTTAATTCTTTTTAGTATGGATGGTTCACAAACCATAAAGCCGCCATTTATCCACTGACCATCACCTTTTGGTTTTTCTAGAAATTTATCAACTTTGTTTTTTGATATAGACAGAGAGCCAAACCGTCCAGCTGGCTGAACAGCAGAAATTGTGATTTCTAAACCCTCTTGTTGATGTAGCTTAATTAAGTGATTTATATTAATATCACTTACACCATCCCCATATGTTAAACAGAAAGTATCATCTAGATAATTTTCAATTCGTTTTAAGCGTCCACCTGTTTGAGTTAACTCTCCAGTATCGACAAGTGTGACCTTCCATGACTCAGCATATCGATTATGTACTTCCATTTTATTACTTGCCATATCAAATGTAACATCTGACATATGTAAGAAATAATTAGCAAAGTACTCTTTTATCAAATACCCCTTATACCCACAGCAGACTACAAAGTCTGTAATCCCATGTGCACTATATATCTTCATTATATGCCACAATATTGGCTTACCACCAATCTCAATCATTGGTTTTGGCTTCATATGAGATGCTTCACTTATTCTAGTACCAAGTCCACCTGCTAAAATAACTGCTTTAATCATTTATTTAACCTATTATTTTTATTTCATCTAATATAACAAAACAGTACTTAATGTAATATAAAATTAAAAATTGATGTAAAATACAAGATTTAGAATGAGTTTAAAATCACAAAATAAAATTAGCTACACAAAGCCATCAATTACTTCTCTTGAGGTAGCATATGCAACTGATGCTGCAGAAAATGGTTGGGGTGAAAATTGTTATGATTATATTAATAAATTTGAAAATTTATTTTCTATATATCTTGGCGTAAAATATACCATTGCTACATCAAGCTGTACTGGAGCTATGCATATGGGTTTATGTGCATTAAATATAAAAAAAAATGATGAAATCATTCTTGCAGATTCCAACTGGATAGCAACAGCTGCTCCCATTCATTATTTGGGAGCTAAACCTATTTTCGTTGATATATTAGAAGACACTTGGTGTTTAGACCCAGATAAAGTTAAACGTGCAATTAACTCAAATACAAAAGCAATCATCGCTACACATTTGTACGGAAATGTGTGCGCTATGAATGAACTAATTGATATCGGGAAAAAATATAATATTCCCATTATCGAAGATTCTGCTGAAGCTATTGGAGGAACATATCATGGTAAAAAATTAGGATCTCTTGGCTTATTTAGCACATTTTCATTCCATGGAACAAAAACACTCACAACAGGCGAAGGCGGCATATTTGCGACAAACGATTCAAATTTATATAAAAAAGTATTGAGATTGAGCAATCATGGGCGAGACGCAAAACAAAAACGTCAGTTTTGGCCTGATGAAATTGGCTTCAAATATAAAATGTCAAACATACAGGCTTCAATAGGCTGTGCTCAAATGGAAAGAATTGACGAATTAACCTTAAGAAAACAATCAATCCTTAGAAAATATAAAAATCGATTAGGGGGTTTTAAAGAAATATCTTTAAACCCAGAATTTTCTAATATTACGAATGGAGCATGGATGCCAACTGTTGTTTTCGCAAAGCATACAAACATTAAGCGAAAAGAACTCATAAGTGCCTTTAATAAAGTATCAATTGATGCTCGAGTATTTTTTTACCCATTATCAAGTTTGGATTTCTTTGAAAGCTGTGAAGAAAATGTGAATGCATGGAGCATTGCGTCTCGTGCGATTAATTTACCGAGCTACCATGATATGGAAGATTCTGATATAGATCGAGTATGCGACATAATAATTAGTTTTCTTCAGTAAATTAAGTATTTACGAGTTATAATGATATATTGAGTAATGGTGAAAAATTGTTAATAAGCATAATTATTCCTACTAGAGATCGTGCAGATTATTTAAAATATTCTGTACAAACAGCCTTAAAAATAGACGATATCGAAATAGAAGTTATCGTCAGTGATAATGCATCTAGTGATCATACTAAAAAAATAATTTCTTCAATAAAAGATGATAGATTAAAATATATAAATACTGGTAAACGAGTATCAATGCGTGAAAATTTTGAATTTGCATTAAAAGCGTCATCCGGTGAATATATTATCTTTTTTGGGGATGACGATGGAATAATACCTAATCAATTTAATTGTTTACGAAATATATTACTTAAATATAAACCCGATGCATTATCATGGGATTTTTTGACATATGTCTGGCCAATCAAAGGATATGGAAAGAAAACAGGAGGCTTGCGGTTCGTAAAGAAAAAGATTTTTGGTAATATTATCCAGGTCAATAATAAAGAAAGTAAAGAAACATTATTAAATGCTGACTTTTCGAATGAGAGCATACTCCCAAGAATTTATCATGGGTGTATGTCTCGACATTTTTTAGATACACTCATAAATAAAGACGGAATTTATTTTTGCAGTAGAA